>TARA_R110000764_G_scaffold7536_2_pt1 | contig 29925 bp, 17 predicted proteins | sample TARA_R110000764 | Tara Oceans TARA_R110000764 (sample SAMEA4398111) | marine metagenome | biome: Polar Biome; feature: [SRF] surface water layer (ENVO:00010504); material: water (ENVO:00002006), including particulate matter (ENVO:01000060) such as... | depth 5 m | reverse complement strand
AAAGATATTTCAAATTTATTGTATGTACTAATAATGGTTTTAGTTTTTGGACTATCATCAGCATTTGGACAGTGCTCTAACGGTACTTATGTAAGTATAGTTATAAACCCTGATCAATACCCAGAAGAAACTTCTTGGGCTGTTATTGGTATTTATTCAGACACTGTAGCTCAAGGAGGACCCTATACTAATATTATAGATTACAGTCCACAGGTAACTCAGGTTTGTATGCTAAATGGTAGTTATACTTTTGAGATATACGATACTTATGGAGATGGAATGGCTGGTAGTTTATGGGGTGGACAAGATGGTTCTTACTATGTTTTACATTGTGGAGATACTTTAGTTGAACCTGATTCAGCTAACTTTGGTTTTAGTTCTTATCATGGATTTACATTAGTAGATTGTGCACCTCCTCCTCCTGTTTATGGTTGTATGGATAATAGTTATGTAGAATTTCTACCAACAGCAACAGTAGATACAGGTATGTGTGTAACACTTAAAGTGTTTGGATGTACTGATACTAATGCATATAATTTTGACTTTACAGCTAATACTAATATATTAATAGATAGTTGTATACAAACTTTAACACTTACAGATCTAGCCGGTAATGGATGGGCTGGCTCTTATTTAGAAGTTTCACAAGACACTAACTTTTTAGGTGTATTTACTTTAGACAATGGATTTGATACTACATTCACATTTAATCTTAGTATATTAGATCCTATTTCAGTAACATTTAAAATTACACAGCAATCACAATTTACTTCTGTACAATGTGGTTATGAGCTTTCTTCAGAAGAACATGTAACTATAGATCAGCCAGGAGGATTTGCTAATCCACTAATACCATTCCAAGTAGTATTTGGTATGCCTTATTGTGGCAATGAGTGTATAGAAAAAATATATGGGTGCACATACCCAATAGCGATAAATTATGACAGTTTAGCAAATACAGATGACGTTAGTTGTTACTACGATCCAGGATGTACAAGTCCTCAGTATTTGGAATATTATACACAAGGCTATACAGCAGACTATGACGATGGGACTTGCTCAACAGTAGCCGCGTGGGGTTGTATTGATAGTACAGCCTTCAACTATAATTCAGTAGCTAATATAGACAATGGAGGATGTATACCAAAAATATTTGGATGCATGCAACCTTTAGCGTTTAACTATGAGCCACTAGCTAATACGCCAGATACTTGTGTAGCTATAGTTTATGGGTGCATGAGCCAATTAGCTATTAATTACGACTCACTAGCAAATACTGATGATGGTAATTGTATAGGAATTATTTATGGTTGTACGGATACTCTAGCATTTAATTGGAATCCTATTGCAAATGTAGATGACAGCTCTTGTGTACCAGTAATATATGGATGTATAAATCCAACTCAATTTAACTATAATCAAACAGCAAATACTAACGATGGAACATGTATACCATTTATTTACGGATGCACTGATTCAACCCAATTTAATTATAACCCTTTAGCAAATGCTGACAATTCTTCTTGTATTACTTTTATCTATGGTTGCACTGACCCTAGCGCACTTAACTTCAACCCACAAGCTAACAGTGAGGACTTTAGTTGTATTGATTATATGTATGGGTGTACCGATAGTTCTGCTATTAACTATGATGTATTGGCTAATACTGATAATGGTTCGTGTATATCTATGGTTCAAGGTTGTATGGACCAAACAGCCTATAACTTTAATCCAATTGCTAACACGCCTGACAGTATTAGCTGTAATTATGATGCTGGTTGTATTACTGGTCCTGGTAACCCTTATTGGTTAAATGATCAATGCTATGAATGGGTAATTGATGTAGATAATTACTGTTGTGATGTAGCTTGGGATGAGACATGTCAACTAACATATGAATATTGCGGAACTACTTGGACTGGTTTAGAGCCTCCTGCAAGACGTGCAAACAATAAAACCCTATTAATAGTTACAGATTTATTAGGAAGACCAATAACAAAAATTAACAACCAACTTTTATTATATATTTATGATGATGGGAGTGTGGATAAAAAAATAATAATTAACAAATAAAAAATGGCAACACTAACAGCAAAATTAAATTTAGTCAGTACTACTTTAACTACAGATACTTTAAACATGTCTTTATCTAAAGTGTTAACTGTATCAGGAGATGTAAGACAATATAGAACAGTTACTTCATCAACTAAAGCTGTATTATTAGCAGCAGCTTCTTACGGTAAATCTTATATATTTTTAAAGAATTTAGACACTGCTATAGTAATAAGTATTGGTATGGATACAGAGGCAGATAATTCTGTAGATGATAATGCTACAGATGTATTTATGACATTAGGAGCTGGAGAATTTGCATTCTTTCCTTGGGCTGCAACATATGATTTACATGTAGATGCAGCATCTGGAACACCAGCTTTAGAAGTAGGAATATTTGAAGTAGCATAATAACAATTAAAATAAAAAGAAAATGGCAACAGTAACATCAAAATTAACTTTAACAAGTGCAGACTCTTTATCAGATTCTTTATCTATAAATGTGCTAGACATATTAAGTGTAACTAATCCTGCAGAAAACTCAAGAGTAAGTGTTCTTCATACAGCACCTACAGAATTAGCACCAGTTAGTACAGGAGCTCATTATGTATATATAAAAAATATTGGAACAAACAGTAGAGTAGTAGAAGTACGTATAGCAGCAGGAACTGCTTTTGCTTCTTTGGCTGTAGGAGAGTTTTGCTTTGTTCCAATGAAAACTGCTTTAGGAGTAGAAGTTATAGCAATAACAGGAACTGAAGTAGTAGAATACGCAATATTTAAAAAAGCATAGTAAATGAATAATATAAGTACACATATAAGTTATAAAGAATGTATGCATAGTAATACAGCTTTGAGAAAAGGATTAGACAATACTCCTAATGAAGCTCAGTTAAAATGTATGAAAGATATAGCAGAAGGATTGTTTGAACCTTTAAGAGAGTGGGTTGGAGGACCTATTAAAATTACTAGTATGTTTAGAGGAGAACCTGTTAATACAGCAATAGGTGGATCTAAGAATTCTCAACATATGAAAGGTCAAGCTTTAGATTTAGATGATACGTTTAAATATAAAACAAATGCTGAAATGTATCATTACATTAAAGATAACTTAGATTTTGATCAGTTAATTTGGGAGTTTGGAAACGAAGAAAATCCTAATTGGATACATGTTAGTTATGTAACTCACAGAGAAAATAGAAAAAAATTGACATTAGCTTATAAAGAAAACGGTAAAACTAGATATAAAACAATATCGTAATGAAAGTTATAGGTCAAAAAATATCACCAACGTATACACACAATCAAAGTTCGGCTAGTGATACGTGGGTTATAAATCATAACTTAGAAAAACACCCATCAATAACAGTTGTAGATTCAGCTGAGACTGTTGTGCATGGAAAGATAGAATACAATTCAAAGAATACAGTAACAATAACATTCCGCTTAAACGAAGATGCTTATGCATTTTCTGGTAAAGCGTATCTTAATTAAAAACATAAAAAATGCCATTAGAATTTTATAGTGCAATAGACTTAAACAAAAACGAATTACAAAATACAGTAATACAAAATTTATCAACTGCTCCTGGCTCACCAGCTGAAGGTCAGATATACTATGATGATAGTAACGGTGATAAACAAGTTTACGTTTACAATGGATCTGCTTGGGTTCCAATGGGAGGAGATATTAATTCAGTTGTAGCAGGTGCCGGTATGACGGGCGGAGCAACAGCTGGTGAAGCAACTCTAAATGTTATTGGTACATCAGGAGCAATTACTGTTAGTGCTAATGCAATTACTCTTCCTTCAGCTCTTACAGTACCAGCTAGTATGACAAATGCTGCCTTAAAACTGGGTAGAGATGGTCATAATTTTATGGACTTTGGTACTGATAATGTAATTAAATTTACTGTTTCGACTGGGCAAGCCATAACGTTTAAAGCTGATGGTGAAATTGAAGCTACTAAATTTGATGGAGCATTAGAAGGTAATGCAGATACGGCAACTAAAATAGCATCTATAACAAATACTGATATTGTTCAATTAGACGAAAGTCAAACACTTACAAATAAAACAATAGCAATATCTCAAGTAACAGAGCTTTCTGGTTTAACAGAAGCTGAAGGTACTCAGTTAGAAGCTATTGGTACAACTACAATATCTGCAAACCAATGGGGCTATTTAGGAGCTTTAACAACTGATGTTCAAACGGAATTAGATAAATTACAAACGCTTACAACAGCAGAAGTAGACCAATTAGAAAACATAAACAGTGTAACAATAACAAACGCTCAGTGGGGATATTTAGGAGCAGCAACTGGTGCTATTACTAACACTAACACTGAAACTACAACAGTTTTAAGTCTACCCGGTGGCAACGTACTTAGATATGTTGATGAAGCTGGGAATACAACAAACTTGGATATATCGTCTTACTTAGATGATACAAACTTAGCTAGATTAACGAGTGGATCTTTAAATGGTTCAAATGGAGTAGCAACCTTTACTAGAGATGATTCTTCTACATTCACTATTGACATGAGTGATTTCTTAGATGCTATAACTCTAAACAATACACTAACTAGTACTTCTACAACTCAAGGACTTACGGCTAATCAAGGTAAAGTATTAAAAGGTCTTATTGATGCGCTTGTTACATCAACTGGAACAAATACTGGTGATGAGCCAGATGCTAGTGCTACGGTAAAAGGTATTATTGAGATAGCAACTGCGGATGAAACCTTAGTAGGTACAGATGTAGCTAGAGCGGTAACACCCGATACATTAGCAGCTAAATCTGTTACAGCAACTATAGCTCAATCAAGTATAACAGATACTAAGACTGTTACAATAACACATAACTTAGGCACAGCTGACGTAATAGTGCAGTTGTTTGATATGACTACAGAAGCAAATATTTATGCTGATATATATAGAACAGCTGCTGACATGAGTACTGCAAGTACTTCTGTTATAACTGTTGATTTTGGAGCAGTAACACCACCAAACGATATAAGATGTTTAATAACTAGTATTAAAGGAGCAACTGCAGCACCAACAATTGCTTACACATAGAATATGGCACAGAAACATTATAGCGACATAGAGGTAGCTGGAACTGTAACGGCTAGTAATTTTGTTGGGCAGACAATAGTGCTCGGCACAGCCTCTGGATTTATAAACAGAACAGTAGCTCAACTAGCAGACGATGGAACAAGTACATTATATGTTGGTAGTAGTAATTACGGGTGGAATGATGCAAGAGATTGGGCTACTCAAACAGTAGATATTGCTGATCCAGTATTATCTTATGCCGATCAACATTGTGGTATAATATGTCCCGTAGGTGTATCACAAGTAAGTATAATGAGTCAAATTAGGATTAATTCAGCTAACGCACAGGCAAATGTATATATTTATAAAGGAACAAGAATAAGTGGTTCGACTGGAGATATAGATTTAACACTCGTAGGAAGAGCAGCAGGTATTGCTACATCAAGTTCTAAATTTACAAGTATAGATATAGTAGGTACTACAGCAGTAGCGGCAGGACAATTAATAGTAGTAGGATTTGGTAAGGCGGATGGAGGCAATGGACAAAAGCCAAGATTTAATTTTACACTAACAGGAACAACAGTATAATATGGCAAGAAAAGTAATAAAAACAATGGCCGATAAAATGGCTGAGAATGGTAAAGAGGTAGGTGTAAATGTTTTAGATGACACTGACTTATCAACAGATCCAATTATTAATGCGTTACAAACATTAAGAGAAACTATAGATGATATACAATATAATGACACTAATCATGGTGCAAATAAACTAGAATCGACAGTAGCTGCTAACACTGCTAAAGTAGGAATAACTACTACACAGGCTAGTCGTATTACATCTAACTCTAGTAAAGTAGGATTTAGTACTGAAATGCCAACAGCAACTGAGGGACACACTGTTCAGCTTTCTGTAACAAATTCTAGAGGTGCATATTCTTTAGTATTTACAATGGTAGATGCAAGTGGAAGAGACAAAGTAACTAAAACAGCAACAATAGCATTAAGATAATATGAGTGAAGTACACGGAGAAGAGTTAGTTGAAAATAGAGTATCTATATATAAAAGTATAGAGGCTTATGAAGAGACGTGTATACTTAAATATGGTAATGAGTCTTTATCTATGGACGAAGTTAGTATATCTTCAATGACAGTGTGTAATACATCAGCAATAAATATTACTATTAATTTATATTTAAAACAATATATTGCACCTGCAAGAAATAGTTTTGAAAATCCTACAATAAATAAAAGTCGTGCAGTAGAGAATACTTTATATCTATTAAAGAATTTTACTATACGTGTAGGAGAAACTTTAATTTTAGACCATGAAGATTTAAAGTATGACTCAGATGAATGGGAATTATATCTTATAACTGGAGCTTTATTACAAACAGCAGATGTTAAAATAGTAACTCAGCTTAGAAATAAAAATGATAAGAGTAATTATGACAGAATTAAAAATCCTAGAGATGGTAGGATTGTAAGGTATAATCCAACAGGTTCAGCTACTGATGGTACAGCAGCATCTAATGAGTATAATCCAAGAGGGACAGAAACACCATAAAATGATTAACAAATAAATATAAAACTATGAGTATACTAACAAAAATATTTTCAACAGGAGCTACTGAATTAATTAAAGGAGTAGGTGGAGTTATAGATAATCTACATACATCTAAAGATGAGAAAGCTGCTGCTGAATTAAAAGTAAAAGAACTTATAGCTACCTATGAAACTAACATGGAGAAAGAAATATCATCAAGATGGCAAGCTGATATGAAATCTGATTCTTGGTTGAGTAAAAACGTTAGACCATTAGTATTAATTTTTTTAGTAATATCTACAGTACTATTAATATTTATAGATGCTGGGGCTATTAACTTTGTAGTTGAAGCTAAGTGGACAGACTTATTACAGTTAGTTTTAATAACAGTAATTGGAGCTTACTTTGGAGGTAGATCATTAGAGAAAGCAAAAAAATAAACTATGACACTAGACGAAATAGCATACAATTTACTAAATCTTGTTAGAGGAGGAAGGTCTAATAATGATGAACATATCTCATTAGATCAAATCAAATTTAATGTTATGCATTATAGAGCTATGTTTATTAGAAGAGACTATACTAAAAATGGGTTTACTTCTAGACATGTAGAACAAGATTTAGGATGTGTAGAAATAGTACCAGTAGATGCAACTCAGTGTTGTAAATTACCGTCTAGCTGTGTAGTATATAGATCTAAATTACCTATACCTAAAACTATTAGATATAATTTTGAAGAGGCAATAACGCATGTAGGAGATGTAACAGGAATAGGTACTATACCTATGGTAAACTCTAATGCTATTCAATGGTTACCTAATGATAAATATACTAAAAATAAAATGAAAGCTTATATGATAAATGATTTTATATATGTGTATAATGCACAAGGAATAGAAGCAATAAATGTAAGGGGAGTTTTTGAGAATCCTAGAGATGTACGTAACTTTGATTTATGTGCTAATGGAGGATGTTATGATGACTCTGCAACAGACTATCCTATAAGTATGGATATGCTAAGTCTTATTAATCAAGGACTTGGACAAGGAGAATTAGGATTGTTATCTGGATCTTTTAGCGATACTATAAATGACAGACAGCAAGATCCACAAACAATAAAAGGCGCAGGCCCAAAAAAATAACTTAAAATTAAATTAAAATGGCAATACTAAGTAGAGCAGACAGAAAAAGACGTAGAGAAGAAAGAAAAAATCTACGATCAGAAAACAGACAAGACAGGAAAGATGTTAGAACTGCAGGTAAAAATGTAAAAAAACAAGAACGTGTAGAACGAAAAGGAGTTAAAAAATTATCTAGACTTAAAAGAAAAGATAAGGTAAATGATGCTGGAGAAGCAACTCAAATGTCTAGATCAGACAGACGTGAAGATAGAAAAGCTACTCGTCAAGCTTCTAGAATAGATAGAAAAGCTACAAGAAAAGCAGTACGAGGAGTTAAGTCTGAAGCAAGAGATGTAAGAAAAGCTAAAAGAAAAGGCTTAAGAGAAGGGCAAAAAGAATCTAAAAATATTTTACGTACTATTAAAAAGGATGAGAAAACTGCAGCTAAAGTTACAAAGACAAATTCTCGTAACGCTTTAGTAAAGAAAAAATTAAAAGAGATGAATCCTGAACTTAAGAAGAAAGGAGGAGCTAAGAAAAAAATGATGGGTGGTAAAAAAATGTACGAGTCAGGAGGATTTTTAGAGACTCCAATTCAAACTTTGTTTGAAGATTAAGTGCATACATTTACAAATATATATAAATCATACTGTAAAGAACATGGCTATATAGATAAGAAAGTTTTTTCTGATATATGCCATACTTTTAATATTGGTATTATGGATTATATATTAGAAGGTAGAGAGTTTAATATGGGTAATAATTTATCTACGTTATCTATAATACGAAGAGACAGAGATCCTAGATCCCCTAGAATAGATTGGGGTGAAAGTAATAAATATAAAGCAGAACTGCTTCAGGCAGGGGAAGCTTTATATGACTCTATAACAGAGTTAGGTTCTAAATGGTATGTTTATCATACTGATGAGTTTTATTGTAAGTACTACTGGAAAAAAGGTAAATGTAAAATAAAAAACAAATCAGTATATAGATTTGATCCTACACGAGGCATAAAAGGAAATAAAGAAAAGTTAATAACTCTTTTAAAAGAAGACGAGTTAGCTTATTTAAAATTTAAAAAACACTAGCAATGGCCGTATATAAAACAATATCAAGTAAGAGAATAATTAGAAAAATTTTTAGAGATTTAAAACCTTCTAGTGATAATTGGATTGATGATGCAGTAGAGTGGATTGGAGAAGCTTTAGAACATATTGGAGCGTCTTCACAGTTGTGTCAAAAACAATGTGTTCTTGAGATAGTTGATCACAAAGTATTAATGCCTAGTGATTTATATTTTATAAATCAAGTTGCTATTAATGGGGGAGTTACTCCTGCAACATCTGGAGAACTTGATAAATTAATTGCTAAAGTTAATGATTTAAAAGCACAGATTGCAACTGCACAAGCTGCTGGGCAAGAGTACTCAAGTACTACTACAGTACTACATGAAATTAATAGCCGTATAAAAATATTAGAAAATGTTTATTTTAATGATAATTCCAATACTCTACAACCGTTACAATACGGAGCGAGTACCTTCCATAGAAGCATGCACTGTGAAGGCTGCGTCAATGAAAATGCTGTCTATGAAGAGACATATATTATTGACTGCGATTACATAAAAACTTCTTTTCATACAGGTAAAATTTGTATAAGCTATATGGCTTTACCTACAGACGAAGATTGTTTCCCATTAGTTCCAGATGATATAAGTTATCAAGAAGCTATGTTTTGGTATGTGTATAAAAAGATTTTATTAGGAACTCCTAAATTTAAAAATAATCAAATAGATTATACTTTTGCAGATCAACAGTGGAAGTACTATTGCACACAAGCTAGAAACGCTGCTAACTTCCCAGACATAGATAGATACGAATCTTTTATGAATCAATGGGTTAGACTTATACCAGAAATGAATAGTCATGATTTGGCTTTTGAAAATTTAAATACTAGAGAAAATCTAAATAGAAATTAATGGCTGAAAATAGATATATAAAAGGACTTTTTAAAGATACTGCGCATATTGATCAGCCTAAAGGTAGTTGGAGATATGCTAAAAATATGGTTATGAATCAAAAGATGGGTTCTATAACTAACGAGGGAGGAACTTCTCTTGCAGGACATTTAGGAACTAGTGCAAATACAGGAGCTATATTTGATAAAGTTCTTGGAGCTATTGAAGTGAATGATGACAAAGCTATATTATTTATTTTAAATGTAAACCCAGCTGCTGCTAACCCTAGAAGTGAAATTGGAGTTTGGGAGAATGGAACATATACTATAATATTTAATCCTTCTATTGCAGGATTTCCAAATAAAGATTTAAATTTTAATGAGAACTTCCCTATTAGTGGAGTGTTTAAAGTAGACTCTAAAGGAGATTTAATTATATATTTTACTGATGATTTAAATCCTCCGAGAGCATTTAACATAGACAGACAACAAAGGTTAAGTACTGGGGTAACACAGCTATATGGAGTTGCTGGTTATAATCATATTAATTTAATTAATCTATTTCCATATGCGGGATCTGTTCCTAATATTACTTTAATAGATAATTCTAGTGCTGCTGGAGGTTCTCCTGGGCATCAACTTTCTGTAGGTACAGGAGGAGGATTACGTACAGGAGCTTACTATTTAGCTTTAGCTTATGTAGATGATGATTACGTAGCTACAAACTTCTTAACAGTTTCTAATCCTATACCTATTGTTGATGAGTATGACACAACAAGACCTACTACTAAAAAAGATGGTATAAAAGCTGGAAGTCAGACTTCTAAATCTATTACATGGCGTATAAATAATATTAATACTGATTATAAATTTTTACGTCCTGTTGTAATTAGAAAAATGGGAGATGCAGCAGAAGCTTTTAGATTAAATGATGTTGAAGTAACAGTTACAAATGCTGTAAATACACAAGATCTTATTTTTACAGGTATAGAAGGGTTTAGTGCAGGGTCTTTAGAAGCAGTTATTATAGATACTGTTGCTTATGATACAGCCAAAACTATAACACAGTTAGATAATATATTATATGTAGGAAATACAACTGGTACTAAAGATGTTGGTTACCAGCCGTATGCTAACAATATTAAATTAAATTCTATAATAAGAACATTTCCAGAGTTCGATGAGTACTGGGCAACAATGGATAATTTAAATAATGGATTTTCAAACAGTCCTGTTGATGAGGGTAATTATGTAGATGACACACAATCATACAGATTTGTTCCTAATACATTTAAGTATAAAGGATATATGAGAGATGAAATATATGCTTTTTATATAGCGTTTATACTTAATGATGGTAGTATGAGTTATGCTTATCACATACCAGGACGAGAACAATTGACTAATGTAAGTTATAATAAATACAGTGAGTTGAGTGGTAACTCTAATGAGACATCTCTTATACCTGGAACACTACGAGCTTTTTATGATGAGCAGGCTTCAATGTATCAATTTTATGATCAGAGTATACTTGTTAACGGAAGTAATATAGCTTCAACAGGAGCCTCTAGACAAATGCAATTTTGGCAAAATATGACAGAGTTGTATCCAACAGGACAGAATTTTGATGTTAGAGATAGGAATGGATTTGTAACTAATCTTCAAGGGCTTCCTGTTAGACATCATCATTTTCCATCTAATGAAAATCAAGACAGATGTAGTATAGTAGATAGTATTGATAGTGAAGTATTTGATTCAGTTAGTACTTGGACTCCAGCTAGTACTTCTCATTTTACTGGCACATATAACGTATTTACATCTGGGGGTGCTTTTTGGCTGAATGATGGTTGGGCAACTACATTGGCAAATGTAGGTAGAGTTAATTTAGTTACTCCTACTAATGTTGTACCTACTGGAACAAATACAACTGTTCCCCACGATGGTACTCATAATAATCATTGCTTTGTAGCAAGTTCAGCAGATACTCAAGTAGAAGTAGGGTGTCATTATAAATATTATAACGACTCTTCCTATTGTGATCAAGACTGGAAAGCAAGAGTTAGACGGTGGGACTCAGTTTCAGGAGTTACGTCAACAGTAACTCGTACTGGAGGATCAGCAGTTTGTGCTAATTCTTGGTTTGCAGGTAATGACTTATGTGGAGACTTAGGTAATTCAGGAGGTAATGATGATAGAGTAGGATACAGTGGGGGGTATGCATGGACAGCAACTGGGCTTGGTCCGGGAGATACTATTTGGATGGAAGGATGGGGAGCTCAGAGAGGGGCATCTGGGTGGTCTACTTGTGTAAATGGAGGAAGCACACCAAGAAGAATTATAATGGGTAACGCAGCCTGGTTAGGAGCTACATGCGCATATAGTGCAGCGGGTTCTTGGGCAATGTTTAGAATTCAAATTATTCCACCAAGTGGTTCTGATTATAGAGATGTAGATGTTAAGCATGAAGTTAGACCTTTAGGATTTGAATTAGAAGATATTCATATTCCTCAATCTATTGCAGATAAGGTACAAGGATTTAGAATATACAGAGCTAAAAGAAGTTATAGTAATAGAACTATATTAGGACAAGATGTAGGTAAACCTATGAAAAAGCTAAGAGGAATTATAGGTCTATGTCTTGAGGCTGCTGGTGGAGCTAGTGCTTTACAGAATTTAAAACCATTAATTGATAAAGAAGAAGATTTATACCACAATTCTGCTTTTTCAAAAGATAGTTCCGTATATAATTTACCTACTGATACTGATCAAAATGGTAATGGATTTGGGTATATAAATATGAGTTTTCATGACTTTAATATGTTACGTAATCATTCAAGTTTAGCTCCCGCAACTCACACTAAAGTTGAATATGTGATTGGAGACTACACATGGAATGGTCCAGATTTACGCCAAGACAGAAAAATGTTAACTGAGATTGATGCGCTAACTACTCAGGCTAATGGTTTATTTACGGTGAACGAAAGGTGGGGGTGGGATTCAACTACTGGTACTTCTTTAAATTGCTATCCACCATATATAAACTCAGTTTTATTTATAGGAGGTCACTATTTAAATACAAGTGATTCTGGTACTACAGGACATAGCTTCTTTACGAATAGCTATGAGCTTAATAGGCCTTTAGGTCAAAAGGCTAAATCTTATGTAATGGGAGATACTATTTTTGATGGAAATGCTTTAGGTTTAGGTAAGATTATAAACTTATTAGGAGAGTCTCATATAGCTTTTGGGTATAGGAATGACTGGGAATTACCAGCTTTAATATCTACACAAGATTTAGATGGGTCTGGAAACGTTCTTGGAGATGTGTATAATCTATGGGGAATATACAATGATGATGTTGATATGATTCTAGTAACAGATAACACTCAAATAACATCCGATTCTACTGCAAGACATAAGTCTTACATGCTTAATTTAAAAGCTTATAAAACTGATCTATATAAATCTATAGATAGTAATGAATTGATATGGACTGGGTTTCAAGTACTAGGACCAGATCTAGATAATTTTGTTTTTGATGAGGCGTCTGGAGCTTTAGGTGGAACTGGACATACAATAGATGTTGCCCCTGAAGGAATTTGGGGAGGAGATACATTTTTATGTAGATATGGAGTTGCAAAAGGATTACGACCTTTAGATGATCAAACAGAATCAACTCCAGAAAAAGGAATATATTATCATATTGTAGAAAGCCCAGATAATATTAATTTTAGACATCAGGATAGTCAACAACACGGATACTTCCCTATGACACCTGCTACTCATTTAATGAGGTATGTAGGAAAAGAAGATCATGATTACACTCACAGAGATAAGATAGGATATAATGATAATTACTCTTTAGATAATGATGTACGTACTGCTTTTCCATTACCTTTAAGAGTAACTGATCAGGATGACTTTCCAACAAGAACACATAGGAGTGCTAAAAATGATACAACTAGTTTAATAGATAACTACAGAACATTCTTAGCTAATCAATTTAAAGATCTTCCTAAGAACAGAGGTAATTTAGAAAAGCTTGCTTCTTTTAATAACTTATTATATTTTCATATGTCTGAAAGTTTGTTTGCTGCAAAAGGTAAACAGTCTATGCAGATGAATGATGGGAGTGAAGCTTTTGTAGGTAGTGGAGATATATTTACTCAAGATCCTGATGAGATGATACAAACAGAAGGAGGTTTTGCAGGAACTCAATCTATGTATGCTGCAATTACAACTAGGTTTGGATACTTCTTTGTAGATCAGTCATCTAGAAAAATATTTTTAATGACCGATAACGCTACTGAAATAAGTAACCTTGGTATGTGGCATTGGTTTAGAGATAATTTACCTTATGAGCTTGAAGCATTTGGAATGCCTGGCAATGCTTTTGATAATCCTATATTTGGAATAGGGTATCATTCTATTTGGGATCCTCAATATAAACGTATTATATTAACAAAAAGAGAATATTTACCTACTCCAATGTTTATTGGTTTCTACGGAGTAGTTGGATTTTTAGGAATACGCTGGAACAAAAATAAAGGATACTACGAACAAGCATCGTTATTTGGTGGTTACAATAAACTTGAGTTTACTGATACAAATTATTTTACTAAAGGAGGATGGACAGTGTCATACTATCCTGAACTACAAGCATGGGGAAGTTTTCATGATTATATTCCTTATATATATTTTAATACTTCTAAGAATTTTTATTCATTAACAGATGAATATGCTAGACCAGCATGGACGGCTGCTACTCCAATAGCAACTCACGTAGGAACTACCTATGGTAATGCAGGTATATGGGAGCATAATAATCATAACCTTGGAGGTACTTTTTATCAAGAAAACGAAGCAGGTCAATATACTGATGCTGACTGGCAAGGAATTCTTAGACGAGGACTCTTTGAGTTTGAGTACATACATAATGAATTAAAAGCAGATACTTTATTACACTCTTCTTTTGATTACACTTTAGAAACTTTTAACTTGAATCGTATCTCTGTTTTAGAGCATGGATTTACAAGTTTTATTATATACAATACTCTTCAAATTGATACTGGTATTTTAGAATACTTAGTAAATATTAGAAGAATAGGTAACGAATGGAAAGTAAACAAGTTTAGAGATATGGCTGCAATAGCAGTTAGTACTAATCCTTATTACATGTCTACACTACCTAATGTAACAGGTCAGCTTAACACAGGAACAGTAACAAATGTACCAGGAAATAACATGTTTACTGTTAGTGGAATGGACGAAGTTGTAAATAATGCCTTTATAGATTTATCTAAGAATTGGACACTACAAAAGAAATTTATAGATAAATGGGTAGGAATTAGGTTAATTTATGACAATGTCTCAAATAATTTATTAAATTTGTACTCTACAAATGTAGCTGTACGTAAAATGCACAGATAATATGAACTATAAAACAAAACAAAACACTCCAGCATATAACTCATTAGCAGCATACAGATATGGAGGAATGAAGAAAAAGAAAAAATACGCAGCTGGAGGTATGTATGGTGATAATACTGTATCTGCCGCAGGGCAAGTTGGTAATACATCTAGTATAGTATTTGAAGAAAGTGATCCTGCTGTATTGCAAGCTAAGATAGAGGCAATGAAGCAAGAACAAGAAAGAATCAAACTTCAAAGTGATAATCAAGTTGAAGAAATAAAACAAGATCAAGAAGAAGGGGAGGCAAGTGTAGAAAATGCTGCTCAAGATGTTAATACTAAGGCAGAAAGTTATGCTAAAACTGGAGCATCTATTTTAGATATGACTGATCAAGCAACTGACGGTAAGTTAATGTCAGGAGAACTTTTCGGAAAATCTGCAGCTGAGAAGTTTGCAGCATCAAACCCAGACCCTTTAGGAATAAGATCAAGTTCAAAATTATTAAGTGGTAAACCATTAAGTTTAAATAGCTTCAGTACTCCTAGTCCAGGATTAAGTTTACAGAGTACTCAATTAAGTTCTGGAACGTTAGGCGCTGGAACGTTAGGAGGAGGATCTGGAGGATTAGGTAGTTCATCTTTAATTGATAAATCAAGTTCTTTGTTTAAACCAACAGATTTAAGTAGTACATTTACACCTAACGCAATACCAGGAGTAACACCTCCAACTAGTGGATTACCTAGTCTAGGAGGAACTCCAAAATTTAACCCAGCGTTAATGGGAGATAAGCCTGTTAGTCTAAGTACTGACTTAATGAATACAAGTAAAACTAAATTATTAGAAACAGGATTAAAAGAAGGAGTTACTAAAACAGGTACAGGTCTTATGAATACAGGTGCAGGAGTAGGGGCTGCAGGAGTAGGTAGTGGAGCAACTAAGTTTTTAACTTCTGGTGCTGGTATAGGAACAGTAGCTTCATTAGCTGGTATGGGAGTTTCTGCATTGGCTGATGATGGAGATGCAACAAAACTTAATTTTGGAGAAGGTACTGGAGCAACATTATCTGGTATTGGAACAGGTATTGGAGCAGCAGCTTTAGCAGGAACCGTAATGGGTAGTGCAGTTCCTTTAGTTGGAAACTTAATTGGAGCTGGGGTAGGAGCAATTTACGGACTTGGTAAAGCTTTAATTGGGAGAAACAAAGCAAGAAAAGCTAAGAAAGAGTATGAAGCGAAGATTAAAGAAAAGAAAGATAAGTATAATAAAGAATTAGTAAGTAAAGTAACTAATTCGGCTAGTAATGTAAGGGCAGCAGAGACACAGTCAAAAACTTATTCAGGATATGATCTAGGTAGTAATGTAACATACAAAACAGGAGGAATGATGAAACCATTAATGAAATACTAATATGAGAAGAAAATATAATAGTGGGGGAATGATGAAGAAGTTAAATGACTACCCATACATAAATACAAGTTACCAAATGGAAAGTAATCCACAAGGTGCTCAGCAAGCTGGTAATACCCAACAAAAGATGGCAGACGATCAAAACTTATTGACTGGTAAAAAATATAATATGGGTGGGTATATGGGAGTACCTCAAAGTCAAGTACCTCAAGAAGGAAACTATGCTCCACAGGACATGGCTAATTCAACTATGCTTCAGCCTCCAGCACAAGAAATGGACCCTTCTCAACAAATGCAATCTGGAGGATATATGAATCAAATGCAACAGTATGATAATGGAGGTATGAAACTTCCGGGAGGAAATATGCAACCTATTCCAGGGTCTGATGCTGTTCAGTTCAATGGTAATTCTCATGATGATGGAGGTATTATGCTAGATAACCAAACAGAAGTAGAAGGAGGAGAAACAATGGATCAGGTAAACATGAATAAGAAAGGAGGAAAAAGAGATTATTTCTTTTCTGACCATTTAAAGAAAGATGGCCAATCTTATGCAAGTCACCACAAGAAGATATTATCTGAAGGAGGTAATCAAGACGACATTAATATTCTAGCAAAGATGCAAGAGCATCAAGCCGGTAGAAATCCTAAAGCTGTTCAAACAGCTAAAACAGGAGGCGTTAAAAAGTTTAAGACAGGTGGAGAGTACCCTTTAGTTAATGGTAAAGAGATGAATGATAGACAAAAGAAATTTCACGACAAGTCTATAGAAAGAGGAATGACTTTTAAAGATGGAGCGTATACTAAAGCAGCATCAACAACAACAACAGTAAAAGCAGATAATACTGTAATGAATCCTTATCAGAAAACTGATCCTAATTATGAACAATGGGAGGCTCAACGAGCAACTGCAGACGAGAATAATGTAGTTTGGGTAGATGATCCTAATAGAGCTGGTGTTGGTAAATGGGCTACTAAAGAAGATGCTGATGTAGTGGCTGCAACAATTCAAAATGAGTTAAAAGTCGAAGATGATAACGCAGGAATTGATAATACTACTCGTAAGACAAAGAAAAAAACACAGTCTGAAATTAAAAGAGATAACAAATATAAAGTAGCTTCTTATGAGTCTTATGGAGATAATGAAGGGGAGTTTGGCACAGTACCTGACTATCAGCCAGGATACAAAGTAGATGGTATACAGATGTATGCAGGTACAGGAGATACTCCATTTAGAGAAGCATTACAAAAAGAAGATTTTAGAGGGGAGTGGATGAATAATGTAGATCCTGAAGTATTAGAATCTGCAGGTATTACTAGTTTTGCCGATATGAATGATAAGTCTAAAGTAACAGCTTATCAGAATGCTTGGAATGCTAAAAATGAAAATAATCAAATTGCAGTAGATGGGTTATTTGGAGAACAAACATTTAGAACTGCTGTTGGAGGAGATGATCCAGTAGAAGAGCCAGAAGAAACTCCAACTGAAGAAGTAACAACAGAGGAAGTAACAACAGAAGAAAAGATACTTAAAAAGAAGCAAGATTGGATGACTCCTTTAGTATCAGCTGCACAGTTATTACCAGCAATGTATGCTTTTAAGGATACTCCAGACTATATGTCTGAGCATCCAATGGCTAGTGCGGGAGCTATTATACCAGAAAGAATAGCAAAAACACATTTAGATAGAATAGATATGAATCCTGAAAGAGCTAAGAACGCTCAAGATTTTGCTAGTCTTAATGCATTTGTAGATAAATCTGGAGGAGGCCCATCTAATATGATGAATAAAATGGCATCTTATGCTAGGAAACAACAAGGTGACAGGGATATAGCTTCTCAAGAATCAAGATCTAACGTAGCTATTTCTAATCAAGAAGCTGTAATGGACCAGCAAAGAAAGACTCAGAATGTAATGACTGCAATGGATGCATCTAAATCTAATATTGTAAATCAACAAGACGTTAATAAATTTAACTCTACAATGGGAGCTAAAGTTGATGAGTTTAATAGAGGAGCTGATGCAGCAACTAAAGACAGAAGATTAAACGCTTTAGATAATGCAGTTAAAACTGTAGCTGGTATGAACAAAGATAGACTTCAATACAATGCACAGGAAAGATTAGCACAAGCTATATCTGGAAACACAGGTGTATATGATAGAGAAGGTTATGGGCAAACTCTAATACAAGCTGGGCATGTTCCTGGTACAGATGCATATAATAATATGATGAATACTTACATCAAATCAAATAATGCAACTTTTGCGGATGGAGAAGAGAGTAGTTCTAGTTCTACAACAACAGAAAAAACAACTACTAAAAAGAAATATAACGCTGATGGAACGCTACAAGATACAGAAGTAACAACATTAAAAAAAGGCGGGTTTGTACCTACCGGATTTAGAAGAAGGTACTCTTAAAAATAAATTATGGCAAATCAATATAGTAACTATACACTAGCACCGTACGTATCTCAATACGTAAATCCCTACTCAGTTGAATCTAATCAAATTTTAAGGGAAAGGTTTGATAAAAATAAAGCAAACAAAGATAAAGTTGATGCTACATTAGGGGCTTGGAATACACTAGAAGGAGATGCCCATTTAGTAGATAAAGCTAAAGAGCAAACTAAAAATAAACTAAATCAGTTTATTGAGAATGGGAATTATGAAGACGCTAATATGGCTATTAGTGAAGTTATGGTAGATTTGGAAAGTGATAAAGGTTTAAAGCTAGCTAAACAATCTCACGATATTCGTCAGCAAGAGCTTTCTTGGATGTCAGAGATGCAAGTAAAACATGGAGCAAGTTTCTTAGATTTTGGTAGAGATAAAATTAAGTCTCATCAGTCTTATTATAAAAATGAAGAAGGAGAGTTTGTAGAAAATGTATACAATCCTACAAATGAAAAAGAGCACGACTATGACAAAGCTATGTCAGGCATTGTTGGTAATATAAGAGCAGATTATACAGGTATATCTAGAGGTAAAGCAGATAAAATTGCAGAAGCTCTTATACCTACATATATGAATTCCACAGAAGGTGATCAAGATTACAGAAGACTTACAATAATAAATGGAATGAGTCATAACGAAGCTGTTAATGATATTAGACAAAGACTACAAAGTCTTACAGATCAACAAATACATAGAACTAAAGCTGCTTCTATACAGAACAGTGGTAATAAAATGAATGGTAATGGTACTATTAATAAAGGGTACACTGCAATAAGTCAAGACAATCTTAATTTAGCAGATCATTACAACAAAGTATTAAGCAGTAATTCAAAAGTATTTGAAAACTTTGAAACTGGAGATTATAGTACTTTCAAGAAAATGGGTAGAGATAATCAAAGAATTATGATACAGCAAGCTAAAGCTAGTATGCCGCCTGCAGAGTATGCAGAGTGGAAAAAACATAATGTAGATTTTTATAAAGGACATGAAGAATTTGGTGCTCTTGTAAACTATTCTACTACTAATACTTGGCAGCCTACAAATGCTACTCAAGAAGATTTTGATACAGGTGAAATGATAGGAACTGGAGGTGTAACAATGGCTGCTGCCGGTGCAGGTATGTTAGTCTTTGGAGCAGCTAATGCTTGGAATCCAATTGGATGGGGAGTATTAGGAGCACTTGGATTTGCATCTTTAGTTGGTATGGGGGTTAATGCAGTATCTCAAGTAGCTGAAAAAGGATATTTAAATGAAAAAGGTAATGTAAGAGATGTTCTAAATCCTGACCAAGGTGATGGAATGTTATTTGGATTACTTGATTCTGAAGCAGAAGAACTTGCTTCTAACTTAGAAGATACAGACTGGGTAAATAAAACTTTAGGGACTGATTATAAAAATGGAGATCCAGTTTATGAGCAGCTTAAAAAGAATGCTCAAGCTTCTTTGCTTTACAGACAACAAGGAGGAGGTGATGTAGCAGATGATGCTATTAATAATTATAAAGAAGACATATTTGAAGCTGAAACTTATGTACCAGATTATAAAAATACTAAACTAGTAAATGCTATTGGAGAGGTAGAAAAACAATTTGATCCTAGTGATTGGGATTTCTTAGGTATACCTGAAGGAGGTGATGGTTGGGACGAGATGATGAAAACTTCTGATGGCAAAACAGTTAATCCAGGAGATGCTAAGATAGAATTCAGAGGAATTATAGCTCCTAGTATTGATGATGATACTCCTCTTATGTTTAAGTGGAATGTCAATGGAAAAACCTATCTTGCGGAATCTAAACCAAACAGGCCAGGAGCATTTGACTTAGAAGAGTTAATAGCAATGGATATGAATCAGGCACAGCTAGTTGTATTGGATAGAGCTAGACAATGGACTAATCAAATGGAGACTAACCGTAGTGGTAAAGGTCCTGATGGTAACCCAAATAAGCAAGAATTAGTAGAACATTTAAACCTACTTTATCAAAATATTGTAGGTATGGATGAAAAAGATGCTGGAATGTACGCAGAAGATTACATGATAAAATCATTTCAAAGAGCTAATCCTGTTCTTATTGAGCAGATTACTAAACAAGTATACGGAGAAGGAAAAGAATACCAAGATCTTACACCTAAAGAAAGAGAAATGGTAGACAATGAGTACCAATCATATTACCAAATCTATAAAAGTGGAGAGGTAAGATAAAACAATATATATGGCAATAGGAAATAAGAAGACTACAGGTATAGGTTCAACAGACTTAATTCAACCTGGAGATGAAAATCACAATAATTTATTAGATACTACAGCCGGATCAGAACAATCGGCTCCAAAACCTATAGAACTAAATCATACACTAGTTCCTGAAAGAGGTGTGTCTTTAAAAAATATAGACCATAAATCTTATAGTAGTTATATTGATAGACCCTTTTCTTATATTTCAGATGACGCTGAGGATTTAAGAGCTTATAATCAAGGTATAGGAGAGAAGATAGCTTATGGTATACCTAAATTTGTTACTAGAGTAGGAACAAATGTATTAGGATCTACAGTAGGTTTAGTATATGGAGGAGGTGCTTTTTTAGGAGGTTTATTTGATGGACCAGAAGGACAAAATGCTACTAAATCCTTTTTTGATAATGATTTCCAAAGAGGATTAGATGGAGTAAATGACTGGATGGACGGGCAATTACCAAATTACTATACTAAAGAAGAGAACAATTATAACTTCTGGCAATCAATGGGTACATCTAATTTCTGGACAAATGACTTTTCTCAAGGATTATCATTTGTTGCAGGAGCTGTACTATCAGAGTACTTAACAGCAGGAATGGCTACTAGTTCTCTGGCTGCCAGAGGAGCTAATCTATTTCGTAAGGTAGGTAAAGCTAGTGGCGCAACTAAAGGAGCTAAGTATAATCAAGCAGGTACTAAGATAGATGACCTTAAAAAAGGTGCAGATGATATATTTGATGCAAAGAAGTGGGGTAACATGGCTACTACTATGCGTCAACTAGGTACTGGTGCAATGTATGAGGCAGGGGTAGAAGCAAGACATCATTATGACCAATCTTTATCTAACTTAGAAGGTGCTTTTCAAGACGAGTATGGGAGAGATCCTAACACAGAAGAGATGGCACATCTAGTAGATATTGCTACTAAAAGTTCTAATGCTGTATTTGGGGCTAACGTTGCGTTGGTAGGATATGGTAATTATATGATGTTCCCAAAGATTTTTGGTAAAGGTATAAATGGTACTAAAAATAGTTTAAAGGGTAAGATAGGTGCAGAAGTTAAGGATGGGGCTGCTAAATGGAAAGCTCTTTATAAAGATGTTACTAAAGGAAGAGCATTTGCAAATAGTGCATGGAGAGTATTAAAGACTCCATTATACGAAGGGTTTGTAGAAGAGGGTGGACAAAAGCTTGCAGACTTATCTGGTCAACACGCAGCTGAAAGGTTTTTTAGAATGAAAGAAGATCCAAGTATGCTTGATATGGTAGGAGGATTATTAAACAGTACAGATGATGCTTTTGCAGACACGTATGGAAGTAAAGAAGGACAGAAAGAAATAGGACTTGGGTTTTTATTAGCTGCTATGGGGCTTCCTGGTAGAGGAGGTAAAAGAGACGCTAGCGGAAAAGAAATAAAAGATGCTAATGGTAAAACCAAAACAGGGTGGAAACCTTTAGGAGGAGTTCTTGGTACTATACAAGATATGAACTATGAGAAGAAAATGATTGATGCTCATGTTTTAAAAATGAATAAAGATAAGAATCTTGTAGGAGCTTTAAACAATGCTAAAGATGCAATGGTAAGAGCAGGTGTGATACAAGAAGATATGGATTTTGGGCAGCTTATAGATAGTCCTTTTGTGTACAAGAATTCAGAGCACGATAATATATTTAACTTTATAAACTCTAGAGTAGCAGCAGGTCACGAGGCTAATGTTATTGATCAAATAGACATGATTAGAAATATGACTGTTGCAGAATTTAGAGAAGCTTTTAACTGGGATGGTAATGAAGATTTAAATGACGCACAATTAGCGGATAAACAAGGAGAAGTTGCAGATATGATGCAAGACAGACTTGAGTCTATTAAAGAAACTAGGTCTAAGGTTAATGGAACTTTTATGAACTATGATGACAATACTAAAGATGCTATAACACATGCATTATCTACTAGTAAAGATTCTGACACAAGAGAAGAAGCAATTATAAATGAAATAAAAGATATTTTAGGATTTGATCCTGAAGCTGATATGGAAGTAGACTCTAGATCTATAAGAGATGAAAGAGAAGAAATAGGATTAAGAACTAGACTTGCTAGATTATGGGAAAGAATTACTCCTGCACAAAAAAAGAAAATATTAGCTTTACCTGAATCTAAATCTATTATGCGTAGAGTAGGGATGGATGCATTTACAGATCCTACACATATAGAAGAGTTAGCTTTAGAGTTAATGACTGAAAGAAAAAGAATCTATCAAGAAATTGAACAACTTAATTCTGATGAAACAGTTCCTAGACCAGCAGTGTTTGATAAGAATGGTAAAAATATAGGAGGTACTAAAAAGCAACAAGAAAAATGGGCTAAACTAGAAAACTTAAATTCTGAGTACGATAAGATAAATGAAAAAACTGAGGCTTTAATGGATGCTATTAATAAAGGACTAGATCCAGATTTAAGTGCTTCAGAACAACAACAGATTGATAAATTTAAAGAGAATGACCCTACAGGGTATGCTACTAATAGAGAAAAATTAACAAACCTTTTTAAGGATGCAAGAAAATTAAGAGCTCGAAGACATAGAGCTATTAATATGGTAAATGAATTAATGGATTACAGAGATGCGGTTAAACAGCCAGGTAAATGGTATGACCCTAAGAGCTTGTTTACAAAAGCTGCTCCAGGTACAAGGGTTCCTTTACCAAAATTACTTGCTCCTAAAATGGTAAGAGATGTAGCTGCTGAAAATGCTGAAGATATTAAAGACATGAATTTAAAACGTCTGTTTACTAAGTATCAAGGTAAGATTATAGAAATGCAGTATACTAAAGTTGATAAAACAACAGTTGAAGGATTAAGGCAAATTGCTAAAGAAGCAGGTATAGAAGAAAAAATTGTTAATGATGTATTAGAGCTTAAGAATAAGAATCCTAAACTAGATGATTTAACAGCCTATAAACTTGCATTGCAATCAGATAACATTAGTTTAAATGATGGACCTAAAACAGGTACATATAGATTTTATATAAAACCTGGAAAAGTTTCTGGGGCTTCAGATAACGTATTAATAGCGTATCCAACTCAAGAGAACGTAGAACTTCTAATAGAAAGACAGGAACTTGTTAAACTTAAAGATAATAAAGTAGCTAAAGCTCGTATATCAGAGATTGATAAATTATTAAATGGGCAAGGTCTTATAACTGATTTTACAATTAAGAATTTAGGATTTTTAAATTCTGGTACTAACATTAAAGAAGTTACAGAGTCTACACAGGTAGCAGAGATTATAGAAGCTGCAACTAGTGCTTCTAGAGAAGAAATACAAAATGAACTAGCAAGTATACAGTCTAGAATAGATAAATTTACTGAGACTTTAGAAAAACTAGGTATAGATTTAGCAGAAAAATCACAGTCTAAGGTAAAATTAACACCAACTCTTAAAAAGAATCTAGCTAATGAGATATACAATGTTAATTTAGAGTATAATCAAATTAAAGAACATCTAGAAAATCTTGAAGTAGAGAAAGTACAACTACAAAATAAACTAGAAGAAGTAGTAAAATTAAATACAGCTGTTTTAGATGCTCAAGACTCAGTAGAAAGTTTAGGTAATATGTCTCCTGTAGAAAGAGAACAAGCTATAAACACAGCTGTACAAAATAAACTTACTGAATATTTAAAAGATAAATTTTTAAGGCATGCAGATGTGTTACAAGAGTTTGTTAGTAAAGGATTTTTTAATGACATAGATGTACTTAATGATAAGTTTAGAAATGAAGAAGATGCTGCAAGATTACAAGAGCTTGCTGAAATGGTATTTGATTTTGCAACTAGTAACGAAGAACTACCTGCAGAATTACTATCATTGTTAGATGAAGGTATGGCTGATATAAAGTATAAAATAGATCAAGCTAAGCCTATTTTAAATAACCTAATGCAGCAAATACACTTTAAGCTAGATGGGCCAAACCGTCCTGAGAACTATGATCATAGATTTAGAAACAAAGATGAGCAAAGTAGAAGAGCTGCATTTGAAGCTATTTTAAATGATGTGCAAGAGCTTAAAATGAAATATGAAAGTGCTAAAGAGAATTTAAGAAATAAATTAAGAGTAGATCTTAGTCCTTTATTTGAAGAGATAAACCAGCAGGATACTATAAATGGTAGGTATAGTGCAGCTAATGATATATTTGTTGCAAATTATTCTGCTGTTATGGAAGAGATTAAAAGACTTACTACTCCAGTAGCAGATGAAATGTTAGGAGATGAAGCCCGTACATCTGAAGGGGAAATGACAGAAGAAGAGTTAGAAGCAGAAATGACTCGTAATGAGAAAGCTTATTACAATTCTCCATCTATAAAGAAAGTAAAACTAGCTAAAACTGCAGGTAATCATAAAGAAGCTTTAAGAAAATATAAAGAGCTAAAAGAAAAAGTTAAAAGAACTAAAGCAGAACAAGAGCAGTTTGAGCATTACACAGATATGCTTGTGTTTTATGACTGGGTTGCTAGATCTAATAATGATAAGAGTAATATTAAGTATAATAATTATAATTTAATACCTCTTACTAGACAGAGTATTGTAGAGTTTGATGCTCAACAAGTAGATTCTGAAAATAAAATTGGAAGTTTAGTTAAATTTTATGACCACACTAAAAGTAAAAAAGAATCTAGATACTCTACAATAGAAGATTCAAAATTTGCTAAAGCAGCTACAAGAGATGAGAGTTTAGAAGATATAATATTAGTAGTAGTAGATGATCAAGGAGTTCCTATAAAACATGAAGGTAACATAGTATACTCTTCTATGATGGGAACTGAGGCATATAGAACAGAGTTTGATAATAATGGAGTTGAACATAAAGTTTATAGATATGGCCAAAAAGATCTAATTAAAGTTAATGGTACAGTGCCAAACTTTACTAAAAAAATAAATGGTAGAAAAAGAGTTTTCTTTACTGGACAAATGTCTGAAGAGTCTAAAGGTATTCTACAACAACATAAAGCTTGGAGACAAAGCATTCTAGAAGAGCAGCCTTTAATGTATTTAAATATTACTGGAAAATCTCATGGAATGCAAACCTTTGGAGAGCAAGGTGCTGACCATAAAGGTATGGCAAGAAATACTATTGTAAAGAGAGAACAGGATGTAAAGAACATTGCACTAAGTGTAAGTAATAATCCAGAAACAAATAAAGTAAGTATTAATAACAGACAGTATGGAGTTAAAGCAGGATTTTTATATGCTGTAAAAGATGGTAATCTTATAAGATTTAAAACAAATAAGCTTCCAAAGAATATACAATTAAACGTATATAATACTTTAAAGTTATTTGCAACTCAAATAGAAGATTCTAAAACAGGTTCAGGTGTAGAAAATCCACAGTTTTTTCCTAACAGTGAAAAAAGTATTGTTAAGCAGTTAGCAGATCTTATTTATTTTGGAAAACATTCTAAAGGTAGAACTAATAATCAGTATAGTATTTATACTGAAGGAGACACATTATATTTTGGAGGGCAGTCTATGACGTTTGCACAACTTAAAAATTCAGCAGCACACCCTGAGTCTCATGGAGAACTTAAAAACTTTTTAGCTGAGCTATATGTACAAGTTAACTCTAGAAATTTAACTGCTAGAGCAGGTAATAAAGAAGATGGAGTAGCTCTAGGAGATCAAGCAGTAAGAGAAGACAGTGGTAAAAAAATACAAGGATGGTTTTTAGCTCAGCAGAGTGCTAATAAAAAAATTAAAAAAGCTAGAGGTAAGATAAAAAAGAAGAAAGGTCAAACTAAAGGCGCTTATACAGCAGCTTTATATGCTGCAGCTAAGTTAACAACAGCAGAAAAACTTGCGTTAAAGTCTAGTGCTCCATCTCCTAGTTACTCACAATATATATATCATGAAGTAGCAGAGAACGGAGAAGTTAAAATGCAAACTTGGGATAACTATACTCATTTTTTAATGGGTAGTAAAAGTACTGATGGTAATAGCAGAACTGTTTTTGAAATACCAGTAACTGTTAACATGGTTAGTGATACATATACTGCTGAACAACCTTCTGAATCATTTGCTAATCCTCAGTTTCAAGGTCAATATTTAGTATTTAATTCTAATAGTAGAAACGTACCATTTTCAGATTTAGCTGAACCTAGTGCTACACCTAAACATAACCGCCAAGATGTAAATAAATTAGTAATTACAGAAGAAGAGGACCCTAATTTAGATCCGGCTGATAAGCCTTTAGAAGGAAAAGCTCCGTCAGGTATAACAGAAGGTAAACAGTATACTTATACTATACCTGCTAATGGTACCCAAATAAAATTTGAAGTAGAGCTAGTTAATCACGAAGCTCAATCAATAGACTTCCAGATTGTACAACTTAGTAACAAAGTAGGTACTGAAATACCTTTAGAGAATTTCACTAATGATATGCAGATGGCGTTTAGACAAATCTTATATGCAGCAGAAGCAGCAAAAGATATTGGTAGTACTAAACAAGAAAAGTTAGAAATTTCAGAAGAAGATAAAAATGAAGGTAATACAACTGACTTAAAAGATATAACAAAAAAGAAAAGAACTAAAAAGGGTACAACCGGGGAAGATGTAGATGGAGCTAGTATGAACACTAGTACTTTAGCGGCAATGCAAGAGGATTATGAGTTTATGGATTTTGATAAAGAATATGAAAAATTTAAAACTCTTGTACCTAAAGACCGTAATGGAGAACCTATATTTAAAGTAAATATTGTACAAGGTTTAATACGTAATAGAGATTTTGGATATTTTACTAGTACTGGAAACATATTATTGTCTAGTGAAGCTGTACGAGGTACTATTTATCATGAAGCATTTCACGGTATAACATATAAGTTTTTAAGTCCGGCAGAAAGATCTGAGTTATATAACGAAGTAAGATCTATAAGTGGAAAGCAAAGAACATACAAAGGAGATGTTAAAGAGTTAAAAAGCTTTACAGATCTTGAAGCGGACGAGTGGTTAGCTGAGGAATTTAGACAGTATACTTTAAATGAAGGGCAGTATAATATAGGGTCTAAGGTAGAAAAATCATTAATTCAAAAACTCTTTGATTTTTTATTGAAGTTTTTTAATAACATAAGTTCTTCTAAACAACTGTTTGAAAGAATACATTCAGGGCACTTTAATCACGGAGTAGAAGAGTATGTGTCTTATGACATTGCAGAAGCTTTGAAGGGTAGAGGAGGAGCATCTATGAGTGCATACAGAGTTTCGTCTGGAGCTTTGAGAGATTTAAATAGTGGTATTACTGTAGCATTATTTGATATGATACATAAGGCAGATGACTTTGGTATAGAAGAGATATTTGACTTAGCAAATAATCCTGAACAACTGGAAATGACATTAGCTCAATATTATGGAACTCCTGGTGATCATGGCAAAAGAAATACAGTAGGTAGTTTATTGCTAGAGCAAAACTATCAAGCTTATAATGCAGTACTTGCACAATCAGAATTAGAGACAGATCCTAAAAAAATACAAACATTAGAAAGTGAGCTAGACGCATTAGAGTCACTAGAAACTATTATAAAAGAAGAATGGAGCACTCTTATAAGTAGAAATATAGATTATTTAAAACAATTTAAATTAACTCTATCTGCAGAGAATGTAGAAGAGCAAATAGCTGAAATGAACGCAGACAATAATGATACTAATAAAGACTCATTATCATATAAACCTGCTAACCAGATAGATCTTAAAAAAACTGTAAAACCTAGCATTAAGTTACTACTAGGAACGCTTCCAAGAAGTATTAGTAATGTAGATGGAAATCCAGTACTAGAAACAAACAAATCTGGTACATATCAACTAGCCTCTTCTTCTGAAGTGATAACTACTTTGTATAAACATCTAGCAAACAAAAGTTCTATAGATGAAATATATGAAAAACTTGTAGAACTATCTACAGAGAATCTAACTTATAAAATCTTACTTAAAAGGCTAGGTATATTAGAAGGAATAGAATCTGTTACAAAAGATGATTATAGTCAAAATAAACTTAGAATGTTGTTTGCTTTACTAAAAGTAGTAAATAACTCTAATGAAGAATATGGTACACTGCTAGCAAGAAAACAAATAAACAAGGATGATAATCCAGGTAGATTTATTAATGATTCTAATACAGAAAAAGCGGAGCAAATAACTAGAAATAGATGGAATTACAATTTTAAAAAGAATATACTAAACAATACTTTAGGGAAGACTCTTCCAGATGGTAGACGTATCCTAGATTTAAATAAGAAGTTTAGAATTGGTGATAGAACTGCTTCATTTAAAGAGTTTGCTTCAAGTAATCTTGACGTAAATGATATGCTTCCTTTGTTAGAAGTTTTAGGTATTGAATTTTTTGGAGTTGATGCAATATTAAAAGGTATTGATCAAGGTAAAATTAATAATTTTATGACTATTGCTGATTGGGTTGTAGGAGATGTTATAAAGAATGAAGGTGATGTATCTTCTGTGTTTGGAGGAGAAGTAGAAGGGAATCTTAAAACTTTAATAGGACTAGAAGTTGATAACAGTACTTTAGCTATTACCTTACAACATGTTAATCCTTCTGGACAGCAGGTGTTTGGTATTAACAGAAAACATTACATTAATATACTAGCTGATAAGTTAAATACAGATCCAGAGTTTATTGAAGAGTTGATGGAT
>TARA_R110000764_G_scaffold70045_9_pt1 | contig 30040 bp, 23 predicted proteins | sample TARA_R110000764 | Tara Oceans TARA_R110000764 (sample SAMEA4398111) | marine metagenome | biome: Polar Biome; feature: [SRF] surface water layer (ENVO:00010504); material: water (ENVO:00002006), including particulate matter (ENVO:01000060) such as... | depth 5 m | reverse complement strand
AATGGTAAGTTTGTAATAATATCTAAAACATTTATTCCAATAGTTCACAAATTGAATGAATTGGCAGATAGATACCAGTTAGAAGAATCTAAGTTTAAATAAACGATGCCTTTATTAATGAAAAAAAGATAAGCGAAACGACAACGATTTAGATAAATATTCAAATATTTGATATTTCAATAACCATTATGGTTGTTCGCTTATCCCGAAATTCAAATCGATAATTCGTATATTTAATTGAATATAAATAGTTTACCAACACTTAAACAAAGAATATGATAAACTTAAAATTGATAATTGGAATTTTATTTTTGACACTGACTTCTTTTAAGTGTTATTCGCAAGAATATACCTTAGAGAAAAAAACCGTTACAGGTGTATTTGATGCAGAAAGAAAAACAAAGTCAGAAATATTTTCATCCATAAACAAGTGGATTTCTTTAAATTATAATTCGGCTCTAAGTGTAGTTCAGTTAAACGACAAAGAAGCAGGGAATATTATTTTAAAAGGTATTAACGAAGCAGTTTATAAAAACGTTGCGAAGGAATTTTATCCTAACAACAAATACCTAACAGAGTTCTATTCCATTAAATTTAATCATACCATAGAAATAAACGTAAAAGACAATAAGTATAGGATATTATACACATTAACAGGTATGATTGACGAAGACAATGCAATGGACATTATAAACAACATGGTTTTTGATTTGATTGATTTTACTGGACTAAAACAAGAACCTGTGGATACCTACAATAATTATATTGATGATCAATGGAAAAAAGCATTGATGGGAAAAAATAAAAGGGAAAAAATTCAGGAAAGGACTAGACCTGTTTTTGAAGATTTGAATAAAAGTGTTTTAGCCGATATTAAATTAACTATGCTATCTATAGAAAAAACAGTAAAATCAACCAAAAATGACGAATGGTAATGAATATAGATTTATTAAATACACTGATGCACAAAATATAACCGAAAAAACATCTTTATTAGTTGGGTTTAAAAGCATTAATTCCTATTTTTTTTCTAAAAATTTGTTCTAAGTATTGTATTGATTTTTAATGCTTATTTATATTTTGTGTTACAAATGTGTTACAAAAGAAAATAAAAAAAGCCTTACATCTCTGTAAGGCTTGTGTTTACTAGTGGTCCCGCCTGGGCTCGAACCAGGGACCACCTGATTATGAGATGCATTATTTTGATTTTCATTTAGTAACATTTAGCATCTTATGTTCTCATTATCAGTTATTTATGATTTTTTATTTTGTTTCTATTTGCATTTGATTTACCTTTAAAAGGCAATTTGTTGTACAGATGTTGTACTGATTTTAAGCTATCTAAAGTATTGATATTTTTGAGATAGTGACGAAATAATTCATAAGTGTTGTACTAATTTATTCGAAACCTATGGCAACAGTAAAAACCGTATTAAAAAAAACAAAGCTCGCTGATGGCAGTTACCCAATCTCTATAAGGGTATCTAAAGATAGAAAATCCAAATTTTTTCAAACGATATTCAGAGCTTTTCCGAATGAGTGGAACCAAACAACGGGTAGTTTTACCAATAAGAATTCAAACAGCATCCAGAATAACAGGTTGCTATTAAAATTCAAGGACAGGGCACTAAAAATCCTTTCAGACTTAGAAATGGAAACAGATGATTTCACTCTAAGAGATTTTGAAAATCGCTTTAGAATTGTGTCCAATCCAGTGCAGCAAAATGTTTTTAATTTTTGGCATGAGATTATTGGTGAATTTATTTATGCCGGAAGAACTGGCAATGCACGCATAAACAAAGAGGTGTTCGCTTCTTTGGATATTCCGAGGAAAGTTTACCACCATTCCGCTCTAAAGTTTACCAGTAAATTCCTGGCGTAAGTTTACCAGTTTACATCACTTTTTTCCACCGCGGGAACGGTTATAAAAATCAATTATACAACATTATTTTCTTTTTCTTAAAGATTCCCCTTTAAGTTCTATTTTATGTGCAGCTGCTGACAATCTGTCAAGTATGGCCTCGGCTAAAGTCGGCTGATCCAAGAACGCGTAAAAATGGTCAAAGGGCAGTTGTGAGGTTATGATCACCGACCCTATGCCATAACGATCTTCCAACAGATCCAATAAGGTCAGTTTAGCATCGCCGGATAAGGGTTTCAGACCAAAATCATCCAGGATGATCAGCTTTTTTGCCGTCAACTGTTTGATGAGTTTTAAGTAAGTACCATCGATCCTGGATTGTGCAATAGTCTCTAAAAATTTGTTCATCGATAGGTAGAGGGTCTTATATCCCATAAGACAGGCTGAGCGCCCCAGTGCACAGGCCAGGAAGGATTTTCCGGTTCCGGTCTGGCCTTGGATCAGTAAATTCTGTCCTTTTTCCAGATAGTGTCCTTCAGCCAACTGTAATAGGGTCTCTTTTGTAATTCCCCTTTCCGGGTTACAGATAATTTCTTCCATGTTGGCCCGATAACGAAGTTTCCCGGCCTTGAGCAATCGCTCGGTCTGCTTGTCCCTACGATACTCTTGTTCTGCCTGGCACATCAGGGCCAGAATGGTGTGGGCATCCTCCTGCTGATGTGTGGGCAGGCTTAGTAGGGTTTGATACCGCTTGGCCATTCCGGTAAGCCTTAGTCCCTGTAATTGTTGTAAAGTTGTTGCTGTGTTCATCTTTCAAAGATTATTAATTAATGTTTCATTTTGTTTACAAAAGCTTGTGGTCCCCGGAGATTTTCGTGATGGGGTATGGGTGATTTTTCTGGCGGGCTCTCTTCTATCCGGTCCATCTTGTTTTCCAGGATAGTGGCTACTACTTTGTAGTTATACCGGTTTCCGGTCAGGGCCCGCTTACAGGCTGCCTCCACACGGAGACCCCCATATTGTTTGATCAGTCGCATAATTCCCAGGAAGGGGCCATAGGCCTGATGCACGGAGATTTTACTTTTCATAAGCTTCTCAAAGAATTCTTTGGTATGGGGACCATTGTCCGCAGCTTGTTTTAAATAATAATCCGGAGTCCATCCACGTTGCACGGCCATCTTGCGATGATGTTCGGGCATATGTTCTAAAAGGGTGGTTATCCCATGTTTTTTATAGTTACGCTGGTGCACGGCAATGCGCTCCAGTTGATAATAGATTTCCACACATTCTGTATCGTAAATAATATTTATTTCCTTACCAACGTGGTGGTAAGGAACACTATAAAAATGCCAGTCTTCTCCCATTACCACATGATAGTTCTTTTGAACCTTAGCCCTGGTGAGATGATTGAACTGGTATGGATGCTCGGGAAGGCTCTGCAGTGCCGGTAGCTCCTGGCCGGTAAAGAGCTCCCTTCGGCTAAAAGACTTCTTCTGGAAGTTAATATCATGATGGGCTTCCAAAGCCTTTTTTATCCCCTGGTTCAGCTCTTGGATGCTGTAGAACGTTTCGTTACGGATAGTGGCATACACCCGGCGATAGGTGATCTTCACCTGGTTTTCTACAGATGGCTTATCTTTTGGAGCCCTTACCCTTGTGGCCAACAACCCTATATGGTTGTGCAGGGCCCATTGTTCCAATGCCTGGGGAAAAGTAGGTTCATACCTGCAGCTACGGACCACCCATTGTTTCATATTATCGGATCTGGCATTGAGTGGAACCCCGCCAAAATAATTTAAGATATCATTCAGGGCAGGAATTACCTGGGCAAGGGAAGCATCAGGTAATGCTTTTGCATAACCAAAACCACTAAAAGGAAGTACACCTATAAGTACCGGGCAGGCTATAATTTCCCCCGTAGAAGTGGCCACATAGCTTAACTTAGAACCCGCAAAATCAATTTCCAGCAGCTCTCCGGGATTATGTTTAAAGATCATGGTCGGGCTCTTCAAATTGATCTGGATATCCAATAATTCACAAAAACGAGAGTAGCTAAAGCCTTCTGGATATTCTTTTAAATACTCCTGCCAGAGCAGTAGCCTGGTTACCCCGACGCGCCCTAGTTCGGAGATAAAATAATCCGCTTGTTCCAAAAAATATAGTTTACGGACATCCGGGGTCCGGTCCGATCCCTTCTTTTTGGTTTTTACCAATTCATAAAGTTCCGGATCTTTAAGTTTAAGAAGTGTATCATAATCAAATCCACTGGTCTCAAAGATGCCCCGGTAGGAATGAATAGTAGGCCTGGAGACACCAGTCTGCTCCGCAATGCTACGCTCTGATACATCTCGTTTTAGGAATAATAGTATTTGTCTAATTTTTTGCATACCAAGGGTTTTATTCGCCATAATTTTAAGGAGTTGGTTATTCAACCTAATGTACCCCAGCATCATGGAATTGTTCCCTTGGTGGTAAACTTTGCTTTGGAATTTTTGGTAAACTTTGTGCCGGAATGTCAGCCTATAAAAGCGTAGTTCCATCTTCAAAAATCCTAATCAATCAGAAAAATTGTAAATCTTTGCCCTGATTATTCTGGTAAACTATACTCAGGAATCAGTGGTAAACATTGCTTCGGAATCGGTGGTAAACATTGGCTCGGAACAGTGGTAAACTTTGGAGTGGAATATCCACTTCTTTAAATTTATTTCATAAAAGCACCAGACTTAACTTTAAAGACATTACTCCATCCTTTTTAAATAAATATGAAGCTTTTTTGAGGTCAAGAGGCGGAAGCGATGGTGGCATAGGGGTGCGAATGAGAGCTATAAGAGCACTATATAACTTTGCTATTGAAAGAAAAATAGCTAAAGAACAAGATTATCCTTTTAAAATTTATAAAGTGTCAAAACTAAAAGGTAGAAGTCTCAAAAAGGCTTTAAGAATGGAAGAAATCCTTCAGATTAGAGATTTCGACTTAGCAAAATATCCAGGGTATGTAAATACAAGGAACTATTTTATATTTAGTTTTTACACTAGAGGTATGAATTTTGCCGATATGATGAAACTTGAATGGAAAGCAATTGACAATGATAAAATATATTATACGAGATCTAAAACCAAGGGAAATTTTAAAATTAAAATTCTTCCTCCTGTTCGAGAGATTTTGAATTATTATAAAGCGTTTGCCCTTGATACTAAATATGTGTTTCCTATACTTTTGAAAAACAGCTTGACGCCATCCCAATTGGAAAACAGAAAACATAAAACCCTTCAACGCTACAACAAAGAATTAAAAGAGATTGCCGAAATATGTGGAATTGATAAATCCATAACCAGTTACGTGGCCAGACATAGTTTTGCTAACTGTTTAAAACAAAAAGGAGTAGCTACCGATATTATTAGCGAATCTATGGGTCATAAAAATCTAAGTATCACACAAACTTATCTTAAGGAATTTGATAACTCAGTTTTAGATGAGGCGATTGAAATTTTGGTTTGAAGCTTTCCCTGATGGTCACTCTAAATATTCGTGTTTTTCATTCTCAATGTATTTTCTCCTACGTTATAAGCATAGATTGAAGCAGGTAAATATGTGAGTTTTAAATCGCCAATCTCCTTATTGCCCAATTGATCGATAGTCGTTACCAGGGCACTGGTAAAATCATTCGTTTTGCAAAATTGAATTAAACTATTTAATTCTTGGGGTTTCATGTAATAGCGATTGCTCCATTTAATTTCCACGCCCCAAACAGGTTTAAATTTTTTGTCATCTAAAAGAACCAAATCTACTTCCCCTTCTTTTCTTCCTTCTTTCCAACGTGCGTATGTTAAATCCAGATTCTCTCTATGCATCCATTGTGACAAAATTGCGGTTTCTACCATGTTCCCCATCTCTTGGTCTGTCTCTATAATTGGAGAAAACAAGGCTGTTCTCAAAGAGGGGTTGGTAAGATACACTTTAAAACTAGTCACTCTTTTTAGCTTTTTAGCGTTAACGTCTACTTTATTCAAAACTTTTATTAAAAATGCGGCCTCTAAATACTCTAAATATTTCTTCAAGGTTACCTTTTGAATCCCACTATCTTTAGATATTGCTTCATAAGAAAATTCATTTCCAGTATTATAAGCGATATAAGTAAAAAATCTATTGAGCTCTTGAATATCCTTAATGCCATACAAACTTGGCAAATCTCTTAAAAGGACTTTATCTATGATATCATTTTTAACATATCTTCCCATATCACTTTGAATTTTCTCAGAAAGAACTACTTCTGGATAACCACCGAAGTTTAGGTAATTAACAAATTCTTTATTCAACGCCTTAAGATCATGCGTAATTTTATAAGGAATTTCAACACCGTCATACTGAATATTGCTATCAATTATGAGGTGATTCATATTCTTTAAATGAATATATTCCTGAAATGTTAGTGGCGGCAACATGAAATCTGTAAAACGTCCTGCACCACTTTCTGAACTATGCCATCTCAAAGCAGCAGCTGCCGAACCAGATACGACAAATTTGATGTTAGGATAAGAATCAACCAATACTTTAAGATGTCGCTCCCAATCCTTCAAGTATTGAATTTCATCAAAAAACACATAACATCCATTAAGATTTTCTAATTTAAGTGCTTCTTTGCAAAGACCGAGAATGTCTTCTAAACTTAAATTGATATAAATAGGATTATCAATACCAATGAAAAATATTTTTTGAGGATCTGTACCATCATCAATCAAATTCTGAATTGTATGAAACATCATCACAGTTTTCCCTACACGTCTAGGGCCCATGAGCACAACAGCTCTACGAATATCTTTTTCGACAACGAAAGGATAGAACAAGTCAAAATATAAACGTTTTGACATTGATTTGTATGCTTCGGAAATCTCTTTCGTTAACCACCAAGGATTCTCGTAATGTAATCTTTCAATAATTTTTTCTGTTGGAATAATACTTGAAAACTTCATTTTATTTCTTATTTATGCAAATATACACAAAATAAGGCTGTTCAAATATATCTATTTTATATTTTTTGTAATTATAAGGCTAATTTTGTCGTTATTAATCTTTATTTCTGCAAAAAATAATTAAGGAAGTTAGTGCTTCGTTTCGAGGTAGAAAATTTAATATGTGGAAGTTTCTGTTTTCATCTCTTTTAAACCACCAAAATATAATTATAGTTTAATTTATCTCAAATACACAAACTAATAGTTTGTGTATTAAGTTCTTTTTAAACAAAAATTCTGAATTTTTTAAAAATCAAAAAAAAACATTATTAAATGGTTAACTAAATTTATGCTTAATATCGATAAGGTGTTAATATAAAAATCCAAAGAGCCAAAGAGGTAGTTTAGTAATAGGGAATTCAACATCATCTGCAACTACAAAACCGTTTTTTACAGTATCTATCTGTTTGCTTGTTTTGTCTTTACCCCCAACTTCAAAAGTAAATGTATTATCAACTAAAAAGTCTCCTTGTTTTGGGTATGCCATTTTATGCCTTACTGAAACTTGGGAAATAAAATAGGTCTCCCTTAAATTACCCACATTTGGGCTTGATGTTGAAAATGCATAGGCGAGATTTGGATTGTCCAAATACACTTTTTCGGGCTTTTGAAGTGTTGCCAAACTGATTCCAGATGCATACAATAATTTTATTAACTGGGCTTGCTCTAAAAAATGAAGATAGGCTACCACGGAGTTTCTATGGATATTGCTTTTTTTAGCAATATTGGTGATATTGGGCTGAAAGGGTACATTAGCGGCAACCACATTAAGTAATTGCAACATTTTTTTTGCATTACGCACATCGAAACCCTTTAGTTCTGCCATATCGTATTCCACAATTAAGCGCACCAGTTGTTGCAGCCGTGTGGCATAACCTTGTTTATCTTCCATGGAAAATGGATAATAACCGTATTGCAAATAATCCTCAAAATACTCCAATGGTCTAAACTCCACAGGAAACATTTCAGCCCATTTACGGTCTTTGGAAAGTATGTCTTCCAAAACAATAGGTTCAAAATTATACAAATCATTAAACGCCAAATATTCACGGTATGAAAGTCCAGATAAGGTGTACATTAGCATCCGTCTGCTTAAATCGCCTTCTTCTCTAGAAATATCGATTATGGACGACCCTGTGAAAACTATTTTTAAGTCAGGATAAAAATCATACAGGTTTTTTATATGAATGGACCAATTTTCGTATTTGTGCACCTCATCCAAAAAAAGATATTGCCCGCCTTTTTTAAAGAATGCTTCGGCAGTTTCTACCAATGAATGTGTTGTGAAATAAAAATCATCTAAGGACCAATAGGTTCCTTGGGTTGGTAACAACTTTAACTCTTTTAATTTTTGTAACAAAAGGGTCGTTTTGCCAGTACCTCTAGCGCCTTTTATGCCTATTAATTTGTTGTTCCAGTTAATCTCATTGTATAAATAGCGTTTCTTTTCAGAACGTATTCGTTGTACCAATGCTGCCGATTTTTCTAGTAATTGTTCCATGTTGCATATTTATATGTGCAATATAGGTTATTTTTTGCATTTTAGGATGTGCTGTTATTAAAAAATCTATAACAACTATAATAATCTATCAATCAAAGTTTATCCATAAAGATATGGACGATGCTTTGGATAAGGTTCTTAATTTTTACCGATTCTACCAAAAAATTGTTTTAACATATAATTCTGGACATATCAGGTTTCAATAAGGATTAATAAAAGTATCAATATCCGATCTCAACAATACAGGATTTGCACCTTCACTTTGCGCTACCATGTCACCAACGGCGCATTACCAAATAAGATATGTCCAGTTCTTCACATACTGTTTTGTATTACCTCAGGAATAACTTAATTCTACTGCCTTCTTCTTAAATGACGGACCGTAATTTCGGTTTCTTTTTTTTATGATTCAAAGTTAATTTATGTAACTCTAAATCTCGCATCTTAATGTCTAGCCTAATATTGTAAGTCCATTTTTACATAATACACTTTTTGGGCAATGTCAGTTATAATCTGGAAAGCATCAGTTTCATCAATTCAATGGCACTTGTTTGTCCTTTCTTTTTTAAAAAATCTCGGTTTGTATTATCTCCAACCTCAAAAACCAATGCTTCCATACCATGAGAAACATAAAAATAATTGCGTGATATAATAGCAGGTTCCATTTTATCACTTGGGCTAATATTTGGATTATAACCAGGGATTGCCATTTTTACATTCTCCAACCATTCCGGTACCAATCCCGGCATATTACCTTTAAAGCTATCAGCTATGGTGTAATAAATATCGTCCCATGTGGAATGGAAATCAATGCCAAAATAGAACTTCCCGTTTGTCTTTTTTTCCCGTTCTTTTATAAATTCGCTTACCGCCAATGTTTCCGGCTGGTTGAAAAATGTCCAATCTCTATTTAAATCAATGCCACCCGCATTGTGCCTCCAATATCCATTGTCAACACCGTCAGGATTCATCAAGGGTACAACATAAACCGTAAATTTTTTTCTGAATTTTTTAGCGAGTTTTAAATTGGAGCTTATGGTTTCCACAAACGCTTTCATAGCCAAATATCCAGTTACCTCCGGTGGATGTTGCCTAGAAATAACAATCAGCATTCTTGCGGTCTTTTCTTTGCCAATGGTTAAAGCCGTCAATGGTCTTCCTTCCCTGCTTAAACCTATTTGCTGATTTGAAACAAATGGCTTTTCGGACAAGGCTTCCACCCATTTCTTGACATGCTTTGAGGTTTGGAGCTCTTGGGCGCTTACCCACAACGTATCGGGATTAATGCTTAACTTCATCTGTACTTTTAATGGAAGCGACCCAGGACCAAAATTTTTATCCCCTTTTTCAAATTCAACATAATCTGTAGAATCCATCGATGTCCAGTGTAATCCGTCGTTACTTAATTTAGGGTAATACCTGTGTTTATAGCCTTCACCATACGTGAGGGTCAGATAAATTTGCTTTTTGTGTTTGGACCACACTTTAAAAGCATACCAAGGACTAACGTTTATTGGCGTGTTTTCAGAAGTTATAAGGGCCGTATAGGTGCTGTCGTAGTCTTTTATTATACCATTCAATCGGGCACCTTCAAAATCATTTGAAAAGTAAACAGAATCATTTTCAAAAGGAAAAATGCCTTTCCATTGTATTTGTACCGGTTTTGAAACCGTTGAGACTTGCTCTATGGGTTCTTGCCCTTTAAAAACAGGCTTCTGGGAATATATATTTAGCGTAATGATGAATGCAAATAGTAGGAATATGTTTTTCATTTTAATTTTGTTTATGATTTTATTTGTTTTCAAGTTTGTTAAAATATAATTTGGTGGCATGCATTACTTTTGGAGACAGTATAATTGCTGATATCATTGTAGGGATTGCCATAAGCGCAAAGCTTATATCAATTAAAGCCACAATTCCTGTCATGGAAGAAACCGCACCAACGATAATACTAACTATATAGATATAATTATAACTCTTCTTGAATTTTGTCCCGAATAAAAACGAGATGCATTTTAAGCCATAATAAGAATATGTAAATAAAGAAGTAAAGGCAAAAATGGACACAATAAATGCCAGCAAGAACGACCCATATCTTGGCATGGTCTGGATAAACGCATTCAACGTTATGGTTACGCCTTCCATATTTGGTTGCAACCAGCTATTGGTCACAAGAATGGCCAAAGCCGTTAAGGTGCAAACAACAATGGTATCGATGAAAGGCCCTAACATAGCAATAAGCCCTTCTCTCACAGGCTCTTGATTTCTGGATGCACCGTGAGCCATGGGTGCCGTACCTATCCCGGCTTCGTTTGAAAACGCTGCTCTTCTTACGCCAATGATAATGATGCTGCCAATACTTCCTCCCAAAACGGCATTGCCTGTAAAAGCATCTTGAAAAATAAGATAAAACGAGGGGATAATGGCTGTATGATTAACAATTAATATGTAGCTGACCGATAAGAAATATAGTATGACCATGGCGGGTACAAGTTTTGAGGCAAAACTTGCAATTCTTTTTATACCTCCCAGAATTACCATGGACACAAAAACACTGATAATGATTCCTAACAAAAGTGATGATGCAATTGACTCTTGATAACCTAAAGCCGGAAGTAAAATATTATTTAAGGCTTGTGTCAACTGGTTGGCGGTAAAAATGGGCAGCGACCCTATAAGCCCTGCCATTGAAAAAAATATCGCCAAGGGTTTCCATTTTTTACCCAAGCCTTCCGTAATGACATACATGGGGCCACCTTGCATTTCACCCGAATCGTCTTTCCCTCGATACATTACGGCCAAGGAACACGTAAAATATTTGGTTGTCATTCCAATGATGGCACTTATCCACATCCAAAACAGGGCACCTGGGCCACCCATGGAAATGGCAATGGCAACACCTGCAATATTGCCCATTCCTATAGTTGAGGACAGCGCGGTGGATAATGCCTGAAAAGCACTTATTTGTCCTGGATTGTTTTTATTGTCATATTTACCTTTAAGGATTTCTATGGCATACCAAAAATGTTTAAATGGCAATAACCTGGAATACATTAAAAAATAAACCCCTCCACCAATCAGTAAAATCAATAAGGGAATGTCCCAAATCCAATTGCTAAACGCTACGATTGCGTCTTCAATACGCTGCAATAGGTTATTCATTATGGCCAAATAATTTTGAATACTGTTTATATTGTTCCTGTTGTTTCCCTTCCAACTCTATTTTTTTTCCTTGAATAAAGGCCTGTGTAAGCTTATTTGTCCTAATGTCCAAGGCATCGCCTTTTGATACAAACAAGGTGGCATCCTTACCAACTTCCAGTGACCCTAGCGTATCATCTACCCTTAAAATTTTTGCCGCATTTAGGGAAATGGTTTTTAAGGCTTCTTCTTTATCAAGACCATAAGCAACTGCCACACCAGCATAAAACGGTAAATTTCTTGAGGTGGAAAGCATCCCCGTATGGCTAATTGCTACCACAATACCTTCATTTGTAAGAAGATAAGGAAGTTTATAGCGCATATCATAGTCCATATCCTCTTCATTTGGCATACTATGGGTTGGTGGCAATATAACAGGGATATTGTGTTTCCTTAAAAAATCCTTCACCAATAATGCTGATTCAGCTGTTACAAGCGCCACATGGTCTATGCCCATTTCTTTTGAAAATTGAATGCTTTCAATGATTTCCTTCGGGTCTGTGGCATGAACAAATAACGATAGCGTACCGTTGAACAACCCTTGCATGGCCTGTAGCTTTAGATTAGGGATTTTAGAATCCTGCTTGCCATAAGCAATCGCCTGGATAAATAGATTTTGTAACTCTTCTTTGGTGGTATCGTAGCTGCTATTTGGTTTTAATTGCCTGGTATGCGTGGCTGCATCATAAGACGACCTTGTGGCATTTGGCCAATTTAAATGAATGGCTGCGCCAAATTTGTACAAAGATTCCTCCCAATCCCTTCCGTCGAGTTTCATTATAGAAGATGTTCCGGAAACCAGACCGCCTCTTGGAGCGGTTTCAACAGTGAGAATACCATTAAACCTTAAGACCGGCAAAAATTCTGAATCTGATTTAAAGGCATATGCCACATTTAAATTGGGGTTGATGCCTCCTTCTTCCATACTGTCGTTTGTGTATTCATCTCCACTTATTTCTTCAATCCCAATCAAGGAATTGAGCAAAATAAAGCCTGGGTAAATATGCTGTCCGGAAACATCGATCACTCGATAGGTTTCCAAATCAAGCTTTATGGAATCTGTTGTGCCTACTATTGAGATTTTACCATTATCAAATCCAATAATTCCATTTGGTATCACTTTACCGTTACCAATATGTAAGGTGCCTCCAACCAATGCGGTAGGTTTTACTGGCTTTTTAATATCAAATTTATCTTGCGCATACGGTTTCAATGGTATGCAGTAAATAACAATTAAGATTATAAGATATTTATTAAAATTCATCATGCTTGGTTTTAATGTTAATTTAAATTCCCTACGTACTCACAGGTGAAATCCGGTTTTGATGAGGATATACGTGGCTGAACGTTGGCTCCAGTGTTAATCGTATTTTTCATTGCATTCATTATCCTGTTCCTTTCGGTTTGAATGTCCTTTCGCAATTGGATATCCTTTTCAATATCGAAATATACAGTACCTTCTATGATTGTTTTTTCGGCCTTGGCATAAATGGATAACGGATTGTCCGACCACAATACAACATCGGCTGATTTTCCAACCTTAATACTTCCCATGGTATCATCCAAATGCAACAATTTCGCTGGGTTCAGGGTTACTAATTTTAAGGCTTCTTCCTCACTCATATTGCCATACTTAACCGATTTTGCCGCTTCTTGATTAAGATGGCGGATGGTTTCCTGACTGTCTGAATTAACGGCAGTAACAATACCCTCTTTGTACATTACTGAAGCGTTATAGGGTATGGCATTTCTGGTTTCCCATTTAAAATTCCATTTATCCGAAAAAGTGGAGCCTCCAACCCCATGTTCCAACATTTTGTCGGCAATTCTATAGCCTTCCAAAACATGCGTAAAGGTGTTGATTTTAAAATTGAACCTCTCTGTAACATCCATAAGCATCAACATTTCGCCCTGTTGATAGGCATGACAGGAAATGAACCGCTTCCCTTCCACAACTTCCAACATGACCTTATTGACTAAATCCACTCTTGGTTTTATGGCATTGTCTTTATTTTTTAAAGCATTAAACTCCTGCCAATTTTTTTTATATGCCAATGCTTGGGTAAAAACATCGGAATATAGCTGTTCCAATCCCATTAACGATCTTGGAAAACGGATTGAGGATGCGCTTTTTGATCGTTTTGGATTTTCACCCAAAGCAAATTTTATAAAGGGTTTGGCCTCTTTTATCAATAACCCTTCGGGATTTTTACCCCATCTCAATTTTATTAATGCCGATTGACCCCCAATGGGATCGGACGAGCCATGCAATATCTGTGCTGCCACCACACCCCCTGCCAATGCCCTGTATATTTGAATCCGTTCTGAATCCAATACATCGGTCATTCTTACCATTGCAGAGACCGTGGCAATTTCATTTACGGCGCTTAATGCAATGTGTGAATGCTCATCAATTATCCCAGTGGTTAAATGCTTTCCCTTGCCATCTATGATTCTTGTATTTGAGGCTTTAATGTTTTTTCCAATCTGGGATATCTTTCCATCTTTAAGCAGGACGTCGGTTTCTGTTAAAATGCCAGCATCTTCATTGGTCCAAACCGTGGTGTTTTTTATTAAAATATCCTCTTGTCCTGGTTGTTCAGCACTCCCAAAGGCAACAAACGGATAAATAACGTTTCCTAAATCTTTACCTCGTAAAGGGGTTTCTTTCTTCTGGCTTTTTATATTTTCTGAACGCTCTTTTAATTTTGTCGCCTCCCAATCAACCCATTTACCATCGTTTCGCTGCCCTTTACCTTGCAATACCATTTTTTTCGGTTCATTGCTAATCCATCCTCCCAACCGATAAAATGAATCAGGACCTTTGTTAAATTCAAAACTTACCATGGCGCCGTCCATCTTTAAATCTGTTTTTATTTCGGTTGAATCTGGGTAAAATAGTGTTGCCCTGTAATCTTTTTTACCCTTTTTAATAGACAAGGAAGCCTTTTCGCCATCAATGGATAAAGAATACGTCCCAAGAATTGAAGGATCATCCTCTTGACTTACGGCATATCTTTTACCTTGTACCCAATTTTCGTAGATGACGGTATTTTCATCAAAAATATCCCCTGAAGCCATCAGGAAATTTGCCAATTTTCCACTTTCCAATGTTCCAATATGGTCTTCTTGATGCAGCAATTTTGCCGGGAGCACCGTTAAACTGTATAACGCCTGTTTAGGGCTTAAACCATAATTCACGGCCTTTTTAAGATTGGCCAAAAAATCCTCTATCTTTTTTTGTCCATAAGCTGTTATTGCAAATTCAATGCCTTTTGCCTCAAGACGTGCGGGATTTGATGGTGCCAACTCCCAATGTTTTAAATCGGCCAAAGTAATTTTTTCGGTCTCATAAGGATTGGACACATCATAAGCATCCGGAAAATTAAGGGGAATTATTAATCTTGCGTTTAACGCCTTAATTTCGTCTATGCGTTGGTACTCGTCACCTCCTCCTTTAATAATATAGTCGTTATTGAATTCCTTCGCTATTTTTTGCACCCTTAAAGCTTCCAACCAACCATTGGTCTCAAATATTTGTGGAAGTTTTTTTGTTTCCAGAATAGCGTCTAAAGATTGATCTATAAAAGGTTTGTGCTCAAATTGGCCATACCATTGTGCATCGTAATACGTTTGTCGCAAAAGCGCCATACTCCCCATGGGCGAAATGGGAAAGTCCTGGGTTGAACTGCCTTTATCAAAAGAAAAATGAACTGCAACCTTAGGCCGTAACATGCTTTCATTCTCATTATTTTCCCCAAGACTAACCAAAGAAGCCGTTCCTCTGGCAATGCCATCAGGCCTAAATGTGGTTACGAACCCAAACCCCTGTTTTCGAAGTTGTTGCGCTTGTTTTTTATCAATTAAAAAATGTTCGGATGCCTTGTACTGTGCTTTAATGGATTCGTTAGCGTTGTACGGTCCCTTTGTATTGGATTGGATTTGTTCCCTTTTCACATAAGGGTTTCCTCTTGGCGGTATTTTCACTTCGGGTTGTCCGTACGTACTGAACATATCAATGAAAGAGGGGTAAATGTATTTTCCATTAGCGTCTATTTCGGTATATCCCAAAGGCACGTTTCTTGTGCTGACCACTTTTTCGATATGTTCATCGCGTATTAACAAGGTAGCATTTTGTGCCATCATCCCAGGTGCGTAAATTATGGTTGCATTGGTAATGGCAACGGTATTTGGCCTTTGGTCCAATACATCATTTTTAGGAAATGTTTCTTGGCCGTTTACATTTAAAGCCCGTAGAAAGATAAAAGGGACCACTATCCAAAAGGTGTATTTGCAAGTAATACTATTATGTATTTTCATGGCTATGTATTTAAAAGCAATCATACTTCGAAAAAGCTTGCTGTGTTAATTTGATATTTTGTTTCGTCTTTGTGATAAAACTCATTCGTTATTGCTGAATACGTATAGTCTTTGCTCCATGCTTCCCGATGTTTGATTAGTTGCTCAATGGCCTTCAAAATATACCGCAATTCCTTATTGGTCATGGTTGGGTGCAGCGATAAACGTATCCAACCCGGTTTATGTGAGAGGTTGCCACGGTCAATTTCATCAGTAATCTGTTTAGATTGCTCTTTACTCACTTCCAATAATAAATGCCCGTAAGTCCCAGCGCACGAACAACCTCCCCTTACTTGAATTCCAAATCTATCGTTCAATAATTTAACCGCTAAATTATAATGGAGATTATCAATGTAAAATGAAAAGGCTCCCAACCTGTATCTGACATCCTTGGCCAGTAAATGCAATCCAGACATGTTTGATAACTTCTCAAAACATTCCTTTACAAGTTCGTTTTCGCGAATACGGATTTTTTCCACGGTCATTTTTTCCTTCAACTTAATGGCCAAACTTGCTTTTATGGCCTGCAAAAAACCGGGTGTACCACCATCTTCCCGTACTTCTATATTGTCAAAATAATGGTGCTCGCCCCAAGGATTGGTCCAGGTTACGGTGCCTCCACCGGGATGATCGGGGATTCGGTTTTTATATAAGGATTTATTAAAAATAAGTATGCCCGCACTGCCCGGGCCTCCCAAAAATTTATGAGGGGAAAAAAATATGGCATCCAAGTGTTGAGCTTTATTCTGTGGATGCATATCTATATTTACATAAGGTGCCGAAGCGGCAAAATCCACAAAGCAGAACCCGCCATTTTTATGCATTATTTCAGCCAATTCATGATAATTGCAACCAACTCCCGTAACATTGGAACAAGCGGTAAACGACCCTATTTTTATTTTTCGTTTTTTGTGTTTTTCCAATTCTTTTTTTAAAATATTGGCATCGACAAATAAGTTTTCAGAAGGTTTCAAAACCACGACATCGGCAATCGTTTCGAACCAAGTGGTCTGGTTGGAATGGTGTTCCATGTGGGTTAAAAAAACCACTGGTCTGTCTTCTTCGGGAATTTGGATTTGGTTAGCATATTTTTCAGGGATTTTCAGCCCCAATATGCGCTGGAATTTACATAAAACACCGGTCATCCCAGAATCGGATGTAATGATAACATCCTCTGGGGAAGCATTGACATGCCTTTTGATGACTTGATGGGCATCATGGTATATTGAGGTCATCAACCGTCCTGTATGGCTGGCTTCAGAATGGGTATTGCCTACCATTGGCCCTATTTGGTTTTGCAATATGGTTTCTATGGGCCTATACAATCTTCCGCTGGCAATCCAATCGGCATATACAAGGGGTTGCGTACCATAAGGTGTTTCAATTGTTGCATCTATACCAATGATATGTTTCCTGAATGCCTGAAAATATTGTTCCAATGTTTTTTGTTTCTGTTTCATAAGTCTTTTTTAAAAGCTGCCCATTATTAATGGAATATCCTGTACTAACTCAAATAACCTTAGAAAATGTCTTTTCCAAACTCATAAATGGAAGAATGTACATTCCTTAAATTGTATTCGATTAACAAGGACAGCATATACATAATTTATTTTTGTTGAATTCTCCATATTTTGCGAATATCAAGTGGACAACTTCGATACCACCATTATAACTTTATCATTTTTGAATCCTAATCAGGACAATTATCCTAGGAACTGTTTACTTTTAAGGAAATTACTCAAAATTCTTACGTTTTACAGGTTACAAGCACATCTGTTTGATTATGTGCTCTCTCTTTTTGTTTATCTCATGATATTAATTGTTCTGTACATCTAAAAAATCCAGATAATTCATTATAGATTGAACAAATGCTTCGGAAAATTTTTTACGATTTTCCTCACTGTCCCGAACGCCTTGAAAATTGGCCTCTATCTGCAAGCCAAAAACCTTTGGATGATCGGAAGATGTGTATCGCCTAGTGTTATATCCGCCATTAAAGTAAGGATCATCGGCTTGTGGAAAAGGGTCATCTAGACTGGGTACCGAAGGGAACCCTGCGTTTTGCAATAAGGTGCCGAGCGCATTCTCACCTATCAGTAATTCCCTAAAATTTAGATTACCGTTCAATTCCAATAGATTCTTGATTGATGATTTTTCTGCAAGGGTCGCATTGGGATTTGTCTGATCATAATTATCTTTTAAATCTAACTTACTTAAAAGGTAACCTAATTCAAGCCGCCTAACGGGATGACTTTGGCCATGCAAATCTATATAAAGTGCGTAACCAAACTCTTTGATTGCCGAGGCAAGGGCTTCTTCGATATACTGATGGTATCGGTTCCAAGTGGTATTCATCAATGAATTTCCACATGTTGCTTCGGACAGGTCTCTATTCAGGTCTATTTTCGTTCTGGCTATTTGCGCGACGATCAAATATGGCTGCTTTCCATACTGATTGAACACGTTTTCTATTTCTAGAGAAAGTTGTGCCGTATTGTTGTCTCTTGAGTTGGTGCCACAGGCTCTATTGGAAATCTCCTGAGGTGATATTTCCCCTCCATGAGGGGCACTTATTACCAATGGCATATTCCCTGTTTTCGCCTCAAGCCAGCTTTCCTCAAAAATATCCTCGTTAATTTGAGGTACTTCCCCCGTTTCGGAATGATCAGATATATTTTTATCGCTACTACTGCATTGCATTAGAAAAACTGCAATGACAAGTAGCAAACAAACAAACAATTTTTTATTACCAAATCTCTGGAAAGAAAGCCACTGGTTATTCGATTTACTAACCAAGTATAAAATAAATCTACTCTTCATTTTCTTTATTTTTAGATGTGTTAAACATTTGTTTTTTTCGATTCTCTTAAAAACAAGAAGCTCCTTGTTATCTATAAAAAACCATACTGTCATATCTCTATGAGATTTTCCTTGAATGCCTGAAAATATTGTTCCAATGTTTTTTGTTTCAGTTTCATAAGTCTTTTTTAAAAGCTGCCCTTTATTAATGGAATATCCTGACTAACTCAAATAACCTTAGTAAATGTCTTTTTCAAACTCATAATGGAAGAATGTACATTCATTAAATTGTATTCAATTAACAAGGACAGGCTTTTAATAGTTTATTGATTTTAATTTGATTGAACCATCTCGCTTGGAATTCATATACTATGAGACCTTAATGTCCCGCCATAGGTTATTTTATTCCAATCAATAATCAAATGCAATGGCCTAATAATCCCATTTAGATTTTATAAAGTCCAGATAACTGGTCACCGATTGGGCAAACGCTTTGGAAAACTTTTTGCGGTTTTCCTCACTGTCCCGAACGCCTTGAAAATTGGTCTCCATCTGCATATCGAAAACCTTTGGATAATCGGAAGATGTATATCTACGGGTATTATACCCTCCGTTAAAGTAGGGCTCACCCTTTTGTGGATAGGGATCACCAAGACTTGGAACTGCAGGGAAACCAGATTTTTCCATCAGGGTGCCAAAAGCATTTTCGCCCATCAACAACTCCTTAAGGGTTAGTTGATTGTTGTTTTCCAACAGATTTTTGACGGATGTTTTTGCACCCAATTCCGAACTCGTCTCTGAGCTTTCTTGCACTTCCTTAAGTGCTGTCGTGCTTAAAAAATAGCCCAGTTCCAGTCGTTTTACCGGATGACTTTGACCATGTAGATCGATATACATGGCATATCCAAACTTTTTTATGGCTGCATCGATGGCCTCTTCAATATACTTGTGGTATTGGTTCCACGTATATTTCATTTGCGGGTTTCCACATGTCGCTTCTTCCAGGTCTCGGTTAAAGTCTATCTTGTTCCTTGCCAATTTGGCAACAATTTAGATAAGGTTTCTTTGCAGAAGTCTTGAATGCATTTTCAATTTCGAATGCAAGTTGGGCAGTATTGTTGTCCATTTCTTTTGTACCACAATCCCTGTCCTTAATTCCTTCTGGGGAAATTGTGCCCCCATGGGGAACACTTATAACCAAGGGCATATTGCCATTGACGGTTTCCAGCCAGCTATCATCAAAGATGATTTGTTGTACCGATATTCCATTTTCCTTATCGGATGGTTTCACTATTTTTTTGCTACTAGAACACTGCACTTGAAAAAGTGCAATGACCCAGAGCAAACAAAAGATCATACCTTTTCTAAAAAATACTTTAATAAATAAATCTTTACGCATTTTTTTGGGCGATTTAATTTTTAATTATTGATTGAATTTTAAAAGATTATTCATTTTAACTATATAAAAACAGCCATTGCATTAATTCCTATTTACATAAGGGTATGCTTTTATAGTCTTGATGATAATTTTGTTCGCAATAATATCTCGATTATATAAGACTATTACTCGAACTAAAAATTATCATCAAAACAATCAATTACAACAAGGGCCATCTATTAATTTATTGATTTCTATCGTATTGGCAACAATCAGGAAGGTCATCGTAAGCTGTTTGATCGGCTTTATCAAATTCGGTATCGTGTCCAACCATGGCTATCGCTTTAGAAACATCGTTTTTACCGATGGTGCCTATGGAGGTTTCAACAGTGATTACTTTCGACTCTTTGTCCCATATTGCACTTTCTATACCTGAAACGGTTTTTGCCGCCTTTTCTATCCGTTTTTTGCACATACCACAATTACCAGATACTTTAAAACTAAAAGTATTCACAATTTTTGCAGCGGTAGTGTTTGCATCTTCCCTGTCATATTGGCAACACCCTGGAAGGTCATCGTAAGCGGTTTGAATAGCTTTATTAAATTCTGTATCATGGCCAATGGCTTCAATAGCACTTGCAACTGTGGCAATATTAACCTGTTCGTCCATAGTGACCTTAATCATTTTAGTTTCTTTGTCCCATTCGGCCAACGAAACTCCATCAACACCTAATGCCGCTTTTTCTATGCGCTTTTTGCAACCATTGCAATTACCCATCACCTTGAATTCTTTTGTGGTTTCCTGCGAAAACCCAGTATTGGTAACAAATAATAACATTAGACCAATAATGGTAACTGATAAGATTGATTTTTTCATGCTTATTAATTTTATTTATGTAAAATATTTATGGGTTATGTTTTGTCTATATGTCTCATTATTGTATTCAATATTTAATATCACCCATGTGAGGGCGTTACATATACCTTGCTAACTTTGCTGTTTATGCGGAATTATTTTTATTTAGGTTTAAACAGGCCAGGGTTTAATACCCAAGCCTGTATTGTAGATAAAAAGAATTTATTGATTTACTTCTGTAACCGAATACAACCCTGGATCAACTGGTGCCATTAAATTGGAGAGTATTTCGTCTTCAGGATATAAAAACCGTTCCACATTTTGGGTTGCGGTCGGCACGTTTAAAGGAAACGGCACCGCAACGTCCATATCACTTTTTTTCAAACGCCTTGCATCATCAAAAGGCATTAAGGTCGTAAATCCTGAAACGTAGCGTTCTTCTATGATCTCTCTCAACAAAGCCCGATCGGGATTTATATTATCCATATTTTCCATACCACCGGCATCAAAATCTGAAGCCACGTAGGCATCATAAGTGAATGGTTCTGAAGAAAAATTGGTATTCAAAAAAGCCCCAGTATTCAAAAAAGAGCGGAGTTCGTTTAAATGTCCTAAACCCGTTGCAAAACTTTGCGTACGCGCTCCTGCTTCGGCAAGGATAAGGAGGTTTTCCTGATAGGTAATGAGCGGTTGCGGCTCCAGTTCATGTGCGATGCCCAAATTGGCATTAGGACTGCTTGGATCAATGGTGTAATAACCCAAACGTGCTGTTTCATCGGTTTTGGCATTATTGCGTGAGATACCACTTGCGTTATCCAATAGTTGAATCAAATAACTATTTCCCGTACCGGTATTGGGACCGCCGGACAATACGATGTAAAATTTGTTTTTGGTGGTGTTTTCACCGGGAATATCCAATGGGTTAAACATCATACTGTTTCCATTGGAAGAAATCCCATTTTGTGCCGCTGTATAGGCCAAATCGTACTGCTTGGTGTGCATATAGTAACGCGCTTTAAGGGTCCATGCAGACTCCAACCATTTTATACGGTTGCCATCAAAAATAAAATCTTCTATGATGACACTTCCACTGGCACTTTCCAGATCATCAATGGCTTCCTGAAGCAATATCTGCAAGGCATCAAAAATAGCACGTTGGTCATCAAATTTAGGCTCTTCAACATCGCTTACGGCCTCTGAATAGGGAATGTCGCCAAATAGAGAGGCATAGGTCCCTATAAGATGGGCTTCCAAAACTTTAGAAATGCCCTGATAAAATGGATTATCGGTTGTTCTGCGTCGCATTTCGCGCATGGGTGTAATCACGCTCTGATAGCCGTCCCAATTAAAGGTTCTATTCGTAACATTATATTGATACCATTCATAATCAACTTGCTCAAATCCAATTAACTGACCAGAATAATATGCTCCGATTCGGTTTAAAGCACCTCTTTGACCACTTACTGTTGAACCTAAATGGATATTTATGTTCGCTATTTCCGCTCCATTGAGAAATAAACCCGGGTCTAATGCATCAAGTGTTAGTTGGTTTGGATTGTCATTTAAGTTTTCAACCATGCTCTCACAACTACTTAAAAGTATGGTTACAAAAACAAATACGTATTTTATATATATAGATTTCATAGTGTTTTAGATTTAAAAATTAGCTTGAAGATTAAACAGTATGGATCGTGTCCCCGGATTGTTAAAATAATTCATCCCAAAAGCATTACTGACCCCGTAGTTATTGGTTTCGGGGTCAACGCCAACAAGGTCTGTCCAAAGGATAAGATCTCTACCGGTAACGGAAATCCTTAAAGATTCGAGCGAGAGCTTAGAGGATAATTTAAGACCTTTAAGCGTATATCCCAAGGTTACGTTACGCAGTTTGGTCCATGTGGCATCTTCAATATAAAGATCATTAAGCTTGTTAAATCCCAATCCGCCACCAATACCGCGATAGTACAGCTCGTCAAGCAGCACGTTTCCGCCTCCAAAATCTTGTATATTGCCCCGTACGGTGGTCCCCGCGGTAAAAACAGTACCATTAATATTGGTTAAATCTTCGGTGAGTGTTACTTCGTTCCCAACTTCTTCAGACATCCCAAAACCATTTAGTACTACCCTAGTCCTATTGATGAAATCACCCCCTTGGGAGTGTTCGAATAGAAAACTAAAATCAAGTCCTTTCCATTTCAGTTCCATGCCCAGGCCACCGCGCCAGTCTGGGTTGGGATCACCAATGACACGACTGTTAGCGTCCAATTGAGGAAACCCTCTGGCATCCAGTGCCAAACTGCCATCGTCGTTACGGAGTGTTCCCGGAAGGTAGAAGGAGCTCATGGGAAATCCTTTAACCGCCTTGGAAGTACCACCAATATCAACGGTTTCTGCCCCTGCAATATCCACTACTTTGTTTTTATTGTCGTTAAAATTGGCGTTGAGTGAAACCTGTAGATCTTGGTTATCTATTATTTTGCCGTTCAGGTCAATTTCAAAGCCTCTGTTTTCTATTACGGCAGCGTTGGTATAATTTGTATTGAACCCTGAACTTGGATTTGTGTTCACGGCAAAAAGGATGTCCTTTGTCTCGTTGTTATAGTAGGTTAGACCCAAACTTATCCGGTTGTTAAAAAACCTTAGATCTGTTCCTACTTCCCATTCGGTTTTTATCTCGGGTTTCAGGTTTGAGTTCCCCTTTTCGGAGTCCACCAAAAAACTGCCTCCAAAGGTTGCAAACCCTGTCGTTGCCAAGGTGCTGAATTTATAAGGCGCAGGCTGTATCCCTACTTTTCCCCATGCAAATCGTAGCTTACCAAAACTCAAGGTTTCCGATTCGATCAAATCGCTAAACTGCCAAGCCAGATCTGCCGATGGGTAAAAGAAACTCCCTTTTATGGTTGAAGAGGCTTCCAAGGCTCCGGAAACATTAACGAATAGTTGATCGAACAAATTGAACCCTAAAATACCATACCCTCTATTGGAACGTATTTTCTGTATAAACCTGTTCCAGGATGAGGCTGCTTGGTCCGGATTAAGATCGGGTGTTGGAAGACTTGCATTTACCGCAAACGGGCTAATGGTATTCGTATTGGAAAATCGCTGCCTGTCATTAAAATTTAATCCTAAGGTTGCCGTTACTTCTACGTCCTTATTAATATTTTGTGTCGCTATAGCAATACCGTCAAAATTAAGCTCCCGACTTGTAATATCCGATTGAGTCCATAAACCGGCACTTCTTGCACCACTAGCTGAACTTACTGGGAAAAAGGAACCTCTGGAATCTGAGTAATAATCAAGACCACCCCTTAAAATGACTTTTAGCCAATTGACCGGGTCCATTGTCAGTTCTGGGTTGATAATGAACCGATTGACCTCATTGGGTGACTTCTGTTCGTTTATGGTCCATAACGGGTTGTTGTAAACCGGATTTTCCGATTCCCCAAACTGTACGCGGTACGATCGCTGTCTGTTTTGAAACACATCGCCATTGGCCGCCACGTAGGTACCTTTGTAATCTGAAATATCAAAATCAGGAGAAGTTCGTAAAAGGCCCAGTAAAATACCATTTGTATTTTCTCCTGCTTGTATGATCCTGTTGGAGCCTGTATTGGTATAGGATATTCTATTGCTCCAACTTAACCATTTGGTAAGTTGTGTTTTTGTATTTAGGCGTAGGTTTTGGCGTTTATAATCGAAATTTTTGATAATCCCTTCTTGGACAAGGTTTTCGTAACTGAAAAAATAGGACGCCTTTTCGCCTCCACCACTTATGGATATATTGTGCTGTGCATACACACCGGTTTGAAAAACCTGATCGTAATTACTGTCAACAAAGGTCTCTCTGGAGTTTTTTGTGGTTACGGGATAATATATATTTCCTGTGGTGTTTGAAAGGAAATATCTGCCGGTTTCATTGACTTCATCGGCACCTCCGGCTCGATCGGCAATCTTGTCTCCCCAAGATTCGGCTCTACTGATCTGCCAAACGCCGTCCCGTCCCTGGCCAAATTTATTTTGTAATGGTGTTCTTACATTTATATCGTCAAACGATTGTGTAAATGAATATTGAACGGTAGGTTTCTTTCCTAAACTTCCATTTTTAGTGGTAATGACAATAACGCCATTGGCGGCCCGAGAGCCCCATAGAGCTGCGGCCGAAGACCCTTTTAACACCTGCACCGATTCGATGTCCTTGGAATTGATATCATCCAACCGGGATTGTTGGCTGATGGTTACATCTCCTATATTGTCGTTGCTCACCGGGATACCGTCCAAGATGATTAAAGGTTGGCTGGCACCTTGAATGGTGTTAGCACCTCGTATTTGAATGGATGATCCAGATCCTGGGTCGCCATTGGATTTTCCTATCCTGACACCGGAAGCTTTACCTGCCAGGGCATTGATGACTCCTGCCTCTCCTGATTTAACAATACCTTCGGTTTTAACAATAGAGCTTGTAGAACCGGATTCGTCAACGAGCATCTTTGTTCCAATGGCAGTAATAATTACTTCGCTCAACTCATCAGCATAGGGCTGCATGACAATGTTTAGGGTTACTAGGTTGCCAACTTTTACTTCTTGGGTGGCATAACCAAGGTATGAAAAAACCAAAACATCTTCGTTGCCTACCTCAATGGAATAACTTCCTTCAAAATCACTGATAACACCTTTATTTGTTCCTTTAATAATAACGTTTACACCGGGCAGGGGCAACCCGTCGTTGTCTGAAGTAATTCCACTGATTTTCCTTTGGGCCACGGTGGCAATATCTTCGACTGTTTTCTCTAAAATGATTGTGTTTTTATCAGACAGGCTAAAGTTGAAATCCCCAAAAGCAAGACTTTTTTCAAGCAACTTATTGGCCTTGATCACTCCTTTTTGGAGATGTACCTTTGGTGCATTTTTAAACAAATCTTCTTGATAGATAAAGGTGTAATCGGTTTGATTTCGAATCAAGTCAAAAACTTCATCGACAGTCACAGTTTTATCATTGTCTATTACAATTTTCGTGTTTTGCGATAATATATTATCTGACGAAAAGCCAAAAGTTATCGTACAGAACAAGAAAATAAAGGTTCTCATGATAGTGATTAAGAGTTTTTTTCTAAAATAGAAAAGGACTTTGGTTAATTTAATTTTCATAAATTTGTGAATTAGTTAATTAAACGATTGATTGACTTTGAAAAAGGGAGGGAAAGTGATACTTTGAACGGTGTAAACTCAGCTCCCTTTTATCTTAAAATGATTGTATTTTTATGTATCTCATAGGCATTAATAAAATTAGTGTTTTTTATGGTTAATAGAATATCTTCAATATTTTGATTTTTACTTAATACCCCATTAAACTTAACTTCTTCAAGATCTTTATTTGAAAAAACAAAATCGGTATCATACCATCTGGACAATACTTTCATAATATCTTTTAATGCTTTGCCCTTAAAGCTAAAAATTCCGTTTTTCCATGAGGTTTCATTATATACATCAACAAAATCAACAATTACCTTTTTATTATCAATATTTAAAATGGATTGTTGATTGGGGCTCAATGTTTCTTTCTCAAAACCAAAATCAACAGCGACCATACCTTCAACTAAGGTAGTATAGATACTATTTTCATCTGAATATGCTTTAATATTAAACTCCGTTCCCAAAACTTCAACTTCCTGCGCTTTTGTAAGAACTTTAAATGTTGCACCATTATGTTTGGTACTTGGGGACACATCAAAATAGGCTTCGCCGTAAATCAACTCTACCTGTCTTGTTTTTCCATCGGTAAACACCACGGGGTATTTTATTTGAGAATCAGAGTTTAGCCAAACCTCTGTGCTATCTGATAAAATGACATGAAATTGCCCGCCTTTAGGGATGGTTAAAGTATTATAGGCGGTAACTTTGCACTTTACTTCTGAATCATAGACCAGTTCTTCCCCATTGCTTATGATACCATCGGCTCTGTATTCTTGTCCTTTATTCAGGGCAATTTCCGAGCCATCTTCCAAAGTTAAAGTTGCTTTATCGGTACCTATTGGAATGGTATTGTTTACTATGATTGGCTTCGCATGGACTGCATCACTACCTTTATTAAAAAACATGCTTAGTGCTACCATTAATAGAATGGATGCTGCAGCGGTGTAGGTTATAACTTTTTTAACCTTTCTTCTAAAGAATAAATTCTTCTTTTGTCTTATTTGGTCTCTTATGTTTAGCTCTGCCTTTTCTATATCATAGATATTCAGATGTTTTTCTATGGAAGCATTTATTTTTACATACTCTAAAAAAGTAGATTCGTTTTCAGGGTTTTCAATCCAAGTCTCTAAATACTTTAGTTCTTCTTTTGAAATACTAAAAGCATTATTGGAAAGAAATTTAATAATTAAGGGCTCAATGTTCATTTTAAAAAAAATTTCGTCTAGTTCATTACAATTACGTAAGTCAACCTGCTTTACCTCTAAATAATAATAAAAAAAATTATATGTTTACATAAAATTTAATTCCGCTTGCATCCTTGAAAAAAAATTTTCCCACAAACCGAAAATTTATTAAACATCTAAAAAAAGGTGATGAAGATGCTTATGCACTTCTTGTAAAAACTTACTACAAACCATTATGCGACTATGCTTTTGGGCTTTCTAGAAGCAGATTCAAAGCAGAAGACATTGTCCAGAATGTGCTCATTAGAATCTGGGAACAACGCAGTAAACTAAAACCAGGATTTTCTTTAAAAAGTTTTCTATATAAAACAGTTTATAATGAATTTGTAAACCAATATAGAAAAGAAGTTTCCATTAGTAAAATGGAAAAAAAGTATTTTGAGACCATCAATCCACTATATGAAGAAAAAAATGCAGAGTTGGATCGTTTAATGCTTTTGGTTGAAAATGAAATTGAACAATTGCCTCCTAAATGTAAAGAAACCTTTTTATTAAGTAAGAAAGATGGCCTTACATATGTTGAAATAGCAGAATATCTCAATGTATCCATCAAAACCGTTGAAAATCAAATGAGCATAGCGTTTTCTACCATCCGTAAAAAAATGGAGGGAAAGTTATAAACTGTTTTATTTCTGTTTTTTTAAATGGATTCATTGTACCAAATATGTAAAAGATATTTTTTTAATAGGTAATAGGAAACGCACACTTATGTTATAGCCGGAACGTATTTTTGATGGTTGGTGTCTTTGGTGGTCTAAAAGCTAATCCTTTGATGTTTTTTTAATACTTCCAAATTCTTTCGCGATTTGCATTTAAGTTATTCATTATTAATGATTTGCAGTTAAATCAATTTACTGATTCTCAATAAGACGAACAACTTTTTTATTTTAAATCATAATGCACAACGGGTTTTATTAAATATTTTACTAGAATTACCACCATGTAAATACCATTTATTGTATCATTCTTTTTAATAAATAAAGCGACTCATGAGACTATTATTAAATAATTTTTAAGGAGACTTTAAAGTTAAAAAAGAAATTGGAGTTATAAATGGTTTACTGAAATTTCTTTCAACATAATATATTATTTCAAAAACATATAGGAGGCTAGCACTACAGTAACTACAATACAAACTATAAATACTATCACCGCCCAAGTAGGATAAATTTTAGCTTGGATGATTTTATTGTTAAACCGATTTTCAAAGCGTTCAATGGCTTTTAAGTGAGATGCCATTTCTTTTTGGTGTGAATAAATCATGGTTTTATATTCCGATAAATCCATCTTGATCTTGGTGTCTTTTATTTGGTCATTAATTTTCTCTAGGTTTTCAACACCATTCTTAAAGTCATCAATTTCATTAACCAATAAAGCGGTTAGTTCTTCAAGTTTTGTCATGATAGTTATATTTAATTTAATATCCTATGTCCATCCCTTTATCAATGGCTCTTTTAATAATGAACTTGGTGATTTTTAAAGCTAAATTTGGCGTCAAGTCAACCACTTTACCAGCAAGCTTTATACTTACATTATTGTCTTTTAAAATACTTTTTCCTTGAATCCCTGACATCTCTTTTCCTATATTGCCCATTGACATATTGCGATGCACCTCACTCCCTTTAAGATTATGTCCGTCAAACTCAAACCGAAAGCCTTGTAGTTTGTTTTGTTTGTTTATCGTTGGAATGACCTTAACTCCATTGGCTTCCATGGCTTTTACATAGGCATCAAAGGATTTGGGCTGGAATTGTTTCATGGTCAGATCATGCCTGCGTTTGATCTCAGTTCGTATTTCAATTAAATTAAATTCTTTTTCAAATTGGATTTGTTTGACAGAGGTCAAACCCATATGCTCCGCTGTTTTTTCTGCAGCAAGTTGACTACGTTTACCTATAAAGCTGTCGTTATAAGCCACGCCTTTAAAATCAATACGGTTGACATATAAATGGATGTGCTTATGCTCTTTATCCTGATGTACAAATGCAATGGCCTGCCGCTCTCCCAGTTTCATTTCATGCATAAAGCGTTTGGTTATAGCTTGCAACTCATTTTTATCCAATCGCTTGCCATCTTCTATCGTTGGGCTGATCACAAAAGACAAGGTGTTTTTTGTACAATGGTAATTTTGGTCCTGGAGCATTTTGAATTCTTTGGTGATTTCTGCAGGTGAATCTCCATGGAGAAATTCCTTGAGTACGACTTCTGCGTCCTTTTCCTGGTTCCATCCGTAGGACATTGAAGCTCTGGTATGCGATATGCTTTTCCCTTTACCTATCATTATTAGAATCTTTTAAGATGTGCTTTGATGTCGTCTGCTAAATCATAGACTGTTTGCATGAGTTTAGGGTTTCGTTTTTTGAACATGTTTCCAATGGACTTAAAATTGTTATGGTACTTAATGAGCATTTTGTAAAGCTCAATATGTTCCTCTGTAAAGCGTTCTGTAATTTCTTGTTCAAAAAGACTACGTCGTATATATTCGCTTAAGGTCAATCCGCTTCGTTTAGCCTTCACTTTCAGAAGTTTCTTTTCGTAGATGGAACATCGAAACTTAACCAGATCCCCTTTCCCCTTAAAAACTTTTTTTTCTTTGCGACCTTCGGGAGCAAATGAGAATGTGTCCACAGACACACATCTC
>TARA_R110000764_G_scaffold2738_2_pt1 | contig 30840 bp, 39 predicted proteins | sample TARA_R110000764 | Tara Oceans TARA_R110000764 (sample SAMEA4398111) | marine metagenome | biome: Polar Biome; feature: [SRF] surface water layer (ENVO:00010504); material: water (ENVO:00002006), including particulate matter (ENVO:01000060) such as... | depth 5 m | reverse complement strand
AAATTTATAGTTGCCGCGCTATCGGCTATGTCTCTTGAATTGCTCATTACGCAGACTCCCCATCACTCTGTTCTACATACTCTGAATTTAAAACCCAAGAATCTGCAACAGATGAATCATTTGATTTTTCAATTATATATTTGCTTCCAAGCCAATCTTCTGGAGGAGCAACATCTGTTTCAATTACTTCTGTATTAGAGGCGTTGCAATCAGAAACAGTCATTCTAAAAGAGCCGTACATTTCTATTGAGCTTTCAAGCAATTCAACCACGGCATCGTTTTCTACAATCCATTTCACTTCTTTATTTTCTTTCATGCAAATTAGCTTCATGTGACATTCACCAGTAGTTGAGTTGCTGATAGGGCTTTACCTGCTCTAGTATCGGACACGGTAGTTGATATCGCCCCATTAGTTGCAATGTAATACTGACTACCTGCGGACAATCCCGATTGGTTAGATTCGATGGCGCTAGTGCTTTTTATTTCTAAATTAACTCCTGAAGAAACCGATGCTCCTGCAAATCCAATAAATGCCTTAGAATCTGTAGAAGCTGCATCACTGAGCTGCCAACGAGATTGATTACTTGTGAAAGCGGGTAACGCTATTTTAAAATTGCCAGAGCTATAAGCAATAATGTAATCATATCCACCTGTAACACTGGAAGCAGCAACATTGGTAATAGCAGTACCGTTATAATTAGCTAAGTTTAAAGATGGGCCACTGTTTATATAAAACTGGTCACTGTCAAACGGACATACTATTCTATTATACTTATTAGTTCCATAACTTGAGTAGTTACTACCAAAAATACTAGGAAGAGATGTAGATCCATTCGTAGAATACGCATTAGTTGAGTTGTTATAAACAAAGGCTGTAAATTCCAGTGATGATGTACTTAGATCATTCATAAACAACAGCGCCGACTGTCCTTTATGCCAAGGCATATTAGAACCCGATTGCGTTAAATTAGCAGCTCCAGAGTTAAAAGATGAAATTGTTCCTGTAGCCGCAATAGACGAAGCTACAGTTGGAGAATTAACTCCATCATAAGTAAAGTTGGCAAATCTTGTTGTGCCATAATAATTTACTGCAACATGATATTTGTTATTAGTGCTATCAAAAGCAATCCTGTTGAAATAATTTTCACTGTTACTTCCAAATGTTTTTTCTGTAAAAATACCAGTTCTTGTTGTGCTGCTGACATTTTTAAAACCCGCAAGATTTGTATTCTGTGAAGGATTTGAATGCCACGCGCCGACTACTGTTCCAGTGGATTCATCACAAGCAATATCACAGTGACTGCCTCCGAAACTATTACTGCCAATCGACGATTGCGAAACATTCGCTACATAACCACTGCCTCCACTAAGCCCTCTTTGGAAACCTGCAACCCTCGGATAATTTGAAGTGTCTGAAAATGCACACCAAAAACTATCAGCCACTGGGTTGTAAACTATTTTCATTGCGTTCTGAGTATCTCGCATTTGACCAGAATATATAGTTGTCTGACTTGATGCGCTAAACTGCCCAGTAGCTTCGTTATAATCGTAAATACAAGCCACTAAGTAGTTGCTTCCATTTCTTGCTACATGAGCAAAATTTCCGTACTTATCAAACGCACCATCATGAGGAGTACCTAATGCCGTTAAGCCGCCAGTAATAGTTTGTGTAGAGCTAAGCGAAATACTTTGACTTATTGTGGTGGTTAAAGAGGCAGCCTGATTATTATTAAAATAAACTCTGTCTCCTGCCGTAAATGAATTTGCGCTAGTTAAGTACAAAGAACCTGTACTTGGCGCAGGAATAGCAGCCCAAGAAGCAACCGCTCCGTTAGTAGTCAAGTATTCGCCAGAATTACCTGTCTGGCTTGGCAGTGCGTCTATGTTATTTATCTGTGCTTGAATGTTAGACGTAGCACCGTCAACGTATCCTAATTCTGTTGCTGTTAAAGTAGCAGGAATGCCATCTAAGACATTTACCTCGGCCGCCGTAGCCGTCAGACCTAAGTTGGTTAAAGCAGTAGAAGCTGAAGCTAAATCAGATAGGTTGTTAGCCTTTTGTGTGTACCGAGCGTCACTGTCTGTCTTACTGTAGACGTTTGCTATCTGCGCAAACCGAGCGTTAGATTGCGCCTGTGTATAAACATCAGCTACGCTAAAAGCGCCGTAAGCAATTATTCCTACGTTATCGCCTGTGGTAGCGCCTGTGGTTAAAACTACCTGCGCTCCGTTACTCGCAGTGAAGTCGGTAGTAGGAACAAGCCTTGATCCATTTAGATAGACATCAACAAAACCTACGTCATAAGTCGCAGCGAAAGTTGTCTGGCCTGAAGTAGCTGTGTACTCCTGACGCTCTGCTGTCCCGTTAACTGCGCTTCCTGCTGCTGCCCAAGATGATCCTGAATAGACAAACATCGTGTTGCTAACAGTATTGAAGTACAAAGCACCTGCTACTAAAGCGTTGCCTTGGTTGTCCACTGTGGGAGCTGTTGACTTTGCTCCTAGATACAATTCTTCAAAATCGACTAGAGTCGCAGCCGCAGTTGTTGCTGATCCCGCCGCTGCCGTTGCCGAGTTTGCCGAAGCCGTAGCTGACGAAGCACTAGCTATTGCACTGGTAGCAGATTCACCAGCTTTCGTTGTTGCTATCCCAGCTTGGGTAGATGCGGTAGAGGCACTAGCACTTGCAGCATTTTCCGAAACCAACGCAGCAGCAGCACTGGCCGCAGCCTCAGCAGCTTTTGTCGTTGCTGTCCCAGAAGATCCACCTGCGGCTGACGCACTTGCAGCAGCAGCCGTAGCACTTCCCGCAGCAGCGTTTTGAGAAACTAAAGATGCAGCGGCAGATGTAGCACTGGCAGAAGCAGATGCGGCAGAATTTGTCTCGGCTGTTTCGGCATTTGTCTCAGCTAATTCCGCAGCAACTTGAGCAGCTTGAGCAGCTATTCTAGCAGTATCAGATGCTGCGGCACTTGTGGCACTGGCTGAAGCACTTGCAGCACTGGCGGTAGCCGAAGCTCCACTATTGGTGGCGCTTGTAGCTGCCGCTGATTCTGAGGCCGCTGCCGCATTCTCGCTAACTAAAGCCGCAGCCGCACTTGCAGCCGAAGCAGTAGCACTAGCAGCCGCAGCCGCACTTGTGCCTACCCAATAAGCCGCAGAGCTTGCAGGAACATTGCCTATATTAGCGTTCTGTAATGAGGTATAGAGAACGCCATCTGTACCGACTGCGTTCTCTCCTATGGCATAGGTTCTAGTTGCCAGCCAAGCAAACGCCAAAGGTGTCCAGTAGGCAGTGACACTAGCAGGATTCTGATTTAGGTTTGAATTCTGTAAAGATTGATAAGTATTACCTTCGTAAGTAACTACAGCACCAACTTTATAAGTTATGCCAGAACTCCACTCGACAGAGTACAGTAGCACCCAATATCCAGTAGTAGACGTTGGGTTATGGTTTTGATTGCCCGCTAACAGTGATCTGTAGTAAACGCCGTCAGATCCGATTACAACGTCATTTGCGCCGTAGATCCTAGTAGATATCCACGCATCACCGAAGTTCGTGGTAGTTTCACCCACTGGGTCTCTTGAGACTATTTGAACATCAGATGAATTAGTCAATACAGCCTTAGCCACACCCTCAAAAAAGATGTTTGGCTGGCGACCTGCCGCAGTAAGAATAACAGGGTTGGTGTTGGGAATAGATTGATTGATGTCAGCGAAGGTAGTTTTGAGAGTAGTAGTGCCACTCTCATAAAAATAGATCTTACCTGCTACCAGCGGGTCGCCAGCGGCATCAAAGTATTGTGTGTCTAAGCTGCCAAATCTAGCCATTATTCTTCACCTATTTGTGTCGCTGTTGCGGAACCGATCCCTCTAGCCGCTGCCTGTCTAGGCCGTGGCGTTAATGGAAGTCGATCTGACTGTATCTTTCTTACATTTTCCTCTAATCTAGGGGCTGCATTAACCATCTTGCCTGTTTCTCTGTTTAGTCGAATGCTTTTAAAGCCAGCGCCAAGTATTGGAATATTTTCTATTCTATCCACGGCAAATTTAATTGCTTGAGCTGATGGCCCTAAACCTCCCCCAGTAAATCTTACAGGTTCTCTAATTTTAGAAACTTTGACCATAAGATCTAAAAATTCCATTTCAGGTTTACTAAATAAAACCTCTAATGTTTTTCTATCAATTCTGTCTAAAACTGATTTTAAAGCAGTTTTGCTCATTGTGGCATAGCCCATAGAGTCTTCTGGGCCAATAAATACTTTTTCTTTAATAAAATTTAAAGTGTCTCTGCGTAAATTATTCCACGCTTTTGTTCCAATTTTAATTTGATCAGCAGAACCATCTAGCAAATATGATTTTAATTCTAGTAGATCTTTAGCTTTCCACTTTGTGCCTAAGACAACTTTCTTAAATACATCGTCAGGGTTTATTGTGTTTGAGAATATATCGCCAACTAAACTATTTTGATTAAGGTCAAACTTATCTCTAGCTTCTGTGCTTAAACCTTTATGGAATTCAGTCTTTGCTTTTCTAGCTCGTTCATAAAAATCTTGACCTGCTGACTTAGTGACATTGTTATCAAGAGCTTGTTTTAGTTGGCGCACAACTCTCTGGCCTTGACCGTTTAAGTTAGCTCCTTGAAGCTGGACAATGTATTGCCTGATTTTCTCAGCATCTCTAGCTGTAATTAATTTATTCTTTCCAGCGCCCATAGATTCTGCAAAAGCTAAAATAGGCTTGACTACACCGCCTGTTAATTGATCTTCTGGCATCAATCTTCTTAAAGCGCCAAGGAAGCCATCCAAAGAAATTACTGGAGAATTTGGAAGCTGAGCATCAATTTCTTTGTATATTTGCGTTACTTCATTATCTAAAGCTATACCACGATTAACAACTGCTTCAGAAACTGCCGCCCCAGACTGAGACAAATCACCCTCCATCTTTAATATTCTATTATTAAAAGACTCGGTTAGAATTGCTTCTTGTTCTTCTAGCGCTTCTCTCGTTCCGGTAGTAGTTTTAGATAATTCGCTTTGAGCTTGGAAATCATCTGCGCTTCGGCTGACTTGAGCTTTTGTTGGTTTTAATCCAGCTCTTACTAAAATATTATAACGCTTTAGCTGCCTTTCAGTCATTTTGCCTTGCGTTTGTTTTTCTGCAAGTCTAGCTGCTATAGCTTGAGCCTCAGTTGGCGTAGCTTTGGGAGCTGCATCTATTAAGTCATCTATTACCGCTTCATCTATTTTTGCAGGAGTAGTCCCCATTTCAGCAATAGCTTCTTTAGTAAATTCTCCATCCTTATTCATAATAGCGGCTGGAGCGGCAGATTTTTTTGCGAACCTATTATAAACATTCGCTCCAATCTTAAAAATAGTGCGTCCAGCAATATCGCCAGCCATTGCCAACGCTGGAGTAGTAACCAATCTGGTTAAATCAGTCTCTTCCCCTCTCATTGCCAGACCCGCTTGATTTACTGCTTCAGATCCGAAACCGACCCCGCCTTCAACCAAGGTCTGAACAACAGGCTTGGCTACTTTAGTCGCAACAGCACCTGAAAGATACGGAGCAACTTCTTCCACAACATCCATTGTGCCGCTAATAACTCTTGGTATATCTTGTAGCGTAAAAGAGGGAGTATTAATATAAGATCGGTTTCCAGTGCTTGGAGAAGCAATTATTGCATTGCCATATTTGTCTGTTTCAAGAACAGCGTCAGCATATTCTGAAAATAAAGGCATCCTTTTATCTACAGCCATATCTCTGATTTGTTCAAGAGCCATTGTTGGATCTGAGGACAATCTTAAAGACGCAGGGAACTCTCCAATATCTTCTCTTTGAGGATCAAACGTCCTTCTTATAATGTTTCGGTTATCTTTAATTAAACCTACACGACGAGCAGCATCAAGCTGAAATCTTCCATTTTCATTAAGACGATCTTCTTTCCCTTCATCTACAACAGATTGTAGAATTTGAATTATTTCTTCAGATGACATATCAAATCCTATTTGTCAAAAAGATTGTTGGCTATTGCCTCATCGTCAGTCTGGTTAGTATTAACTATCTGATCAAAGGCAGAAAGTTTACTTCCTATGCTTGGGTCACTTCTATAGGATTGCACTGTTGGCCTAGAGATTTCGCTAATATCAATACCAGCCTTAGTTAAGGTAGCTCCAAATTCTTGGATAAGAGTATCAAGTTGCTGATTAAACGCATCTTCACTCATTCTTAACTGAAGACCTGAAGCTGCATTTGCTAATAGCTCAATATCTCTATCAGTTAAAACGCCTTTCATAAGACTCAAATTGTCCAAAGTCAGCAAATCTTTTACATATTTATACTTTGCTTCAAAATCTATTGTTTCATCACTAAAGGACGGCATCCTGCTAGAAAATCCACCAACAGCACCACTAAGCCCTTCTGGATTATTTTTTAATTCATTTAGTATCATAAATGCTGTGCGGCCTTGCCTTATTTTGTTTTCTTCATCCTCAGTTTCAGAGGTTACTAACCTTCTTTCTGCCGCTTCTTCAAATTGAAATTGCTTTTGTTTCCGTTTTCTTTCTTCTTCTGCATCATCATCTTCTTGCCTTAAAGCTCTAGCATCTAATGGATTTAAATTAGCATAGGGATCTATTGTTTCCACTTGACTAGCGGGACGAGCAATCATTGGAGAAATAGTTGAATCAGGAGCAGGTGTAGCACGATCAGAGCCGCCGCTTGTAGAGCCGTTTCCAAATACCGGAAGACCTGTATCTTCATAGCGCCTAATCCCTCTACCATCCTCAAAAGTGCGCCGATCTTTTGCAGCAACAGGAGCTGTGTTGTCATACCTAACACTACCATCTGCATTAAGAACTACAGCATCTCTAGCTACTGTTGTGTAATCTGGTTTCGGCGGCTTAGGTATAACGCCAAATAACTGACCAGTTGAGTAAGTCTGGTTTATCTCGCTTGTTAGCGCACCCATTGCATCTTGATTACCAGCTCTGGCTTGGTCTGCTAATTGTAAAATAGATTGAGAGTTTCGAGTATTTACACCATTTCTCTCTAATAGATTGACGCGATCACGGAACAGGTCAGAGATAGAGTCTAAATCTCCCTCCTCTAAATATTGTTTAGCAACAGCAGTGTCTCGGAATAAAGTTTCTTTTCGCTTTTCTTCTTGAGCCATCATTCTGTCATCTAAAGCTCGATCACGATCTTCTAGCTTCATTTGATAAAGATCTTCTTGACGCATCTGCTGCTGAAACTGAGGAACCTCGTTTTTAAACGCAGCCCCTAACCCCGCCAATGCTCTTCCGATATCAGCCATTATCCTGTCATCCCCGTAAGATTGGTGTTTGGCCCATAGCCGCCGCCTAATGCATTTTGTTGTCGGTTACTTTGATTAAAATAACCTTGCGGGAAATAGCTACCAATATTCATATTAGTACCATAGCCGCTTGCCTGAGTTTGATTAGATTGAGGAGAAAACATATCGTACCCAGCCCCAGCCGCTTGGAAAGCGTTACCGACCCCTTGTGCGTAGTTAGTAGTAGCTAGAGGAACATTCTGAACCCCTGCTAGAGCTGAGCCAATACCAGACTGCTGATTTGCCATTGCAGTGCCGTAAGCCTCTTGAGCTTGCGCTTCATTGATCGCGCCTGAATTAACAAGACCCATTATTGTATTTTGTTGAGAACCAATTAGGTTTGCAGCGTCACGCCCCTGCCCACTATAGATGTTACCCATTGCAGTAGATGCAGCCCCATATTGGTCAGCCAAATTCTGACCAGCGACAGTCCTGCCAGATGCAAGGTTAAGGCCAAGATTTCCAATCTGTTGTACTGCTGGTAATCCATAAGTAGAATTTTGAGCAACAAGTTGATTACCTAGCGCTTGTTGTCCAGCTAATTGCTGAGTACCAAAGCCAGTTCTAATGTTAGCCAGTGTTCCCGCAGCATTCTGACCAGATGTAGTCAGTCCACTTAGATTAGATATTTGGTTCTGCAATCCTTGAGATGCTAAACCTTGTCCAAATCTTTGCAATTCTTTTTGTACGTTGCCGCCACCTAAGCCGCCAGTAGCGCCAGCACCAGCTAGGTTTGCTCGCATACCTTGTTCTCGTAAGAACGCGATCTGTGGAGACTCTTGGTAAGCTGCATCAAACGCTTCTTGGCCTAAAGCACCAGACAAGGCTTGCTGTTGTTGTAAGGCGTTAGTGCCAGCATCTGCGTAGGGCTGCATATAACCAGCGGCTGTATCAGAAGCTGCCCCTGCTTGCTGAAGACCCAAGCTATACTGATTAGCGAGTTCTTGGCGGCTTGATCGGTTGAGCATATCTAGCATATCTATCGCGCCAGCAGCACCACCTTTAAGAGCCATCTCTGAGCCGCGCAAGCCAGTAGGTATTTCACTTCCCGTGGCGTACTGAGTCGTTGCCATAGTCGGCACAGGCAGCGGAGTAGCTGCTGGGGTAGGCGCAGGAGTAGGCGCAGGAGTAGGCGTTGGGGTAGGCGCAAGAGTAGGAGTAGGAGTTGGAGTAGGAGTTGGAGTAACCGGAAGAGGTATTGGCAACTCAGGCTCAGGCTCTACATTAATCTCAGGATCAGGCTCTTCTTCAAACTGAGTTACAGGCAATCCCATTTGCGCTTCGGCTAACTGAGAAGGATTGTAACCACGGACTTCGGTTAAATGGCGCTCAACTACTTCAGGAGGCGTACTGAAATATTCAGAAACTTCAGGCGCGCTCATTACTCCAGTTCGTACCAGTTTTTCAACAGCGTCCGCTTGCTCCGCAGTTAAGCTATTAGAAGTAACTAAATCAGGAGGCAGGTTAGTAAGACTCTGGACAACAAGCGCCTTTGGCACATTAAAGTACATAGCCACTTCGCTAACATCAACTTGACCTGCATTTAGCAAATCTTTGACTTTATCAACCGTCTCGACAGTATAGGGAGATGCGGTCGGCAATCCATTTAAATAATCTAGTGCCATTATCTAGGCTCTCCAAATTGATTAAGTTCACCAAGATCTGCATTGAGGGCTTTGCTAACCTGCTCTGAGGTGAAGACTTCTTGTGCGGCATCGCCCGAAGTAGCAGTTGCAGCAGTAGGACTTAATGGACGGCCTTCTGCTTTGCCGTAATTATCGTAGTGCCACCTTGCATAACCTTCTTTAGTATTAAACTGAGGGTCACCGCCAGCCATAAGCTGTTCTCTCTTTGCGTTGTAATCAGAGAGAACATCTGGGTTAGCCGCTAGATAACTACTGGCGCTTCCGTCAGTCCACTCATCTCGCGCTGTAGTGTTAGCCATAGCTGAATAATCAGGGGCTTCAATTCCGGTAAAGTCTAATCCTTGAGGGCTTGTCAAGCCTGTTAAGGCTGAATAATCAACAGGTACGCTTTGAGCTTGTAATGCGCCATAGTTAATTGTGTCACCTAAGATGGCATTGCGTTGCCCCATTAGACCAGCAAGAATGGCTTGTTGAGCCATATAGTCGCCAGACTGCATTGCTTGCATTCTAGGTTGAAAGGTAGACCCAGCAAGACCAAGATTCTGATTCATGCCCTGTTGACGGGTAGCCTGAGCATTTTGATAAGCAGGAGTTATGCTTTGAATAGCTCGCTCTCCATACTGCTTAATCAAGCCAATGTCTTCAGTGCGTTGCTTGGCAGATTGTTCCAAAGCCTTCTTTTTGCTCTTAGCATCCATATAGCTACCCGCAAGACTTGCTACCGCACCTACTCCTGCTGCTATTGCTTGTGCTGCCATATCAAACCTGCCTATATAATTTCGTTGATTTTAACATATTTAAACCGCAATCCAGCCTTTTGAAGTATCTGCTCCAATAGATGGCTGCATCTTGCGATATTCAATAGATCCAGTAGATCCAGTAGAGTTAATGTACAAACTGTACTGCCTAGCCTCTATCACGCCCTCTGGAGAGCCTACGCCCACTATGGGAATACTAAGACTAGCATCTTGAGTAAATTGTCTAAACGGCTGCGCCATTGTGCCATTGGGGTCTACAATAGGCTGAGCTGCGTTAAGTCTTGGCCCTGTCACTTATCACCACCAATCATGTTAGCTGTGAGCTGTATTATTACAGGTTTTACTGCATCAGACAGAGTAAACCTAAATATCTCAAAGCGAGCTGCGCGTCCGTTCTTGCGCCAGATAGCTCGGCGGCTATACTCACCTTGCTTGCCAATGCCTCTTGGTCTAGGATCTTGCCAAGTCTTACCGTCTAAGCTGCGCTCTAGCACGATCTGAGGATCAGGAGCATCCGTATTACCAACGCCAGATTCAACAGTCAATTCTAAGCTAGGGAAGAAAAGAGACTGCATCATATTCTGAAATGGCTGCGTAGCAATTCTTCGGATAATGGTTTGATTGTACTCAGTGTACACATCGGGATCTAAGCGCCCTATGCGCCCGTCTACGGTATCCCCGCACAATACTTGACCATACGCCTTAACAATCGCAGACACCCTGAAAGCGCCCTCATCGTTCTCTATGATGGACTTCCTTTCGTGCCATCTTTGAGAGGTGGTGTCGTAAACCAGTGTAGTAGAAGGCAGACTAAAGCCAATGAAGTAAGCGCCCTTTTGAGCATAGGCCCAAGCATAAGCGTCAGATATTTGAGAGTCGGTTAATCCGCTGAGGATAGAGTCTATCGCCGTGGTAGATATTTTGACGGTAGAGTTTCCGTTCAAGGCCCAGATAGCAGGTGACTCGTTCTCGCCGCCACCGATCCACATAAAAGTGTCTTGCGCGTTAATCAGTGAGTAAGGAGCAAAGCATCCTTTTTGCAGGAAAAGACCAGTTCTTTGAAAGGGAAAGTCTGCACCGCCAATGTTCTGGAATGCTTCAAAAGTCTGACCGCCAGAGATAAATAATTGGTTCTTATAAACCACAGGGGCCACGATGTCATCAGGGTCTGACTCGGCTGTACCGAAGTCAAGAGCGTTATAGCTCAGGCCGTTATTAATGGAGCTTACTATAAACTTCTTAGTGTTTGTGGTCACCAAGAAGTAGCCATCAATAAACACTACAAACTGAGGAGCGCCATTTGCAGTGAAGTCAGAATCGGTGATTTCTTGAAAAGAATCTGTAACATGATTGTAGATATAACCCTTGCCGCTAGGGACTAGAATCATTAACTGAGTACCATTGTCAGCCATTGATACTCTAATGCTACCCTCAATGTCACCAATAAAAGTAAGAGAATAAGTAGCAACAGTATTCACTATAGATTGATCTAATCTATAAAGACGATCACCATTGACGAAGTACGGCTTGCCAGCCATTTCGTGAGCGCCACGGTTTTGGTCTTGTATTAAGTTGACGTTTGCTAGTTCTTCTAAGCCATCAGTGCCAAACAGGGTTTCTTGAGAGAGTGCTGGCCCTTGAGCGATGTTAGGATACCAGTTAGTGCATTCCTGCGCTGAGATCGGCAGGGAGTCACTAACATAGAATCCATTCGCTATTGGCAGTTGGGTAACTGGCATCTAAGATACTCCGAACAAGCAGTCCGTTACGGTGATGTCCCCTGTGGTCGTAGCATTGGAAACAAAAACTTCAAGATAATCAGAGGTAGCCACGGAGACGTTATAAAACACTCCCACGTTTGCCGTGTTGGATGCAGAAACTATTCTGGATATTTTAGCAGCAGAAATTACAGTGCCATTTTTTGCTAAATGAACAGTCAAATCTTGATTTGTTCCTACTACATCCAAAGTCACAGAGGCCGTTAAACGAACTGTCGTAGTCGTTAATCCTGTATAGGTCAGCTTGCCTGTAGTATCTACCGTAAAGCTAGAGGCAGATCCTGAAACAAATGTCCCTGCTACTTTGACGGGAGTGCTTGTTGTAGAAATAGTTGTAGCGGTTGAATTGCTGTGCATAGAAACTTGAGCGTTTATCGCATCAGCAATAGAAGTTATCTGAATGCCGTTAGTATTAACCGCCGTTACACTAATGCCTGAACCAGCAACAATGCTCGCAATCGTTGGAGACGCTGCCGTGGCGTTTAACAGAATCGGTAAACCATCAGCATTAGCAGTGAAGTTATGAGATAAAACAATACCATTCTCAGAAGAGACGTTTGCATTGACCCCTGACCCATTTTCTATGTTTCTAATGTTATTGACCGTGCCATTAACATCTAAAACCGGAGTCCCTGTTACAGCGCCTTCTTGCACTATAGTGCCTGTCACTCCCAGCCCAGAAACAAAATTGGTATAAGAGATTTTAAAATTACTACCATTGACTATGTAATCTAAGTAGCCGCCAGCCTCAACGGTACTTTTGGTAACAAAGTCACTGATCTTACGGCCTTGTGATCTATCCATCTGTATTCACCTCTAGGCCAATCGCGCCTGTGCTTTCCGCAAGAATGGTTGCTTCTTGGTCTGGGTAAAAATGCCCCGCAAGACCAAAGGACTCATCCTCGTTACCAGATCCTATGGGCAGGGTAGAAGGCAAATGCGAGCGTTGCATTCTTTGCCCGATCAGCCGCATTGTTTGCATTCCTTGACGCGCAGCAAGGGCCAGAGCCTCTGTTACTACACCTCCATAGTCAGGAGATACCTCTATTGCCATATTGGCAATTAAACCCCTCAGCGCCCCTGTAGGGATCGTCACAGTGTCTGCCAAGTTAGCGACCTCTGTGTAACCCAAGCTAATGCCTTGAGCATCTAGCTGAGTCATGTAATTATTCATTGAGAATATAAACTCTTGGTACTCGTCAGGTTCCAATGGAGCCTCGGATGCTTGCACCAATATTCTCTGTAAAGCCGAGTTTGCGACCTGAGCGACAGTAGCCATTATTCGTATGTACTCTTTGAAGGTTTTTTGGGCAGTTCTCCTTTGTGGAATACCCGAACACTTGCGCTCGTGTGAGCTGATCCAGTGTGAACTGTTCCGTCAGCCATTTTATGAGTTTTCCCATTATACGGCTTGCCAGAGGATGTAAAGTGCTGTACGCCTTTAGCCATTATAAACCTCTATTCGTAAGTTGCTTTAGCAGTCTTAGCTGATTGCTTGAACGCCGCCCCAGTTGGAGCGCCTTTAGATCCAACCTTACGCATCCGCTCTGGAGTTTTCCCAGCAGCTTTTTGAGCTTTGATACGTTTTTTCTTTTTGTGGATATTTGCGTAGAGACCGTTATTCATAAGTAGCACTCTTATTTGGAGTAGCCATAATAAGAAGAAAGGGGGCCGAAGCCCCCCGTCTTATCTACGTTCCGTACCCCTGACCCGCAAAGTTGGGTTGGAATACGGCGTATGCTGGCAAGAGATCGAAACGAATCTTTTGCGTATTCGCGTCACCGTCTGCGTACTTAGATACTCGGATAGACATACCATCGCTAGTAGTAGCAATAGTGTCAGTTGAGTAGAGCTTAGGTAGCTTGACAGTACCAAGACCAAACGCTTGTTGAGTGTAGAACAAGTTAGGCTGGTAGATTGCTCCAGCAGCACCAAGGATGGTAACAACAGCGCCAGCAGCAGGAGCAGCATCAACAGTGTTGTACTGACCGTTAGCTTCGTAGATAGCAGCACCAGATACGATAACCGTGGCCTCATTACCTGCGATAGTTACTGTCTCAAGTACAGTTCCTGTCCACGGTACAGCAGCGCCAGTTGCATCAAGCATTACTTCGCGAGTAGCGATGTTCAGCTTATTTACATTTGCTATCTGGATCTGATCGCCAGCTACAATAGTACCTGCGCCTAAAGTCTCAATGACCATAGTCTGCTGCATACTATCTTTAGCTGTCAGATAAGTAGCATCAGGAGCTACTTTCAGATCGCCTGAGCGGTCAGTAGTCGAGCCTGACGTATAGCTACTTAAAGCGTTAGATGTCAAAGCTCTCATGCCGCCGAAGTTGCTAGATATCTGAGCTTTCTCCCAAGCTGTGCGGACAAGGCCGTCGGAAGCATTCAAACCGTTCTGAGCTGATGAAAGCGCAGTAGTCGTGAATGGGTTCATCAGGTAATACTTCTCGTCTGCCATTGGCACACCAGCAGCGTCCATCATAGCTCCTGCACCAGCTACATCACCCCAAGCATCTACAGCAGTACCACGAGCGCCGTAGTTAAGACCTGTGTTTTTACGCATAAATGCGCCAAGGTCTAACTCAAGGTCAGTTACTATGCGGCGAGCCATAGGCTCAAGGATCTGATCTAACTGATCCAGCTCGATTGCTTCCTCAAGGTTGCTCCACTCAGTCGCTGCGGTGAAGTAGTTCTGAACAGTACCAGTTGCTTTACCAGCAATGATGTCTGACTTAGCTGAGCCGCTAATGTCACCAGCAGCCGTTCGGATGGTGTTGTAGTCATGAGGACGCTTGAAATCGACCTTATTACCACTTGAAGGGTTAAACTTGCCGTTTAAGAGCTGAGTATTAACCGTTTTAGTTACTACACGAGATGCCTCAAAGGCATCCAAGAAGACCCGCGCTACTTTGCGGGTAATGTTACTTTGTAAGCTATTAGCCATTTTACCTTTTCCTATTCAAATGTCGCGCCAACTGGCCCTTTAGGTTTAGGGCTTGTTCCAGATCCGTGAGGAGTCTGTAACGGGTCGGGCGTACTGTTTACCTTCGGTTTAAGAGCGGCAGCCTTCTGAGACACTGCGGTAGCCAAGTAGACCGCGCCTTGCTCTGGAGTCATACTACTTAACTTCTCCAGTTCCAGCGGGTTCTTAGACAGATAGTTAGTCACTAATGGGCCGTCTTCCTTATCTATCAAATAACGAGCGTGTTCGTCACTGATCCCATAAGTCTGTACGGTATTCCCCGCTAATTGTAACTCTTCTGGTGTCATACCCAGCTTTACTGCTCGTGCTGAATAAGACTCAACCTTAGTGTTGAACTCTTCGTGCTGCTTTTGTGCTTGCTCCTGCTGCAACTTTTGTTGCTGCTCTTGCAAGTACCGTTGCTGCTGATCATACGCAGCCGCATTTGCTACGGCCTGATCCCTTAGCTGTAATTGCCGTCTGTATTCCTCGTCAGAAATTGCAAACGGGTCAGGAGCCTGTGGAACCTGTGGCCTTTGCTGTTTAGGGACTCTAGCCTCTAATTCTTCAAGCCGTTTCTTCAGGGCTTCAGCTTCTCGCTCTTTCTCTCGGAGCTTAAATACTTTCTTCCCTACAGCCTCATCGAATATCTTTTGCTGTTCGTCACTAAACTTCGTAGGATTATCCTGAGCATCCTCAGTCTCCGGTGCTGATTCGGAATCCTCAACTACCTCTAGTTCAGAATCTTCAACTTCTACTACGTCATCACTTTCAATAACGTAATCTTCTGCTGGTTGCAGCTCGCTCATAATGTTGCCCTTAAAGGTAAATGCCACGGAAAAGGCCGTGTTCCTGTCTTCGATAATACCATATTTGCTAATTAATCAACACTTATTGGTAAATTAGCTATAATGATGCAAACAAATTTGTGCTATAATCCTTTTTAACTTACGGAGAATCCTATGCAAGACTACGATTTCTGGATGGATATAATTATAAATGATCTTGATAGCTGGGATATTGACACCTTACAAGCTCATCTTGATATAGAGGGTATTTCTGGAGAGCTGCAAGATAGAATCATTAAGGCAAGATCAGATCTCGACGAATCAAGTCATCTACCATATCCCTAGTAATACGCCCTTGCCCCCCAGCTTTTAACGCACCTTGAATAGAGGAGCCAGCTTTGCCGTCTTGGAAGTCATAACCTCTAAGAGTAGAACTAGCTTTTCCTATTTTTTCTTTGTCTCCAATAATTTGTTCTCTTGCCAAATCATCTTGAGCTAACGCTCTGCGCCTAGCCATTTCGTCTAAGAAGTTTTTTTCACCTGCTCGCGCTGTTCCCATATTTACATCTAACTCTGTAATGTTAAAGGGTCTACGAGCAGCTCCTATTGGTATCCCGCCCAACGCCGCAGGGTATGATGGGTGAGAGCTTACGCCTTGAATTCTTGATTTGCCCATATAAGTTCTAGGGTCTAGCTCATAGAAAGCGTTTACTGATCCCCACGGTTGATCAAATTGATCTGGGTCAGTCACTATAGAGCGCACCTGAGATAAGTCCAAGGCTCCTGCTGTACGGTAATCGTCTAAAGCGTTTAAGACCATCTTGCGCTTGCCGCCTATGCTGGCTAAATATTCTGGGGTAGCTTCATCAATTCCCATCCAATCCGGTATTCCTGCTGTAAATGTTCCGTCTTTTTTCTTTTTGCCCTCTCGAATTTGTTTATCTACTAACGCTTTATCAGACGAGCTTAGAACTTGCCTTGCGTATGGTACAGCTACTTCAGTGGACATTGTGGCAAAGTCTGGACTAGGGCCAACCATTCCGTGAGGAATAAAAATAACGCCTTCTCGGTCACTTGCTTTTTGAGCAAGATTGGCTCTGTTTAATTGACCTGATATGGCTCCTTTTGCAGAAGCAAACGCTTGCCCCTTTTTCATTTGCTCTTCTTGATAGCCCCAATAAGCCCCGCCACGCATTTTGGCATTTATTGGAACACCATTAATCGTTTCTACTGTCTCTAAGCCGCTACGGCTCGTGTCAGTAATTCCTGTCATATATGCGCGATCTATTAAGTCTTCAGCTCTGGCAATAGGAACTTGAGACAATTCAGGCTCAGAGTATTTGACTTGCATTTCATTAACACCTGCAAAGTCATTTGGCCTTTTCATCAGTGAGGTTTGCTTGCTAACAACAGGGATGTCACCGCCAATATCGCGCAAGCTAGACACAACTTTCTTTACGCCTTTGCCAGCGACATCACCGAGAACAGGAACTACGCCAAGCGCCGCTGCTAAGGCATTAACGCCAGTGTCAACCATATCGCCACGGTTATAAGCCTCCATCGTGTCTTGTACGCCAACTGCGTCACCAATCAATGGGACGGCATCAACGGCAAAATCTAAGCTGTCAGCGAGGTTTCTAAGCCCTGTGAGGTATCCACCGCCAGCACCACTAGAGTCAATAGCATCGTTGGTCAATTGGGTTAGGCTAGATCTAATCGTATTCCTGACAGGCCGCATTGACTGAACGCGAGAAGCTAACTTCGTGCGGTTCTTATACGCAAATCGGTCATAGCCTAAAGCGTCCGACATTTCCTGTGCAAGTTGTTGATTACTCTTAGCCACCGTTAGCAATCCTCATTAAGGCTTCAGGAGGAAGCATACTAAGCTGAGCCTTACGCATCCGCTCGTCTTCAATCTCCATCATTTTCTGCGTGTTATCTAACTGCTTACCAAACGCTGAGATCTCGTCCATATTGACTTTAGCGCCAGCCTGTTCAGCCTTAACCTGTACGTCCATACGGTCAGTCTCTGCGCGGAACGCATCAATCTGATTATCTACCTGATCGCCAGCCATTTGGTTCTGGAGCTTCTGAGCCTCGATCTGTAACTTCATCTGCTCGTTTTGGAGCTTGGCTTGCTCTATCTGCGCTCGCATCATCTCGGCCTGAGCTTTCATTTGCTCAGCTTGAGCAATAACCATATTAGGATCAGGCTGTTGTTGGCCTTGTTGAGCCATTAACATTTGCTGTTGAATCTCAGCCAGTTCCTCTTCAGTCATCTGAGACTGCGGGATCAAGCCCTGCTGCATCATCTGCGCCCGCTTACGCTCAGCAATCTGACTAGCCGCAGGTGTTGAGATGTTCTGAACCAGAAGATCACCTGCAATCTGCATTAGCGTAGGATCTACCTGTGCTAGTGATGTGATGGCTTCAATGGTCTCTTCTTGGCGATTCGCAAAGCTAGGGCCAGCCTTAGCTGTGACATCGTAAGTGCCAACAGATAAGTCGTTTACAGTAACGACCTCACCCGTTGCGTTGTCTATGACCTGCTGGTTTAGATCTGTGAGATCGTAAGACTCGTCTTCACGCAAGATGCGAACCGTTCGGATAGTGTTGTACACCTCTGGTATGGCATCCTTAATCAAACGGCCTGTAGCCGATATAGCGATCTCCATTGAACGAGTATAGCCGTAAGTGCCATTATCGCCCTTGTTCTGTAAAGCTCTAACAGCCACGCCTGATTGCGCGTTTGGATTGTCACCCATACTGGATGCGTAGAGACCAGCGGTGGCCTGAATCATTCCCTGCATAGCTTGAGACATCGTTCTCAGGGCAGGGTTAATCATTGCGCCGCCCTGCTGCTGCGGGACTTGCGGGCTTTCAGGGTCTACGTTGTAGAACTGTACCGGATCTGAGTTCGTGTTCAGAGTGGCTATTTCGTTCTCATGCCCAGCAGCCTGAGTCATTGTCATCCAATACTTTGCTCGTGGTGCAAGTGCGCCTTCCTCTAACTCTCGGCTAAGTGAGTAGTTCAAAAGCCTTTGAGGGTCTAGCAGCTTCTCAACCACACCGTACCAAATTGATTTGTTCTCAAAGATCTTAAAGTTGCCGTACACAGGAATCACTGGGATTCGGTTGAAGACAGTCTCCTTCTTTTCCTCTAGCCAATCTTCAGCGTCAAAGTAGCGCGAGCATACCTTATGCTTCTTGCGAGTCCTGCGCCTGATCTCTGTCACGCCAATTAAAGCTAGGTCATCTACAACCTTTTCAAAGTCATCATCTACTTCGTGAGTCTGCCCGTTAGACATCATTACCAGCTCACGGTCTTCTGACTCAAGATATAAGAACTCACCCACAACAACTGTTTCTGCCTTGTCATAGTAAGCATCACCATCACGGTCATCCGAGACTGATTGCTCAGAACCTTCAGGCCATCGGGACTTGTATTCGTCTAGGGCCATTGGATGCAAGATGAAAGCATAGCGAGAATCTGACTTGTCTTGCTTCTCAGCGGCAGAGTCAAACCATACCCGATCTATTGGGTTGGCTATCTTTTCAATCATTATGTCTTGATCAAAGGAATTGTCATCTACATACTTTTGACAGACACGCCACGCATCAAATCCAGAGGTGACCATTCCCGTAGCAGCTTGTGCAAATACTTGCGGAGCATTAGATACATTCTCTATGTTGCGGATAAGTCCATCGTAAGTTGCGGCTATGTCCTTAGTGGCATCACCGCCCGCAGGAGTAACCCTGATGTCAAAGTCGCTGCGCTCTATCTCGCTTGAGATCTGAGAGACAATGACTCCCACCTGATCAAACGTGTAGCGCGGCTTGTTCTGATTTGCCTCGTACCAATACGCCTCCCACTGCCCATCTCTCTTAGAAACGAACAAATGGGCCTCTCTTGCCTGTTCACGCATATCGTGATCGGCTTCTTGGCACGAAGACAATAAGTTCAGAATGTCCGCTTGATCTTCATACTTATCTTTGTAAGACAGATCCATCTCGGTATATTCAGCAGACTCTTCTTTCTCTTCAGTTCCGTTGTCGTAAGTAGCCATTAGCCCCAGCCCTTAAAGTTAATTTTCTTGCCTTGAGCAATATTCTGTTTTGGAGAAAACATCGCCATCATTAAAGCATCGCCCATATTCGGTGAAGGAATGCCCTGTTTCGCTAGATCTAGTTTAGACATAATCTGGATTTTACCATTGTTTCCACGTTTTAGGGGTATTCTGCAAACTTCGCTGCGAAGCTGATCTAAATGCTCAATATCCGGTGAAAGCGAAATTAGCTCTTCAGGATTTATGTATTCACCCTTCTCTACAGCTCGGTACGTTGCGTAGAACCTATCCCGTAACTTCCACCAATACTGTGCGCGTTTGTTGAGAAACGTGTCTCTGTTAGTCTTTGAGTCCTTGCCAGAGTACGGAACAGTCGCATCATCAGGCGTTTCAGACCCACGGAACTGGTGCTTCTGTATCTTAGTGGACTCAAGCTCTTGGTCTACCTGCCGCTTGAGAGAGATGCCTAGACCGTCACAGTCCCAGACAAACCAATCAGCTCTATCCTCACGGGCCTTTGCTAAAGCCCAATCCATCCCCTCATTGGCATCGCCTGTGATCTTTTCGCAGACATCCAGCACAACCGACCCGTGACGTTTGCAATAGCCTTTTGAGTCGCCACCCTCGTCTGAGGGGTCGTGTGAAGCAATGATTGCACCAGTACCAGCAAACCCTAGCTTGCTATGCGCTCCTATGGCAGCGTCGAACCAACTACTTTCAATGATGCTGTCTTCTAAATCGTCAAGATGATGGCCTCGCCATATATGATCAAACAGCGCAGGACTCATACGCTCCTTGTCGCCCTCCATCTCACGGATCAAAACATCAGGAGCTAATGTGTTGTCCTCTATGTTAATCATCACGATGCAATGGTCATCATCTTCGTAGTACCCATCACGAAGTAGCTGCTTCTCGTAAGGCTTGATGAATCGTTGACTGAATGGATCGGCAGAACTGCGAGGGTTGGCGCTGAACCAGACTTCCGAGCCTACCGTTCTGAGCGTTGGCATGAGCGCCTTGAGGGAGTTAAAGGAGATGGTTTGGGCTTCCTCTATCCAGAACCGATCAAAGCCGTGCGCGCCCTTTATGGCTTCTGGGTCACGAGCCATACCCTTGAACTTGAACACAGCAACATCATTGTAGAGGATCTGTGACTTCTGCACTTCAAAGCCTTGCAAGCCTAAGCGCTCTATCTCGCTGGCTAGAAGTGAATGTACTGAGTCATCAATAGAGTTCTGATACTCTCGAAAGCACAGAGTCTTAGTGCCTTTAGTCATTGCGTCCATAAGGCACATATCAGCGATAGTCATACTCTTACCTGAGCCTCGCCCTCCCACAGCGCATTTCACGCGAGATGGCTTTAAGAATGGCTTCAGTTTCTTCGGTATCTGCATCTCTGGCATTATTCGTAGGTCGCCTTATTCCCAGCTTTCGGTTTCCCACCTCGCTTTGCCTTTGACATTGCGATTGCCACGGCTTGAGCTTGGGGTTTTCCGCTGGCTCGCTCCGTCCTTATATTCTGAGAGATTACTTTTTGGCTCTTTCCTTTTTTTAGGGGCATTTCCAAATATCCTATCGTAGTTATCTGCGTACTCATCTAGCGATATAGTGTAGGGTCTAGGCCGTGAGCCTTTGCCGCCATCTGACTCGCCACTCATTCAAAGTCAGCCTTGTCTGCTTTAATATCCATCATAGTATCTATAGCTCTAGAATTTGAATCTCATTAAGCAGTGATTGATGAGCAAGCTGTCTTAGGTAAGAAGCGCGGCATAATGAATGCGGCTTATCTTTGAGTTTCTCTATGACCCAATCCTGCCAACGTCCTGTGGCTAAATTATCTATGGTGTCCCAAAAGGTACGCTCCAAGACTATTGAAGTTGGGTGCGTCTCTAACTGTAAAAATCTACGCTCTGCCATTACTCAACCACCTTGATTGTCCAATGATGATCCATCTCAATAGGATCGCCTTGCGGCCCAGACAGCTCAGTACGCTTAGTCTCTGACCATCCAGCTTGATGTGATAGCCAGAACTTAGCAGCTCCAACGTCTCCATCCAAACCCTTCATCTGCAACGATCCAGCCATCTGTATGATAGCCATTGCCTTACCCTTACGATAGGCTTCAGAAAGAAGAGGCTGTCTTACCATTGCTGCTTGTAAGGTATTGAAACTACAGCCAAAATAATCAGCAAGCTGTGTCTTCGTTACTGAAGCAGCTAATCTTTTGCATTCCGCAATTTCTTCATCACTGAATATTCTTGGCGGCCTGTGTGGAGGGTTGTCACTCACTGCTTAAACTCCTGAAAATGATCTATGGCGATGTAGGCTGACGGGTCTATATCCTGTGAGTCATTCCTGTCTTTCCTACCACCCATAGCGACAGTATACTTTATTTGGTTCATGTCAACAAAACCAAGTTTATCAGTCCATTGCACTACAAGAAATGAAGGCAGCCCCGTAGTCTCGGTGAGCTGTCTGGCAGTTAGGAACTTCGACAGGCTTAACATCATTGTCGGATACTGGCGCATAGCGTTAGTTCTGACTTTAACCTCAATCCAAGCTACCGTCCCCTCCTCGCGTTCAGCAAGGAAGTCCAGCTTGTAGGCTATTGGGAGTTTATGTAATTTGGCTTTCCACTGGGCCTCTAAGATAACTTTAACCTTATCCTCTCTGCCCAGATCTTCAGATGTCTCGTACATAGGTCTCATAGGACAATTTCCATATTAGATAGTATGGGTAGACCAAATAGTCTTCGCTGCTCCCTGCGGGCCAGAGATTGCTTAACTTCCTTGTAATCCTTGTGCCTGAGCAGCTTGCCTTGCTTCAATGTGTCAGAAGCCATCATTAACATAAAGTCATCCCAATCCGATTTCTTATTTAACTGGTGATGCTTGTCTTCTATACGCTCTAGCGGATCGTGAAATAAAACATCTGGTGGCAAGTTGAGAGCCGCAACAATTTCTATACCCTTGGCCCCGCAGCCAAAGCAATGACAGAGGATTTTATTATCCTTCTCTTCAATCCCCATTGACGGGCTTCTATCTTCATGCACTGGGCAGCAAGCCATATAGCCTTTCCCACTCTTACGCACTTTTTCGAGCCGATCTAAGATAATTTGAATATCAAGCACGCTTAGCCCTCCTGATTTGGAGCATCTGGATAAAGCCGTAAACATCAGCAGATTGGCTGCTGCGAAGTGTTCGGTCTACATTCTTGGGCCATACGCCAAACTTTTCACGGTACATATGACTTGCCGCGCCAGAGTTCCATCCTTTCTTGTCGCAGTAGTACAACAGCTCACCCATCCATCGGCCCTTGTCATCCATTGTCGGGAGCTTGTCTACTTTCTTGAGGATTTGACCATCGTCTTGAAAAACAGGCGTTTCTTTTGCATATTCAAAGCCGCAAGCTGGGCATTTCCTGCCTGTCATAGCCGTAGTACAGGTTGGGCATGACCGGACAATCTTCTCGCGCTCTTCCTTCGTCTGATTGCGCTCGTCAAATTTCTTAGTGCCATCATCAAGCTCTACAGGTATTACGTCTTCTGGGAACATCGAGTGGCGCTGAAGATTTCCTGCGTGATCCAAATACACTGCTTTTGTCTTGCCTTCGGCAGTACGCCAAATTCTGCCCGCCCTTTGAATCCAAGCAATTTTTGAATTTTTAGACGTAGGAAAACAATCTATCAAGATCTCCACCGACGGATCGTCATACCCAGTACCAAGCAAGCGACTGCACGATAAGATCAGAGCAGTTCCTGCTTCCGTGCTTCTGTGTTCTGCATAAATGTACTTTCGCTCTTCTTCATCCATATAGCCGTCTATGTGCAAAGCAGGTATGCCAGCCTCTTCAAATTTTTCTACTAAAGCCTTGCTATGTGCTACCGACGGGCTAAAAGCTATTGCTCGCTTAGTCAGGTCGCCAGAGTGAACTCGGTAGTTTTCTACTACGTCGCCATTAAAAGTTTCTGAGTCAATCATTGCTGAGCCTAACGCCTCTGGGTCAAAGTCGCTGCCGCCAGTAGGTATTGTGCGCTTCTTAATTTTGTCAGTGTTGATAGTCTTTCCAACATAATAGTCTGTAGGACATAAAAACCCTTTAGCAATCAACTCTCTAGGAGTAATTGTTTGAATCAGATCGTCATAATGAATACCGAGATTTTTAGCGTAGGGCGTGGCGCTAAGTCCGATAAACGGCACGTTGTCATAACGGGCCATAAAACCATCAATCAGCCCCTTGTACATAGTGTGGCATTCATCAACTATGGCAAGTCCGAAAGTAAAGTGTCTACGCCTTACTGCTGTCTGAATCGACGCGATTTGAATCAAGGCGTTGGGATTGTAGCGCGGGTCATCTGCTTGCAGCACTGAGAATTCAGCGCCCAATCTTTCAAAAGTTTCTACGGTCTGTTGGACTAACTTTACTCTGTCGCAAAAAAATACGCTTCTGATGCCCTTAGCGGCTGCACACTGCATGATGTGAGCAGCGATCATAGTCTTACCCATAGAACAGGGAGCAGCCAGTAAAGGGCGAATTTTGCCACTTCTAAGAGATTTGCGTAGTTGATCTACTGCTTCTACCTGATGAGGTCTCAACTCAATCATTGCAAGTGACCTCTACGTTTCTGCGGTATGCGGGCCAGCCAAATTCTCCATCAGTCTGCTGGTGTATGCAGACCATCTCAACATATTGCTGGTCTTCCATCTCTTGCACTTGTGATTCCGTGTCAGCAGTACAAATCCACAACATAACAGGAATCATTAGCACCATTAGCCAGTTAATAGGATTCATACGAAATCCTCACGCTTAACGCCGTTCCAATCGTAAGGATCGACAAACGGCAAGCTGTTGCCTTCTACAGCACATTCTGTGATTTGGTCTTCAAAGCGAGTGACTGTGTGTTGTGCTGCCTCTAAAAACGCTTCACCCCAAGTGGCTTGGAATGTTTTAAGATCTAGCTGATTAGCCAGCAGCAGGGCGATGTCTAGCTCAATCGAGGCGCTTTCTGCAAAGTTTCTTACCATTCCACCTAGCAGGTCGCCTGATTCAGCAGTTTCGGCAATGAGAAGCTCAACCGCAGCCGTGTCTGTTGCGGTAACGCAGCGACCCGCTGTGTCGTACAGTGAGTCTATGTTTTCTTCAATGGCTTGATTAATGATTTGCATTTTTGTCTCCGTCAGGATGAATGTTGCAGTAATAATATACTAATTTAACAGGTATTGCAAAATTTTATTTGCACAATGCCTCCGAAGAGGCGCGGTTGGTTTAAGCTTCAAAGTTTAAATTAAGAGACTCAGCCTCAGCCTTGTCGCAGTAATAATGCGCTAGGATTCCTGCGACAGTAGAAACATCTGAGTTGTGAATTGCAGCAAGATTTTTAATATTTAAATCGCTGTTGTTTAAATGGATTTCTATAATTTCTTTATTAGTCATGTTGTTCCCCTTAGTTATTTTGTTGCTGTTGGGATTATAATGCCTGAACCTAACCTACAATGCAAGCATTTTATTGCATATATTGATCATAAGGTTCAAATTTATTGCAAATAGTCTCGTAAATGCCTTTGTAATCGGGATGTCCGTTAAGATTAGAGCCGTCAGTCATCTGGGAAATGCGCCAAACCGCAACGTCTGAACAATAGCGAAACTCATTAAATTGACAGCCTCCTAAAATTAAAGTCAATAAAAAAAAGTAGTAATTCATTCTTTTCATTGTATTGCCTTTGGTGGGTTAGGAGGTTTGCGAGCAAGCAAGCCCCAACCCACAGGAAGTAGGTTTCGGGACGTTGCATTGCCTTCGGAGCCTGTCAGTGTGGACAGCGAGGCCGCATCAATGAGTCAGTTGATACAAGCAAGTCTGCAAGGGATTCTGCTCAATCCCCCCGCTCCGCATTCAGACTTTAGCAAGTTGCGGTGACCCAGCGCTATTCTTTTGGGTCTTAAAATTCTGCTCGGTGAGTGATCCGCATAAGCGGCGACATATCCTTCAGAATCGCATATATAGGGGGAGGGAAGTGTGACGAGAACCAAATATTGTGTATAATTAGCTCGTCGGGTTTCTGACTTTTCCTTCTCCTTAGTCGGAATTCAGGGTTATCAGCCCACCGACAATTCACATCATATGCTCGCAGAAATAATTCTGCAAGTGATGATTTAACCATAGCTGTGCTTTTTGTTGTTTTCTTGTTTTAAGCCTTCCTCGTTGAAGGCTTTTTTTTGCGTGACTTATACACAAAGCAATTAAGGCATAAAAAAGCCCACCGAGTTTCACAACTGGGCGGGCTATCGCTGAGGACTTGACGGAGAACTTTGCGACAGGCGAATAGTACCACAAAATCTACGGACAAATTCAGCCTTTTTTTAACCTAATCTGTCCTGCAAAAAAAGATTTGCATTCGCATTCCATTCTGTTACTCTAGCCACTCAACTTATTGACGGAGACACAAAATGGATTTATCCAACTTTCCCGCTGCTCTAGCGTTCACTGATTACCGTGAAGGTGATTTTTACAACCCCTACCCTGCTGGCTCAGCAGATCATCTTGCTTACCAGAATCAAATGGATTCTCTTCTTGCTCGTGAAATGTCGGACATTGCGGGAGAGCCATCATGCCTGTAAATATCCACGGCAAGGAATATCACACCGTCGCAGAGCGGGTAGCTGCGTTTCGTGCGGTGTCAGCAGACCTTACCATTGAGACAGAGATTGTCCGTTGGGAAGGTGATGACGTAGTAATTAAAGCGTCAATCAGTGATAGCGGTAAGCTAATTGCTACTGGCTTGGCGCATGAGGTGCGTGGCTCTACCAACATTAACAAAACCTCACACGTTGAGAACTGCGAGACCTCAGCTATTGGGCGGGCGCTTGCTGCATTTGGTATGGGTGGTACTGAGTACGCTACTGCGGACGAGGTGGCTAACGCTATCACTCAGCAGAATGAAGCAAAGGCTGGTATGTCTGACAAAGAGGTTAACGAGCTTCTCGTTGAGAATACGAAGACCTTATTAACGTATTCTGAAACAATTATGGAGATCAAAGCTGGTATAGCGACGTTTGATATAAGCTCGGCATCGGAGGAATGGTTTGCATTGAATAACGAAATTAAAGCAAAGCTGTGGAAAGCTCCTAGCAAGGGCGGCCCTTTTACAACCAAAGAAAGAGAAATCATGCAGTCTACCGAATTCCGCACAGCTAATGGGGCTGAAGATGAACCAAAAGCCTAGAGCAACTACTGCAAGCCTAAGCAACAAGACCTGTGAGTGCTGTTTTGCAAGAATCAAGAATCAAAAAGATTACCTAATCTGCGACAATTGTGTCGCGCTAATTAATTTAATCAACTTAACTTGGAAACAATCAAATGAATCATAAAAATAGAAATCTCAGCGGCGCTTTGTGGAAAAACGAATACCAAACTACTGAAACACAGCCGAACCTTAAAGGCGAATGCGAAATTGACGGCAAGCTATACAAACTTGCTGCTTGGACTTCTAAGGAAGGTGGGAAGAAGCCAGTAGTCAGTATCCGATTTACGTTAAAAGATCAAGAACAAGCCCCTGCTGCTCCTGCGGCCCCTGCTGCACCAGCGATGCCTGATGACTTTGCTGATGACATTCCCTTTTGATTAATTTTGGCGAAGCCTTAACCAAGGCACAAAAACAACAAGGCGTTACGACTAAAGACTTGTCGCAGCGTCTTGGAGTGCATCGCCAGCAGTTAGAAGGCTGGCGTAAGCACACAGACATCAAGCTATCTACAGCCGTTAAGATAGCTGATGCTCTCGGCTTGGAGATCTTTGAACTAATGGAGCTTGGTAAATGATTTTATTTGATAAGCCTGAAGACGCTCTAGAAGAAGCAAGCTGGTGCGCTAAAACTTACGGAACTCGTCACGCCATCATTGCTTATTCAGAAAAATTTGGAGTTTGCGATATTGAAGAAGTCCAGCCCGCCGAACAGATTGTCGAAATCTGTAATGCAACCGCGCCATTATGCGGCCCAGATCATGACATTGAAGACTAGAGAAGAGCGGGTAGCAGCTTTATCCAAAGTGCCGCCCGACTTTCAAGATCGCGTTAAACTCTATGTGGAGAGTGCTTATGGCATCCGAAAACACGCTAAGTGAAATGCAAGGTTTAGCCGAAGCATACGCCAAAGCTGAAGCAGAAAAGCAATACTTAATGGAATTCCGTAAGTCTAAGAAAGCTATCTTAATGGCAGAAGCAGAGCGCGAGAATCCTTCACTTCCAGCCGTTAAGCAAGAAAGGTATGCTTACAGCAATCCAGAATATCTTGAGTTATTAGAGGGACTTAAAGTTGCTATTGAAGCAGCGGTTGCTTTGAGGTTTAAGATAAAAGTGATTGAGATGAGGTTTGAACAATGGCGAAGCAGAGAAGCAACACGCCGAGCAGAAATGACGCTAAGGTAGCGTATGAGCCGTCTAATGAAGTACGCAGCATAGCAAAAATGCATTCGGTGATGTCGCATAGATTCAGTATTGCACTGATAGAAGCCAAAATGTCTAAAATGGACTCAATGACTAGACTGCGGGCGTTGCGCGTAATCGCGTGTCTGCAATCTCGCAAATTCTACAGGTTCTAATGAAAACGCGACGATGCAAACTGTGTCGCGTCAAAGTCGCCCAAGACGATGCGATTATTGGAGGTATTTATTCCTTTTGCACTTGGGATCACCTTCACGAGTATACCCGCTCAGATAAGGCCAAAAAGGCAGCAAAAACAGCCTATGCGCGTGAAACTAAACGCATAAAGGCATCTCTCAAGACTGCCTCAGATTACGTCAAAGAGGCCCAATTTTCGTTTAATGGGTACATCCGCGCTAGAGACAAGAACAAGCCGTGTATAAGCTGTGGATTACCGCAAGGAGAAACGGTTCAAGGTGGCAAGTTTGACGCTGGTCACTATAGAAGCCGAGGATCTGCGGGACACCTAAGATTTAATACTCTAAATTGCTGGGGCCAGTGCGTGAGGTGTAACCGATACTTGTCGGGTAACGTGGTAGAGTTCAGGACAAATCTAAAGAAAATACTAGGCGAATTGTCCCTAGACAAACTGGAAAATGACAATGAGCCACGCAAATTCACTATTGCTTACTTGCAGAGAATCAAAAAAATCTTTAATTCTAAACGGAGATTATATGACAAGCATTTCAGATAAAATCAACAGGAACGGATTAGAATTTAATATTAAAAGCCAAAAAGAAATAGACGAATGGCTGGAGGAAATAGAGGATAGGATGTCGGATAATGACTTTGATTATTTAGCTACTATCGTTTTTCTTTTAGCTAATATGGATGATTTTATATTTAGCTCAGATGAGGTAAGTGATAAATTTCTACATTATCAAGCAGATCATCATTATGGAGGAGATTTGCACTAAATAATTATACATACTTTCCCGTCTCTATCATCTCAGCAAGTTCCGTAGCTCGGTTTCCTGTTTGCTCTGCAAAGCGACTATCTAAAAGCTGAGTCGCAGCCTCCTTGTAATCAGCTCTTTCAAACGCCTGTATCATTTTTCTAAAGGCACGAAATTTTGTAGCTCCTAAACAAAAAAACGCAGATATTACTGCCTCGGTTCTGACCGTGTTTAAATCGCCAAACCAAATATATTCTTTGTTAATCTCTTTAACGCATCTTACAATGTCATTAGATAACAAGTAGTCTATCTCGTCTTCTGACAAGCCAAGACCGCCTCTAGGATCGACATTGCGACCTACGCCTATTGTGTACCTATCCTCAGTACACATATAAACGTGAGTCTCTGCGCCTTCGTGGCGTTTAAGCATCTTGATTAAGTTTTCCATTACTTACCTACTTGCTTGACGCGCTCATAGCTTCTAGCGCCAGCTAAGCCGAGCAAGCCAGTTAATACAGGCAGCATAACCGTCGTATCAGCCTGTGGTACTTCTATTCCAAAAGGGGCAGCTAAAGGAGAGATAAGAAAGTTCACCGCAAAACCCGCCACGCAGACCCAAGCGGTAGCTGGCCTCCAAGAAGACTGAAACCAGTTGCCTTTAGCCTCTTCACGGTTGACAGAGATTTGCGCCAGCATGATTTCTTGATGGTGCTTATCAGCCATTGTAGCAATCTGATGGGCAAGCTCGTTCTTCTTGTCCTTGTCCTCAACAAACTGGTCTAGCAAGTTTGTCACTGGGCCAACCAAGGCCGTAAGCGAAGACAGCATTTAAACTACCGCTAATGCGATAACAATGATCACCGCAATAATTGTAACAACGGTAGCCTGTTCTTCTGTAGCATTCATGAATTTAGATTTAACAAATTTACCAATTACTTTTATGCGTTTCATATCAGCTCCTATTTGTCAGCCTTGGTCTCAAGTCTTTTAAAGATCGCGCCAAGCATCTCTTTGATTTCGCGTATGTCATCACGGTAATCTTCTTTCGCTACATACATGATAGGTATAGATTTCATATCAGCATCAATTCTATCCAATAATGCAAAGACTCGATTGACCAACCATCCAACAACAAATCCTGCTACGGCTATTGTTACGTTAAACATGACTTGATAATCCATACTACACCTATAATGTCAGGTCAGGGACTTTACGCGAGTCTCTGATTTTGTAAATGTGACGAAGCGCCTCTCCTCCGTCACGATGAAATGTAATTTGCGTCATCACGCTAGATGCTGAATAGCCGTGACTTGCGTGGTAAGAATCTGGAAAAGCCAACGTCCCGAAACTTTCTACAAACACACCATTATCCGTCTCTATCGCGTTCTGGTGATGAATATGTCCTACTAACCATTTTCGGTAGTTAGTAGACGACCATTGCTCAGGTAACATCCTTGGCAGAATCGCTGCCAGTTTAGGCGCTTTAATTTTATCGCCGTGGTGTACCGCAATCAGAGTCTTTCCAAATACCAGCGTATGAAAAAATCCGTGAGGATCTAGTATGTTGACTCTTTTCTCTTTCTGGTAATAAAACTTTAGTATTAAAGCTAAAGCAATAGCCGTGTCCGAATCGTGGTTACCACGAGCAATAATCACACTGACATTCTTATGCTGTGATAGCATTTTCTCAATAGCGAAGATAAACGTCTGCGCTGCTATCTCTAGCACCACCTCAATTCTTGTATCTACGTCTAACCGAGTGCCGCCAAAAGTAGTCCCTGCTGATCCGTTAGCGTGTATAAAATCGCCCACGTTTACCAGCAAGGAATGCTCAGAAGCTGTAGATACACTTGTTAAGTAATCTATAGCCTCAAGATGAGACTTGGCCGCTATCTTGGTATCGTAGTCCTGCTCTTTAGTTTCACGAGAGTCAGCCCTCATACCAAAATGTCCGTCACCTATGACAATGCTAGGCAATAAATCCGTAGCAAACTTTTTAGTCTTTGGCTTGGCTTTGGGCTTGTACGGTTTAAGACCTTTAACAAGACCATCAACAAAACCTTGTAGAGCTTTATCTCGCTCTGCCTCGGTCATTGTACGTTTAGTC
>TARA_R110000764_G_scaffold5427_3_pt1 | contig 30843 bp, 20 predicted proteins | sample TARA_R110000764 | Tara Oceans TARA_R110000764 (sample SAMEA4398111) | marine metagenome | biome: Polar Biome; feature: [SRF] surface water layer (ENVO:00010504); material: water (ENVO:00002006), including particulate matter (ENVO:01000060) such as... | depth 5 m | reverse complement strand
ATCGTTCGCTCGCAAGAGCCCGATGTTCCTGTCTACTGCTTCCGCCCTGATCGGGTGACGGCGGCTGCAAAATGGTTCCGGGAAAGCTTTCCGGCCCAGCCCTTCTACGCTGTGAAAGCCAATCCCGGCGTGCACGTGCTTGATGCGCTGTGGGCTGCTGGCATCAACAGCTTTGATGTGGCGTCGGAAAATGAAATCGAACTGATCTACAACCGGTTCCCCGGCGCACGCATGGCGTTCCTTCACCCCGTGAAGAACCGCCGCGCGATTGCCCGCGCCTACCATCAGTATGGCGTGCGCATCTTCGTGACCGACACGCAGGCCGAACTGAAGAAGATTCTCGAAGAAACCGGCTACGCGCGGGATCTCACCATTATCGTGCGCATCGGCGTCTCGAATGACGGTGCGACCCTGCCTCTGACCGGCAAATTCGGCGCGAACGAAGACGACGCGGCAGAAATCCTGCGCGAAGCCCGCCGCTATGCCGATGAGCTCGGCGTATCATTCCATGTTGGCAGCCAGGCAATGAAACCTTCGGCCTGGGCAACCGCAATGGCCGACGTCTCGCGCATCATCATCTCTGCTGGTGTCACAGTCGATATCGTTGACGTCGGCGGCGGCTTCCCGTCGATCTATGCCGATACACCGCCGCCGTCGCTGGAAGCCTATGCCGACATGGTGGAAGCTTCGTTCGAAAGCATGTTCGTTCTCGAGAACGCTGACCTTTGGTGCGAGCCCGGTCGCGCGCTTGTCGCCGAAGCCGAAAGCCTGCTCGTGCGTGTCGAACTCGCAAAGCCCGGTTCCATCTACATCAATGATGGCTCCTATGGGTCGCTCTATGATGCCGTGCACGAGCGCTGGGCTTTCCCGGTGCGTGCGATCACAGGCGACGGACGCAAGCTGCGCGGCATGGCCGAGTACACAGTCTATGGACCGACCTGTGATTCCACCGACAAGTTCCCCGACAAAGTCTGGCTGCCTGCAGGCCTGACAGAGGGGGACTATCTGGAATTCGGGAACATCGGCGCTTATGGCCGTGCAATGTCCAGCCGCTTCAATGGCTTCGGTGAAACTGAAGTTGCCATCGTGCACGACGCCCCGTGGCCGAGCCTCTACAACGCGGTTGGCGCCGAAGTCATCGCGATCGGTTCAAAAGCGACCAAGTGAACATCCGGGAAACCGTAACGCCTGAGGACAAGCGCCAGATCCGGCGACTCCTCGGGCGGACTGGTCAGATAGGCTGAACCGCCAATTCCGCGGGCTTCGGTTTCCGGCGGCAGTACGCGAATGGTCTGACGCGCAATCGCAGCCCCTGAATCGACATAGCTGACGCCATGCGGCGCACTGGCGATCAATTGCCCGCGCACGAGTGGAAAGTGCGTGCACGCCAGCACGACCGTGTCGATCTGGTCGCCGCCCGGCGCATCGAACATTGGCGCTTGCGCGGCCGCGATAGCTTCAATCGGTACATCCTCCCCGCGCGCATGCGCTTCAGCCAGGCGGACCAGCTCGATACTGCCGTGCATAATGACGTGCCGGTCGCCCGCAAACTGATTGATCAGCCGAGCGGTATAAGCGCGTCGGATCGTACCGGGTGTCGCCAACAGGCCAATGGTCCCGGTCTCGCTGAACGCGGCAGCCGGCTTGATGGCGGGCACAGTGCCAACCACGGGAATATCCAGCACGGCGCGCACATCTTCCAGCGCCAGCGTGCTGGCAGTGTTGCAGGCGATGACAAAAACGTCCGGACGAACATGGTCGCACAATATCTTCGCAACGCGCGGCAAGCGTTCCTTGAGCGCTTCATCAGACTTGTCGCCATAAGGGAAAAAGCCACTGTCGGCGGCATAGTGCACCCCCAGGGCGGGCCCTAACGCCCGGATTTCCTCGGCAACGGTCAATCCCCCGACCCCGGAATCAAAGACCAGGACCCGGCCACGGGCCGGAGAGGGAGCGAAATTGGTGAATTGAAAGTCTGTCATGGCAAAAGACTATTTGCATTCGCTCGCGGCGAAAACGGGGCAGCCAAGCAAGTTTGGCATGAGATTTGTTGTGCACCGCACAATATCGGCCTAGTATCACGTTCAGAAACAAGGATTTTCCATCATGATGGACCTCTGGCTGGCGCCTTGGCGCGCATCCCTCGCCCTCACGGCTTCGATGCTTGAAATGACGCTCAAGGCTCAGAAGGGCTTTGCCAGCGCACAGGGCATGTCAAATTTCCAGTCCATGGACGAGGCAAGCATGCGCGACGCCTTTCATGAGGCGGCCGATGCCAACCTGCGCCGCTGGGGTGAGACAGCCGATGCTGTGAACAGACTGCCCGACTGGTACCGTGACCTGTCACGCGTACCCGGCGGTGTGATGACGGACTGGTTCGACCAGGCCCGCCGAATAACGAAGGACTAGACCAGCGATCCGTAGAGATCGGGCCGGCGGTCGCGGAAAAAGCCCCATGCTGCGCGGTCGCGGTCGACCACATCAAGGTCGAACGTTGCGTGAATCACGCCTTCCTCAGTACGTCCCAAATCCGTAACGACTTCGCCTGACTGGTCAGCGATGAAGCTGGTTCCGTAGAAAACCTGTCCATCTTCGTCGCCCATGCGGTTCGCCGCGCACACCGGAATCACGTTTGACACCGCATGGCCCAGCATTGCCCGTCGCCAGCGGCCCGCTGTATCGAGAGCGGAATCCTGTGGCTCGGCGCCAATCGCAGTCGGGTAAAGCAGCACATCGGCGCCCATCAGCGTCATCGCGCGGGCAGCTTCCGGGAACCATTGATCCCAGCAGATACCCACGCCGATCCGGCCTTTTTGCGTGTCCCACACGCGGAAACCGGTATCGCCAGGCCGGAAGTAGAATTTCTCCTGATAGCCTGGCCCGTCGGGGATATGGCTCTTGCGATAGATGCCAAGCGCTGTGCCGTCAGCATCCAGCATAACCAGCGAGTTGTAATAGGCGGGACCATCTTTCTCGTAGATCGACACAGGGATCACAACGCCGAATTTCTTCGCAATTTCAGCCAGTTGAACAACAGCAGGATGGGTTTCCCATGGCAGGGCGCGGGCGAAATGCGCTTCTTCCTGCGTCTTGCAGAAATAGTGGCCGCAGAAGAGTTCCGGCGGCAGCACGACATCTGCGCCCTCGGCTGCAGCCTGCTCAACAAAGCCGGCCACACGGTCGATATTCCCCTGGATATCATCGCTGGGCGAAAACTGGATGGCGGCAAGTGTAATCGAGCGGGTCATGGGCAGGTGTCCGAACGGTGGGCGCAGGGGTGGGATGATATGGGGAGTGGTGTGAGGTTAGGTAGGGGTCAGGCGGGTATTTCGCGGGTCATGCAATGGAAACTGCCGCCCCCGCGCAGAATGTTCAATGCCGACAGGCCAATGACCCTCCGGCCGGGAAACAGCGGCTTGAGTTCGGCAAGCGCGACGAGGCTGAAACGCTCGTCATAGGTCGGTACAATGACGGCGCCATTCGTGATGGTGAAGTTCATGTGGCTGGCCGGCACGGGCACACCGTCGCCAAAATGAACTGGCCCCGGCGAGGAGATGGTCGACACCATCAGGCCAGCGGTACGAAGCCGGTCCTCGATGGCGAGGAGTATTTCGGCATTTGGGTCTTCCTTCCCGGTCGGGTGCTGGCAGAGGACATGCCCGGGTGCGATGAAGCGCGCAATGTTGTCGACATGGCCATCGGTATGGTCGTTCAGCAGACCATCGCCCAGCCAGATCACTTCATTCACGCCAAAGGCTTCGGCAAAGGCGGCTTCGGCATCTGCCTCGGTCCAGTTGCCATTCCGGTTCGGATTGAGCAGGCATTGCCGGGTTGTCAGGAGGCGCCCTTCCCCGTCGACATCGATTGCGCCGCCTTCCAGTACAATGTCATGCGCGCGAACCTTGATGCCTTCGACGCTGGCAACGGCAGCGGCCGTCTCGGTATCGCCGGGCATCAGGTATTTGCCGCCCCAGCCATTGAAGCGGAAGGTTTCAGCCTGCGGGCCGTCCTGACCGGTCGTGATGATCGGCCCGGTGTCGCGCAGCCAGATATCGCCGGTTGGCACTTCAACGATTTCGGCCGCGTCGCCGACCGCCTCGCGGGCCGACTGGGCGGCCGCGTCTGACCCGGCGGCCAGCTTGACCGGCAGAAACCCTGCTGCTGCACGGGCAAAGGCGGCAATTTCGGTTCGCGCGCCTTCAAAATCACCTCCCCATTCGTCAGCAAGACGGGGCCAGCCGCACCAGAGCGCGGATTGCGGGGCCCATTCGGGCGGGAGGAAACGGGGCATATCGGTCATGGTCGCTGGCCTTGCCATAGGTTTGAAACAAGGAAAAGGGCGGCCCGCATGACAGGCCGCCCTTCCCGATCTGATAGTCCGTGTCAGTTAAGACCTAGAACTTGTACTTCACGCCGAAGTGGACCTGCCACAGCGAAGCACTGTTGACGATCCGGTCACGGTCAGCGTCGGCGTTGAAGCCGGAGATGACGTACTGGCCGTTAACGATGCTGTCGACGCTGTACAGTTCAGCGTTGCCTGGGAAGCCATGCTCGCGCAGGACGCCCCACTCGTTGTTCAGCAGGTTGCCGAGGTTCTCGATGACAACAAACGCTTCGGTGCGGTCATTCTCACGGAAGCCTGGCAGTTCCTGCGACAGACGAAGGTCAAACTTCGTCCACCAGTCATCAGCAGCCGAGCCACGTTCGATAACGCCACCACGATAGTCCCACAGTTCCTCGTTCTCGTTGACGAACTGGTTCAGGGCCGCAACCGTAGCCGGATCCGACAGAGGCGAGATGTTCGTATCGTTCAGGCCCTGCGGGATGTAGGCCAGCGCACGCTGGTTACCGAACGTTGGCGAGAAGAGGCCAGTGCTCGAAGCCAGAGTGTAGCTGTATGGCGCACCTTCGCTTGCCGTGCCGAACAGCGAAGCGCGGGTGGTCAGGTTGTTGATGAAGTCTTTCTCGTAATTGAACTGGAACGTGAAGCGGTGAGCGATTTCATAGTCGCTCGTGCCCAGGTCCGGCTGGTAAGCATCATCCGTTGCGAAGTTGATGAAGTTCGAGAAAGCCACCGAAGACGTCATCGGGTTGGCATCCTTGGCATCCGTATAGGCGTAGCCAAGCGACCAATCCATGCCGTTGTCATATTGCTTCGACACGCCAAGCGACAGGACGAGCGCGGAGCCCTTCTCTTTCGCATTGGTCAGCAGGAAGTCATTTGTGTTGCCCAGACCGTAGATCGGGCGACCATCAGGGGCCGTATCGGTCTGGATCCAGCTGATTGGCTGGGACAGGGCTGCTTCATTCGTCTTGGAATAAAGAATGTCAGCCATGATGCGCCAGTCGCTGCCGATCACAGGGTTCGGGCTGTCATAATCGATGACCGTACCGAGGGCGAATTTCCATTCGGATGGAATTTCGAAGTTCGGGTCGATTGCGTTGACGGGGCCACCACCAGCCGCAGCAGCGACTGCTGCGATGGATTCGTCAGCCACGTCGATGAACGGGCTGCCCGTGCCACCAGCATAGGTGAAGTCGGCAATGTTGCCACCGCGGACGCGCGATTCGAACAGTGTCACACCATTGTTGGAGTAGTTGTTGGCGATCCAGACGTTCGGGTTGCCGCCGGAATAGAGGCCGGCACCCCCGTGGAATTCAACATTGTCGCTGAACTCGTACTTGAAGCCGAAGCGCGGCTGCAGCAGATCGCGGCCGTCCATGGTTTCATCGTTACGCACACCATAATTGGTGAGGAAGGTCTGGTTGAATGCAGGTGCATCGTCCGACTGGTAGGTGTCGTAGCGAAGACCGGCCACGATGTTCAGCTTGTCTGTGACCTGCCACTCGTCCTGAGCATAGAACGTGTTGATCGCGTAGGCAAAAGCGGCAGCGCCATCGTCCTGGTTGTTGGTGCCAGCTGCGTTCTCGTAACGATAGTCAGAGAACTGGCCTGCGGCGAAATCGGCGATCGAATTGAATACCCACTCGCCCTGAACTTCCTGAATGAACAGGTTGAACACTTCAAACTCTTCACGCTCGGCACCGAAGGTGAACAGATGGTCGCCCATCGTGTAGTCGACCTTGCCTTTGAAGTTCAGTGTTTCATAGGTCAGCTCGTTGGCATGACGGCTGTCGTCGGCACCGAGGTAGACAGTCGAACCGCCAACGCGGACCTGGACTTCACCGAAATTGTCGAGACCGCCGACAGGGATCTGGCGGTTTTCAAGATCAACATAGGTTACCCGGAACTCAGTCGACAGGTTCTCGGTCCAGTCGGAGTAGAGAGCGCCAGTATAGTTCTGCAGTTTCGCGCCGCGCTCGTAATAGTGGTTGCCGTCGGAAAGGCGGCTCGAACCATCATCGGACGGGCTGAAGTTGAAGCCGTCATTGTAGTTGTAAGTCAGGATGGCGCGGTGATTGTTGGTAATGTTCCAGTCAAGCTTGGCGAAGATTTTCTCGTCTTCGACCGGGATCGACGTTGGCAGGCCGCCGGCGATGTAGCCGTAACCTTCAGCAATGCCGATGATCTGGTCATAGTCAGCTTGCGTGATGCCGGCGCTTTCAGGCGTGAAGCCGAAGATGCTCGCGCCTTCGAACTTTTCGTACGAACCGAAGAAGAACAGTTTGTCCTTGATGATCGGGCCGCCGACGTTGAAGCCGTAGCGCTTTTCTTCAAAGTCACCGAGATCGACGTCCGTGCCGTCAACCTTGTCGCCGGTAAAACCGTCGCTTGTGTAGTCGTAGAAGGCGCCGCCGTGGAATTCGTTGGAGCCGGATTTTGTGACGGCGTTGATGTTACAAGCCGTGAACTGGCCGTATTCAACGTCGAATGGTGCGAGCTCAACCGAAACCTGTTCGATCGAGTCATACGAGAACGGGATCCGCTCGGTTGGGTAACCGTTGGAGTTCAGGCCAAAATTGTCGTTGAGGCGTGCGCCGTCGACGGTCAGCGAGTTGTAACGCGGGTTGGCACCGGCACAGCTGATCGAGTCGTTGAAGGCTTCATCGACATAGACGCGTGGGTCAAGGCGAACGATGTCCTTGATGTCGCGGTTCATGGCCGGAGCATTTTCCAGCGTCGACAGGTTGTAGGTTGAGGACGGACCGGAAGCGACCTGGGCAGCGGAAACGGCTGAACCCGTGATCACGACAGTTTCCATGCGGGCGGTGTCGTCGCTGGCAGATTCAACAACCAGGTCAAGGGATGTCGCGTCGCCAAGGTTGGCATAGATGTCGTCGGCGCGGCTAGGAACGAAGCCCGGGCCGGTAACCGTTACGCTGTAAGGGCCACCAACGCGGAGGTTCTGAGCGCCGAAAGCACCGGTTGCGGTGGTTGTCGTGACCGCAACCGTGCCGGTTGGCACGTGAAGGATCGTGACAGTCGCACCCGAAACGGCTGCGCCGTCGGAATTTGTCACTTGTCCGCGAATGCTGGACGTCGTTACCTGCGCGGCGGCAAGGCCTGCCACGCTGAGCGCGATGGCGGAAACCGCCATGCCGCGACCGAAAGTATTCCAATTCATCATGATATTCCCCTGATGCGAATGATCCCCCGACCTGAAACTCTGGGCATGGCCGGTTTGCGGTCGCTTACTCCCGCTGCATGACGGATTAGTGACAAGTTTTTAACAGTTCAACGTAGGGAAGGGTGAATCCTGTCATTCGATTTGCTGCGATGCAAAAAAGCCACGCTTTAGGGCATTGAGGGGCAGGGCTTGCCTGATATGGGGGCTGTATTCGACACGCTGTGCGCTGCATAAGCAATTAACGTATCAAGGTGAGAAGACATGGCAGACGTGAGTCGCGATTCGGAATCCCTGTATTTGCGCGTGACTCTGCTGGGTCTCGCTTTCCTCCTTGTGCTGCGAATCGTATTCCTCACGCTGTCCCCGCTAAACCTGTATGCCGACGAGGCACAATACTGGCGGTGGGGCGAGACGCTGGACTGGGGCTACTATTCCAAGCCGCCCATGATCGCCTGGGTGATCCATGCGGTGACAGCCCTGTTTGGCAATGACGAATGGGCCGTGCGGCTGTCCGCGCCTTTCCTGCACACGATCGGCGCGGTGTTCCTGTTCATGATCGGCCGCGCGATGTATGGTGCCCGCACCGGCATGATGGCGGCTTTCGGGTATGCGCTAATGCCCGGCGTCATCCTGTCATCCGCCGTGATATCCACCGATGGCGTCCTGCTGCCCTTCTGGTGCGCAGGCCTGTATGCGTTCTGGCGCCTGCGCAGTGGCGAGGGCCGATGGGCCAGTGCGGTGGGGCTGGGCATCGCACTGGGTGCAGGCTTCCTGTCAAAATATGCGATGCTCTATTTCCTGATTGGGATCGGCCTGACGCTGATTCTGGATCGCGACTCGCGCAAGGCATTGCTGTCGGTGCGCGGGCTGGTCGCGCTTGGGGTGGCGGCGGCAATCTTCGCGCCGCACCTTGCCTGGAACGCCGCCAATGATTTCAAGACAGTCAGCCACACCGTGGACAATGCCAATCTCGGCGGAGACCTGTTCAATCCCGAACACGCGCTTGAATTCCTCGTCGACCAGATGGGCGTGTTCGGGCCGATCAGCCTGATTTCGCTGGTGTTCGGACTGTTCGTGATGCGGCGCTCGGATGCTGGCCTGATGGGCCGCGACCGCTGGCTGCTCTGCTTCGTGATACCGGTGCTGGTGATCATCCTGTTCCAGGCGGTGCTGTCACGCGCCAATGCCAACTGGGCAGTGACGGCATGGCCAGCGGCCAGCGTGCTGGTGGCAGGCTGGCTGATCCGCGCGCAGCCCAATCGCAGCCTCTGGTTCTGGATTGCCGGGCTCACCTTCGTGGCCCTGCTGGCCGCACCTGACCTTGCGCTCTGGCTCCGCCTGCTGATCGGCGGCGTCATTGCGGGCACCATGATCGGCTATGGCCACTTTCAGGCCTATCGTCCGGCCGGGCTGTTATGGGCCAGCCTCGTCGCCCACACACTGCTGGCTGCCTTCTTCATGACCGTCGCCCTGATCCCAGCGCACATGTCGACCGAGCTTGGCTTCGACAATGCGCAGAAACGCACGCGCGGATGGGATACGGCGGCAACCGAGGTGTTCCAGCAGGCAGAAGCACTTGGCGCAACATCGGTGCTGGTCGATGAGCGGGAGGTCTGGCACGGGCTGGACTATTATGCGCGTGACCGCGCGCTGCCTCTGATTTCCTGGCGGCGCTATGGCGTGCCGAAAAGCTTCTCGGAATCCGTTCCGCTTGCGGCGCCGCTGGACGACAAGGTTCTGGTCGTGTCCTTGCATGCGGAAATGCGGCCGATGCTGCGCAGCGATTTTACGACATTTGAATCGGTGGGAGAGATTGCAATCCCGCTGGGCCGGCGCAGCAATGGCTGCCCGATCACGCGGCGGTTCCAATTGTACGCCGCGTCCGGCTTCGCGCCTGAACGTCATGACGAAGCTTGGGAAGTGCGTCACAAGGGGCAGTCGGAATTCCCCGAGCCACCCTGCCCTGCACCAAAGGACTAGTGTGCGACGGCGCTGTCGCCCCAGATATCCTTGATCCGGCCATCACGTCCGCAGGACGCCCGATAGTAGCGGTACTTGATCGGGTTCTTGGTGTAGTAATCCTGATGATAGTCTTCGGCTGGCCAGAACGTGTCAGCGCCGATCACCTTGGTTACGACCGGACCGGGCAAAACCCCTGAGGTTTCGACAGCGGCAATATCAGCTTCTGCAATCTCGCGCTCCTGCGGGCTCGCCACGAAAATGGCGGTGCGATAGCTATCGCCCTTGTCGCAGAACTGGCCATCGGCATCAGTCGGATCGACATGGTGCAGGAAGTAGGAGACCAGATAGTCATACGAGACGACATCGGGGTCATAAGTGACCTTCACGGCCTCATAGTGACCGGTATTTTCATGGCTGACCTGCTTGTAGGTCGGATTGGCGAGATGCCCGCCCGTATAGCCGGACATCGTGTCGATGACGCCGTCAACCTTGTCGAAATCAGACTCGACGCACCAGAAGCAACCGCCTGCAAACACGGCAGACGCCATCCGCTTGGGCACTTCATTGGTGGGTTTGTCTTCGGCACCCGCGCTTGAAAAGAAGGCAAGGCCGGTCGCGGCAAGGCCAGCGACGATGGCAACAACGGGAGCAGAACGGGCACGCATGAAACACTCACTCAATTACAGGACGGCGACAACACGCGCCGTTTGATCCCACATATGGGACCAACCCGCCTGCCGGGAAGACAGCAAACGCATTCCTAACAGATTTGTGTTGATCGCGTGTTGTCAGCGGGTGTCGAAATTGCGGCATTGCCGTGTTTTTAGGCAGGCCCCGTCAACACACGCACACGCACACGGCTGGCACGACCTGCAGAATCCACTGCAGTCACCGTGTAAAAGCCCTCACGGGTCGGCGACCAGACCGGCGCGCCCGCATCATCAATCTCGCACGGCGCACCATCGACATACCAGGACAGCTTTCCGTCGCCCCGACCGGCCAGCACAAACCCGCGAGCCGGAGCGCCATCGACAGCGCCAGCCCACAGCTCCGCGTCGCGCGGCGGGAACAGGATCTGCGGCGGCGCGGCGGTGGCAAAGTCGCGCATCGCACCCTTGGACTTCATCCGCTTCTCTGAAGTCAGGCGTCCGCGCGCCTCGCCCGTATCGCGCAAATGATGGGCCGCCCGGTCAGCGATCTCGAACAGGATTGGCAGGGCCGCATCACCGCCCGTCACGCCGGGCCGGGGCGCACCATCCGCGCGCCCCACCCAGACAATAATCGCAAGATCACCCGCAACACCCGCCGCCCAGGCATCGCGATAGCCATAGGACGTGCCCGTCTTGAACGCGATCTGCGGCGCGTTTTCCGTCAGGCGACCCGGCACACGCCCTTCCGGTGTCGGACCATTTTGCAGAATACGGATAATTTCGTCAGCGCTCGCCTCTCCGATAAGGCGCCTTCCGGCGCGATCAAGAGAGGCGGCTTCTTCATCCGCGCGCCAGACAAGCGGTTTGGCAACGCCGTTGTCACCAAGCGCGGCATACAGCACAGCCAGTTCACGCGCCGTCAGGCCCGCGCCGCCAAGCGCAATCGCCAGCCCCGCTTCATGGCTCGCCGAACCTGCAATACGCGGACTGGCCCCGGCAAGCGCCAGCTGGGCAACGAAGCGCTCCGGCCCGACCTTGTCCAGCATCATCACCGCGGGAACATTCAGCGAGTGTTGCAGGGCATCAGACACACGCACATCGCCCCGGAACATGCGGTCGAAATTTTCCGGCTGGTAGGCAGCAAAGCGTTTCGGCAGATCCGAGATCAGCGTGTCGGATGCGGCCGTGCCGTCATCAAACGCCATCGCATAGATAAAGGGTTTCAGTGTCGAGCCCGGCGAGCGAGCCTGCGCGGTCAGGTCCAGCCACCCGCCCGGCCGGTCACGCGAGGCTGACCCGGCAATCGCCCGCACGGCGCGTGTCGGAATATGCACAACCAGCGCTGAAACCTGAACTTCGGCCCCTGCGGCCTCGGCCTGTGTCAGCGCGATACGCTCCACTTCGGCCTGCAACCCTGCATCCAGCGTCGCGCGCACATCGCCGCGCGGCCCGCTGGCCAGCGCCTTGGCCGTGCCATGCCAGGCGCGGTCCGGGAAATCCCGGCGACGGTCCGGCACACCGGACGCGGCAACATCGGCCACATCTGCTTCCGAGAAGACGCCATAATTGGCCAGTTTCTGCGCCACCCAGTCACGCGCCTTGGCGGCGTTTTCCGGTCGACGGTCAGGGCGGCGTGCCTCAGGCGATTGCGGCAGTGCGATCAACAGGGCGATCTCGTCATCTGACAATCGGTCCGCTTCGTGCCCGAAATAGCTCCAGCTTGCCGCCCGCACGCCTTCAAGGTTGCCGCCATAAGGTGTCAGCGTCAGGTAAAGCGCGAGGATGTCATCCTTGCTGAGGCGCCGCTCGATCTGGTGGGCCCTGACAATCTCGATCAGCTTGGACCCGATATTGCGGTCGCGCGGCTCCAGCATGCGCGCGGTCTGCATCGTGATCGTGGAACCGCCGGAGACAACACGCCCAGAGAGGGCCGAATCAACGGCCGCCCGCACCATGCCGAGCCAGTCGGTTCCCTTGTGCTGGCGAAAGCGTTGATCCTCAACACGGATCAGCGCCTCGATGAATTCAGGGTCGATCTTGTCGAGATCGCCATGGAAGCGCCACCGGCCATCATCGGTCGGAAAGGCGCGCAGGGGTTTCCCGGCCCGGTCAGTGACCAGAGCCGAAATTTCCCCTGCCCGTTCGAGCGGAGGTGGCAGTATGGCGTCCAGCGCGAAGGCCGTGCCAACCAGCAAGGCAAAGGCGGCGAGAAGACGCCCGGCCGGACCCATGAACCTACTTGCCTCCTGCCGTCGTTCCAGGCGCGCCGACCACGGTCACACGGCCTGCCTTCGAGCGCGCATAGACGCCGGGACGATACATGTCTTCGGCGACTACGCCCGGCAGCGCGAACGATCCCGGTGTGACGGCCCGCACGACATAAGCCAGCGTGACAGGCTCGCCATACACATCGACAGCGGCGACGAAGCGATCATCCTGCGCCTGCTGTGTCTGGGTGTAGGCAATCTCGCCAACAAAGCCGAACGCGCCTGACGTGCCGCCCTGCTGACGGCCATCGGCCGGACGCAGAACGGTCTCGATTTCGAAACCGGCTGGCAACAGGTCGGCAATGATCACCGGATTGAGGCGGCGCTCAAGCGGCGTGACTGAGACCTGCACGACCAATTGGTCGCCCTGATTGACGCGCGAGAGGTCCACACGGCCACCCGACATCGTGTAGAACGTCTTGTCGGTCTTCAGTTTGGACGAGGCAGCAGGCGGTGCCTTCTCCGGCGCGCCTGTCACCAGCACAGTGCGGAACATCGGTGCCTTGCCTTCCAGCTTGAAATTCACACCAGAGGCAACCTGCTGTTCCGAGATCAGGTATTGGCGGTCATTGTCATTGCCACGGCCGAGGCCTTCAACGATCAGGCGGAACGCGTTCTCACCCTTGTTGAAGTCATTGACCGCCAGAAGAATAAACGCCTTCTCCTGCGTCGTCATTTGATCCGCATCCGGCACGTCCTTACCGAGACGCTCGGCGAGAGTGGCCACGATGGTTGTCATGTCCACTTCGCTCGCCAGCGCCATAACACCGGCCAGGTCGCGCAGCGGGGACTGGTAATAGTCGCCGCTATTCTTGTAGCCGAGGGCTTTCTCTGCCGATTCAAAGGCCGATGTCGCCCGTGACCGGTCACCCATATAAGCAAGGCCCGCACCGATCTGGGCCCGGGCCAGCGGGCTGTCGATCTTGGGCAGGTCGCGGTCATGCAGATAGCGCAGGCGGGAAATGTCCGCCTCCCCTGCCTTGGCCAGCACATAGAGCGCATAGGCCGAGGCGCGATACATCATCTGTTCGGTCGTATCGTTTGAATACTGGCCTTCATAGACATCCGTATCGTAGCCATAGATGCGCCACTGGTCGCCGGTCGATACAGCGCGCAGTGCGCCATAGGCCCGGTCCAGCGCCTCATCCGGCACGGCATAGCCTGCGGCCTTGGCGCGGTAGATGAAGTCGGTCGAATACGCCCCGAGCCACGGTGAGGCATTGCCATCACCCTCGCGCCATAGGCCGAACGCGCCTTCCGCACCCTGACGATTCAGGATCGTGTTGACGGCGGTCTGCACCCGGTCACGCGCATTGTCCCGCGATCCGCGTGCCCCCATTGCCACCAGCTGTTCGGAATAGAGAAGCGGCATGGCACGACTGACCGTCTGTTCGGTGCAGCCATAGGGATAACGGTCGAGCGAGGCATACAGTGTCGCCGGATCAACCGGGATGCTGGAGAAGCCAACTGTCACGTCCACTGATCCCGGCACGTAGCCCGCCAGCAGCTTCGGATCGATCGAGTATTGCTGGCCGGGCTGCATCAGCGCGCTCGTCGAGCGGGTTTCCGGCAGGTAGGGCGAGCGGGTCTGGATGTCGTACGTGTGTGCCACCTCATACTTGTTGGGGCCGGACACCGCGATACGCACCTGAGAGATGCCCTCGGACTCCGCTTCGACACGCACTGGCGCATCCGAACGCTTGCCTGTCTGCACAGAGCGGGTCAGACGGCTTTCCGCCACCGAGATCGGACCCGCCGCAGAAATCTGCGCCGTGAACTCGCCGGATGGCAATTCGACATTGTCGATGCTCGCTGTGAGGAAGGCTTCATCACCTGGCGCCATGAAGCGTGGCAGGATCAGGTCAGACGGCGCCGGATCGCGGACCGTCATCTTGGCCTCACCCTTGCCGAGGCCGGACTTCGACCAGGCCACAGCCATGATGCGCAGTTCGCCATTGAAGTCCGGCAGATCGAAACGCACCTTCGCCTTGCCTGAGCGCCCGACCTCGACGAGGCCGGAATACAGCGCCACCGACTTGACCGGCACAACTGTCAGGCCTTCGCCGCCAAGCTGGTCACCACCGGTGCGCACTTCAGCAGGCAGGCCCATGTTCGGATCAAGCAGGCGTCCATAATCGTCATAGAGCTCAACACCCAGCGCCTTCTGACCGTAATAATAGGCGACCGGGTCAGGGCTCTTGAACTTTGTGAGTTGCAGGATGCCTTCGTCGACAGCGGCGAGAGTCAGGTAAACGGGCTCACGCGGGCCATTGCCGAAATCAACCTCGATCACCTGTTCGCCGCGCGGACGGGCGACCTTCGGTGCCGTGACGGTCAGCGCGAACGTCCGTGCATCCATGTTGACCGGCACATGCGCCACGCCAACGGCGCGGCGTGGCTTGGCCTGCAGGATCGGGTCGCGCGCCGTATAGACGTTGACCATGACATAGGCGCCTTCGCCCCAGGCATCAGACACCGGCAGCGTCACGCGGGTGCCGCCTGCCGTCACATTGATATTCTGGACCGACAGAACCTTGTCGGTGGCCACCACGATCTGCGCCTGCCCATCATAGGGCGGGACAATCGTGATTTCGGCTGACTGGCCGGGGCTTGGCGACTTTTCAGGGCCCATCACGCGAACGCGGTCTGGTGCCTCGACACCATCGTCGGATACACGGCCACCCCAGCCGACATAGAAGTCATCGCTGGCAGCAGCGCCGACATTGACGCCTTCGGCTTCGACGATGAGTTCATGGCTGCCCCATTCGAGGCCGCTCACCTTGATCTCGGCGGTTCCGCCAGTCGTCGTGGAGACAACACCTTCATTCACCTTGGTCACGGTGCGCGACCGGCGCCAGCGCCATTCGTCACCATCCCGGTACCAGTCATAATGATAGTCGATGGCCAGCATCTTCCATGCAAGGCGCTGGGCAACCGCCGCACCATCGGAATTCACCGCAACCACCTGGAACACCGAGTCGCCGCCTTCTTCGACAGAGTCATCGAAGCCGGGCTTCAGGCCAACATACAGGTTTTCCGGGCGATACGGGATTCGCACGCTGTCAGTCACGGCGCGGCCGCCCGGTTCCAGTACGCTGACAACCGTATTGATACGCAAGGGCCGGCCCGCATTGCTGCCGGCATTGCCGGGTGACAGACGAACAATTGCCGCCCCTGCCCCGTCCGTCGTCTGGTCAGGCAGTTCAATGATGCGCTCTTCGAACGCGGCATCATGGCGACCGAAGGCGAAGCCATCAAAAGCCGGAAACGGATTGGGCTGCGGCTCAAGCCGGGCCTCAGCCTTGACCGTCAGGCCGGCACCGGGCGCGCCATAGAGAAAGCGCGACGCCACAGTGATCTCACGCGTGCCGGCCAGCTTCATCGCCGTCTTGTCGTCTGCTTTCAGGTCAACCGCGATTCGCTGCGGCACGAAATCCTCGACCGCAAATGTCGCGGCGCCCGATGTGTCGGTCAAGCCGTCCACTTCGAGGGCGGCGCGCCACTGGCCACGCGATGCGCCCTCGGGCAGGTTGAAACTCTTCAGCACAGCGCCGGATTCCGGATCATCGAAACGGATTTTCTCCGCGACGAGCCCGTTCGGGCGATAGATCACGAGATTGCCGGTCCGGTCATCAACCTGACGGCCGGCACGATCGCGCAGCAGGGCGGAAATCTTCACCGCTTCGCCGGGGCGATAGATGCCGCGATCCGTATAGACATAGGCGTCAACAAGGCCGGGTGTCCGGCGACCGCCAACGACATGTTCCGACAGGTCGACCGGTGCACGCGTCAGGTCCAGCGCGGCCAGTTCGCCCTTGGCGCTGAAGGCCAGCACCATTTTGGGTGCCATGTTACCAGCGCCATTGGTCAGCGGCTTGTCGAACGCGACGCGGCCCTGCTCATTGCTGCGGGTTTCGGCGAGTATCTCGTTGCTCATCGCAACCAGCTGCACGGTCGTATCCGGCACCGGTTTGCCGTCCTGCAGCGAGCGCAGCGTGATATCGAGACCGTTCTCGCCTTCATAGGCGGTGATCGCCAGATCGGTCAGCATGATCCAGCGACTGGACGAAGCAGGCGGGCCTTGCTGGGGGTCAAGCTTCGCAGCGTCGGAGATGCGCACATAGTAAGCGCCCGGCTCCATCGTCGCGATGACATCCTGCAACGGGAAGATCGACACGATTGGCGCATTCTGTTCGGCGGCAATTTCCATCGTGCCGGCCCAGATTTCCTCTTCCACGTCGCTCGGGCTGTCATTGCCCCAGGCATAGGAATAGCGGCCCTGTCCGGTCGTCTCGCCTTCTGTAATGCTCTTGAAGGCCAGCGCGCGGTCATTCACGCGCGACACGCTGATATTCACCTTCTCAACATTGACCGTCTCGATTGGCAGGCCGTCAGCATCCTCGCGCGGCAGGATCACGCCTGCGCCCTTGAAGCCGACATAAGGCGGGCGGTCGGCAAAATCGATCGGCACGGATTCTTCGCGCTTCAATGTGCGTCCGTCAGCGGCTGGCAGTCCGGACAGGATCGTAGCCGTTCGGCTGGTGCCGAATGTCAGGCCACCAATGCACAGCTCGCGTCCCTCGACGCTGAGCGCTGGCCGAAAGGCCGGGCGGAAATCGACATAGGGCGAATAGTCGGTTTTGGGGTCCAGCGCGGCCGAGAACACGAGGCAGGCCAGCGGCTGTTCACCGCCGGTGTCGATCCGGTAGCGAAAATATGAGAATTCCTGTTCCTGTGCTGCGAGGGCCTTCTGGCGGCGCTGTTCACGCTGGCGGGCAGCGACCTGGTCCTTGGGCGCCCGCTGCACCACTTCGCCAGCCGGGCTGACCGTGTCAGATGCCTTGTCCTTGTCGCCCCCCCCACACGCTGCGACGAGACCGAAAAGGATGGCCGCGACAGCGATCCGAAACTTGCCCCGCGTGCCCGTGATGAACTGCGACATGAACCTCTCCTGTATTTTCTGTTGATATCCATACACCGCTTGGGTGCGTCGCCAACAGGGCGTGATTGGGTCAATTCAAAGGAATATTGCGTTTTCGTCATGCCGTTCGGGTCCAGTTGGCCCTGCGGTCAGCCTTGCCAGTCGACACATTGCAACCGATGTAAGCAATCATGTGGGCCTGGCGCATCCTTGGAATGATTGCCTTCGCGATGGGCGCGATCGGCCTCGTCTTGCCGATATGGCCAACCACCATCTTCTGGGTCGCCGCAGCGCTCGCCTTTGCCAAGTCCAATCCCACGTGGGCAAACTGGATCTACAACCGCCCCGGCATTGGAAAGCCGATCCGGGACTTCGCGGAAACCGGGCGCATGGACATGCGCAGCAAGGCTGCCGCCCTGTCGGGCATGGCGCTGGCGGCGGCAGGCATGATCTTCCTGCTCTGGCGGATGCCTTGGACGCTGGCAGTCAGCCTCGGGTTGCTGGCGGTCGGAGCCGTGTTCGTGATCAGCCGGAATCCGCCCTTTGCGGCCGTGGCCGAACCCCCTACAGACGCAATAAAACAACAACAGGGAGACTGACGCAGATGGATCTGAATCTGAAAGACAAGGTAATTTTCGTGGCCGGTGCCAGCCGGGGCATCGGTCTGGGCATCGTTGAGGCCTGCCTCGCCGAAGGGGCCAAGGTGGCCATCGCCGCGCGCGGCGCAGAGGCGCTGGAAGACCAGCGCGCCCGCCTCGCCAAGCAATATGGCGAAGATAAAATCTGGGCCCGCGCCGGAGACCTGCGCGACACCAAGACAATTGATTCCATGATTGACGCCATCGAAACCGAATTCGGCCCGCTCTGGGGCGCTGTGGCCAATGTCGGCCTGCATCCCTGCCCTCCCGGCTTTGAGGTGGATGATGAGACATGGGATGGCGGCATCAGCCAGAACCTCGACTCCGCGTTCAAGCTCGCTCGTTCCGCCCTGCGCAAGATGACACCGCGCGGCGACGGCTCCGTCCTGTTGATCACATCCATTGCCGGGCTCGGCGCGCTCGGCACGCCCGTCACCTACGGCACGTCGAAGGCCGCCATGAACCATCTGGCCAAGGAACTCGCACGAGTCGCTGGTCCGTCCGGCGTGCGCGTCAATGCAATTGCGCCCGGCAACATCATCTTCCCGGGGGGCGACTGGGAAACCCGTTCGCAAGGAGAGCGCGGCGGCGCATGGATGAAATGGATCAAGCGTGAAGTGCCGCTCAACCGGTTCGGTCGGCCAGACGAGATTGGCTCGGCGGCAGCCTATCTGCTCAGCCCGCTGGCCAGCTTCGTCACAGGCGCCGTCCTGCCCGTCGATGGTGGCCAGACGAAATAGGCCTCACTCTCTTTGAATTGCTTGGCCCCGGCATCCTCGATGTCGGGCGCAACTGCAATTGGCTGCAACGATCTGCGGGCCCGCGCATTGTTTAGGCACAGGCATATTCCTGAAGCGGCGCAGGCCTCACCGGCCTGCTGACGCGCCAGAACATACAGCAAGGAGACATAGAATGACCCAACGCGCTCAAGGACGAAAACTCGCCATCCTCGCAGCCGACGGTTTCGAAGAGATCGAACTGACCTCGCCCAAGGAGGCCATCGAAAATGCCGGCGGCGAAACCACCATCGTTTCGATCGAACACGGCACGATCCAGGCGAACAAGCACCGCGAACACGGCGACACATATAAAGTCGACATGATCTTGGACGATGCAAAGGCGGAAGATTTTGACGCCCTGCTCATTCCCGGCGGCCTGTTCAGCCCGGACGCCCTGCGCATGAACCAGAAAGCCAAGGATTTCGCATCGGACTTCTTCCGCCAGAAAAAGCCGGTTTTCTCGATCTGTCACGGACCGCAGGTTCTCATCTCGGCCAACCTCGTGAACGGTCGTGAAATGACAGGCTACCCGGCCATCCAGCAGGATCTCAAGAATGCAGGTGCCCGCGTGCTCGACCAGTCGGTGGTTGTGGATGCCGGTCTCGTGACATCGCGTTCGCCCGATGACCTCGGAGATTTCAACGCCAAGATCGTTGAGGAAATCTGCGAAGGCAAACATGCCGAACAGCGTCAGTCCGTAACGGCCTGATCCCGGAAATTCACTCGAATGAGTGGATGGTAGAATTGGAAAAGCGCTCTCCACGCGGAGGGCGCTTTTTCATGTCTGCCGCCATCTGGCGGGGTATCACGCTTGCGCCCCGGGGCCCGCCTGCTGCATAGGCCAGACATGGCCACCGCCCCGCTCCCCTCTCAATTTGACGCCATCGTTCTTGGTGCAGGCGCCGCTGGCCTGTTCTGCGCCAGCCGCATGGGGCAGATGGGCCTGAAGACGCTGGTGCTGGATCATGCTGCCAAGCCGGCCGAGAAAGTGCGAATATCAGGCGGCGGGCGCTGCAATTTCACCAATATACACACCGCAGCCGACAGGTTCATTTCCGAGAATCCGCATTTCGCCAAATCGGCCCTCGCCCGCTACATACCGCAGGACTTTCTCGATCTCCTCGCCCGCCACCAGATCACCTGGCATGAGAAAACGCTGGGCCAGCTGTTTTGCGATCAGAAATCCGGCGCCATCATCCAGATGCTGCTGGACGAACTGGAAGTGGTTGGCGGAGAGCTGCGCCTCGCCACCGAGATAAAGTCAGTCAGCCAGTCAGATGACCGGTTCATGGTGGACACACCGGCCGGACCGGTCAGCGCGCCAAAACTCATTGTCGCCACCGGCGGCCTGTCGATCCCGAAAATGGGCGCGACCGGCCTTGCCTATGACATTGCCCGCCAGTTCGGACATGACGTGGTTCCAACCCGCGCCGCGCTGGTGCCCTTCACGTTCACCGGCGCGGACCATGAAGACTTCGCCTCGATTTCCGGCGTTGCGTGCGACGCGCGCGCCAGCACGGCGCGCGCCAGTTTTGACGAAGCGATGCTGTTCACCCATCGCGGCCTGTCCGGCCCGGCAATCCTGCAGGTCTCCTCATATTGGTCACCCGGTGAGCCCGTCACGCTCAGGCTGTTGCCCGGCACCGACATTGCCGAAACCCTGAAGACCGCCAAGCGCGACCGGCCCATGCAAACGCTGGGGGCCGCGCTCGAGGGCCTGTTCGCCAACCGGCTCGTTGACCTCATCCTCAAACGGGCTAACCACCCCCCAACCACACGCCTTGCCGACATCTCCCACACCACCATCGACACCCTCGCCCACACATTGTCTGCATGGGTCGTACGCCCTGCCGGCACCGAGGGATGGCGCACGGCAGAGGTAACAGCAGGTGGAATAGACACACGCGGCCTGTCATCGCGCACCATGGAAAGCCGCCATGTTGCCGGACTCTACTTCATCGGCGAATGCGTTGATGTGACGGGCTGGCTCGGCGGCTACAATTTCCAGTGGGCATGGGCCAGCGCCGCCGCCGCTGCAGCGGGTGCCGCCGTAGCCTGAATCCGATGTATCACACTGCTTGACGCAAGGCCCCGCTGGCCTCATTCGATGGCCCCATGCGCCAGCCTGAAAAGACCGCCAGCCAGCCTGCCCGACGGACACTGCTCCTCGGCGGCGGACTGTTGGTCGCCGTGATCCTCATCTTCATCCTCGGAAAACTCGGCTTTCTGCCCCGTGCAGAAACGCTCAACGCCTGGATGGAAACTGTTGCCGGCAGCCCCTGGGGCCTGCCAGCCCTGATCATGGTCTTCTGCATCGCCGCTTTTCTCGGCGTCCCACAATTTGCATTGATTGCTGCAGCTGTGGCCCTGTTCGGACCCTGGCTCGGATTTGCCTATGCCTGGATTGCCAACATGTTTTCGGGATCGTTGACCTTCTGGGTTGGCCGGTTGGCAGGCGAACAGGTTTTCCGGCGGTATGCCGGGGCAACGGCCAACCGGCTGGCAGCGTTCGTGGGGCGCAATGCGATGGCGACCAGTGCCCTGGTACGCAACGTGCCGACCGGGCCGTTCATCATGGTCAACATGGCATTCGGCGTCAGCACGGCGAAGTACCGCGATTTCGCCATCGGCATGGCTTTCGGCATCCTGCCCAAGCTCGCGCTGATCGCCTTTGCAGGCCAGAGCCTGTTTGCCGCCCTCAAGGGCAATCCCGGTCTCGCCATCCTCGCCGCTTTCATTGCCGCCGCGATCTACGGCGCGATCGCGCTTTACGCCCGGACCCGCATGGGACCCAAGGGGCAATCTGTTCCCCTGATCACTGATCCTCCGGTTGACACGGGGGATAAACGGGATGATTAAAGGACACATGTGGAAGAATTTGCCCCTTAGCCTCCTGCTTACCGGCCCCTGGCCGGAGCCGTCTGCCTAACCAGAGGCAGTCGCGCGGCCAGGGGAATGCTTTAGCCCCCCTACGAATCAAGCAGAGCCGCAAATCATGACCACCAATCCTCATATCCGAATTTTCGACACGACCCTGCGTGACGGCGAACAATCGCCCGGCGCGTCCATGACCCATACGGAAAAGCTCGAACTCGCGAGCCTGATGGAAGACATGGGCGTCGACGTAATCGAAGCCGGTTTTCCCGCCGCATCCGACGGTGACTTCGCCGCCGTCAGCGCCATCGCTGCCCAGTCGAAAAGCGCCATCATCTGCGGTCTCGCCCGTTCGACCCCCGGCGATATCGAACGCTGCGCCGAAGCCGTCAAACAGGCCGCCCGTCCGCGCATCCACACATTCATCTCCACCAGTCCCGTGCATATGAAGCACAAGCTGAAAATGGGGCCGAACGCGGTGTTGGAGGCCGTCGGCCGTTCCGTCGCACAGGCACGCAACCATACAGACGATGTCGAGTGGAGCGCCGAAGACGCCACCCGCACCGATTTCGACTTCCTGTGCAAATGTATCGACGTGGCCATCGCATCAGGCGCCACCACGATCAACGTGCCTGACACGGTCGGCTATTCCCACCCGGATGAATATGGCGCGCTGTTCCGCCGCCTGATTGAGACCGTGGCCAATTCCGACAAGGCAATCTGGTCGGCCCATTGCCACAATGACCTCGGCCTCGCCGTGGCCAACTCCATCTCGGCCGTTGCCAATGGCGCGCGCCAGATCGAGTGCGCAATAAACGGCCTTGGCGAACGGGCGGGCAATGCTGCGCTCGAGGAAGTCGTCATGGCAATGAAGGTGCGCGAAGACACCCTGCCTTTCTCCACCGGCATTGATCCGTCCTACCTGTCGCGCGCCTCTGCGATGGTCAGCCGCATCACCGGCTTCCCTGTCCAGTACAACAAGGCCATCGTCGGCAAGAATGCCTTCGCGCATGAAAGCGGCATCCACCAGGACGGCATGCTGAAGAATTCCGAGACCTATGAGATCATGAAGCCGGAAGATGTCGGCGTCGCGAAAACCTCACTGGTCATGGGCAAGCATTCGGGCCGTCATGCCTTCCGCGACAAGCTTGAAAGCATGGGTTATTTCCTCGAAGGCGACGCCCTGAACGACGCTTTCAAGCGCTTCAAGACGCTGGCCGACAAGAAGAAGCACGTTTTCGACGATGACATCGCCGTTCTGGTTGACGACCAGCTGGCCGCCGAAGGCGAGCGTATCGTGTTCAAACGCCTGCGCGTCGTGTGCGGTACGGACGGCCCCCAAACCGCCGAGATCGACCTGACAATTGATGGCGAGGAAAGATACGCCATCGCCCGTGGCAATGGCCCGGTCGACGCAGTGTTCAACGCCGTTCGCCAGATCATCCAGCATGACGCAACGCTGGACCTTTACCAGGTGCACGCCGTGACGGGCGGCACGGATGCGCAAGCGACCGTGTCTGTCCGGCTGAATGGGGAAGGCATCATGGCCACCGGGCGTTCATCCGACCCTGACACGCTTGTCGCCAGCGCCAAGGCCTATCTCCACGCCCTGAACAAGCTTGAGGCCCGCAAGGCCAAGCGCAAGGCGGCCTGAGGAACCATTCCGCACCTCACGCGATTCTGGTGTGCAGACACACAGGATCGCGTTAGGAAGCGGGCATGGCCAAGGTTAACAATCTGGAATCGCTTCTGGCGAGCCTGACGGAATGCACGTCCGGCGAAGATGTCACCGTGCGTGACATGCTGAACGCTGTGGGGCGGCGCTCCTACGGCCCGATCCTGCTTCTGCTCGGTTTCATCGCGATTTCGCCGCTGACCATCATTCCGGGTACAAGCTGGATTGTCGCCCTGCTGACATTGCTGATCGCCGGCCAGATCGTGCTGGGCCGCGCGTTTCCGTGGGTGCCGCGCCGCTTCCTTGATATCGAGTTTCCCCGTTCGGCCCTTGTGACGGGCGTCGAACAGGCCCGCAAATATGCCCGCCCCATCGACCGGGTGCTGAAGCCGCGCCTGTCCTTCCTGTCGCGCGCGCCATTCATCAGCCTGTCGGCGCTGGTCTGCGTTGCAGCCGCGCTCATCACCTTCCCGCTTGGCCTCGTGCCGTTCGGCCCCCTGCTGCCCGGCTTGGCCGTCTTGCTGTTCGGGCTTGGCCTGACGGCACGCGACGGTGTCGTGCTGATTGGTGCCGTCGCCGGGCTCGCTGGTGCCATCTGGGTGCTGCTACGTGTCTGGTCTGCCCTGCCCTTCGGCTGATGCGCGTGAAATTCCCGTATCAGGACAGTTGCCTTGCGCGGCTTTAACCGTGCCTGTTAGATGAAGCCGTGCAGAACGCGCCGGGACCGGGGATTATGACCAATCTCAGCTATTCAGAAGAACGCACCGTCACGACACGAGTGCGTCGGCGGTCGAGTCGGCATGTGCCTTTCATCCCCTACGGCCTGGTTCCCTTGCTGGGCCTCGTGGTCGTCTTCTGGATGGGTATGGGGCCATTCGCCCGTCACATAATTGAACAGCGCGCCATCCAGTCCGCCGAACAGACCCTCGCGGCCAATGGCGCCGACTGGGCCAGCGCTGTCGTATCCGGCCAATGGGTCTGGCTTGAAGGTCAACCGCCGTCGCGCATGGAAGGCGAGCAACTGATCGCCTTGGTGCGCGCGGCGCAAACGCCCACCTGGCTTGGGTCCGCAACGCCTGTAACCCGTGTATACGACAAGTTCGGTTCTACGGTGGTGATGCCGACAGCGATGCGTAAACCCGAATGGACGTATCGCCTCACCGACGGCGTGCTCAGACTGGAAGGCACCGTGCCGGACGACGTGACGCGCGCATCACTGGTCGCTGCAGCCGAAGGCAAAATCGATCCGCCGCGCATTGCCAGTATTGCCGATTTTCTTGATGTTACGCACGTTGCCAGCAATCCGGAATATACCCAGATCGCCCTGCACGGAATCGAGACGGTCAGCCGCTGTGATCGCGGCGTGGCCACTTTCCTGAACGATGAATTCTCACTGAAATGCGAGTTGCCGGAAGCGGGCACCGCCGCCGTTCAACAATTGATCGCCCGTCCGCTGGCCATCGGTCGCCTGGGAAACGTCGATATCCTACCAAACGAGGCGGTCGCGACCTGCGAGACCTCCCTCGCTGACCTGCTCGGCACGGCCCAGATACAATTTGCCCCATCCAGCGCCGAGATAGATCCGCGTAGTTCGTCGCTTCTACAATCTGTCGCCGAAGCGGCGGCTGCCTGCCCCGGCACGTTGCGCATTGAAGGCCATACTGACAGCATGGGAACGGCCAATGCCAATGAATTGCTGGGCGATGCCCGTGCCGAAGCGGTGCGCGACGCATTGATCGCAAGCGGGGTGCCCGCAGAGCGCCTGCGTGCCGAAGGATTTGGTGCGCGCAGGCCGATTGACGACAACAGCACGGCGGCGGGCCGCGCGCACAATCGGCGCATCGAAATTCGCGTCGTCCGTGCATCCGATTGACCCCGGCGGCCCATTCGGGCTCATTTGGGATAGCGAGATAATATCATGTGGTTTCTTCTTACTCAGATCTTCCCCCTGCTGCTGCTGGCCGCCATTCTCGGCGCCGTGCTGACCTATTGGTGGCTGAGAAATCGTCACGAAGACATCACAGAATCTTACGAGCGGATTACCGAGCGGCTGGACGCGATCAGCGCCCGTCCCGAACCGGCTGCCCGGGAAGACTATGAGGCCGGAATGGCGCTCATCTCTTCAGCTGTACGGTCACTTCAAATGCCCGACATGAACCCCGTGAACCAGCGCCTTGCCTCTGTCGAAGGGGCTATCGCTGGCATCGTCATACCTGAAACCGACCTTGGCCCGCTGGGCAGCCAGCTCGACGGTGTGGACACGCGGCTCAATCAGATCGAGCGCGCCATTACGGGCTTCACACTGCCTGAAACCGACCTTGGCCCGCTTGAAAGCAAACTGGACAGGCTTGAATCGCGCCTATCAGATCTCGCATCCTCTGTTTCCGACCTTCGCAGTACCGGAATCGGCCCGCTAGACGGGCGCTTCGGCAAACTTGAGGAATCCCTGGCCGGTATCAAGGTGCCTGAAGTAGACCTTGGCCCGCTGCACAGCGGTCTCGCCCGTCTTGACCTCACAATTGCCGGGCTGGACCGTCCGCAAACCGATCTCGGACCGATCCAGACACGGCTGACAGAATTCGAAACACGCATCTCGCTTCTGGGTGACCGCCTCGAAGCGGCGCAGAAGCGCGACTTCGAGAAACTCTCATCGGAAATCACAGGTGTTGCCTCTGGCGTGTCCGGCATCGAAATGCCCGACCTCGGCTCGATCTATCAAAGACTGGTCAGCGTCGAGCACGCGATCGCCAGCTTCACCATTCCCGAACCCAACATGACGCCGCTTTATGAGCGGCTGGCAGCGCTCGAAGAATCGCTCGCCGCCGTGCGCACCAACCTTCCCGGCACGCCGGACCTCTCGCTGGTCGAACGGCGCATTGCCAGCCTGCAGGAAGCCTTCCTCACGCAAACCCCGCCCGACCTTACGCCGGTGTTGAATGCGGTCCAGTCCATCGAAGGCAATCTCGATCTGGAAGCAATGGAAAACCGGCTGAACGCAATCGAATACGGATTGGCAGCCATCCACCACACATTGCGTGCACGTCCGGATGCCGGCGCGTCGCGCACGGAGCGCGAACCACGCGCCCGGACCGCGCCTGCTGCGCGCACCATCCCCACGACTGAACGTCGTGCCTCCCCCCCTGTCACCCCCGCGCCCCCACCGTCCCGCGACATTGACCCCATCAACGCGGCGCGCCGTGAAGATGACGAAGCCAACCTTCTGGTCGAGGCCGCCTTCGGTGACGCCGACGAACTGGAGCGGATCAATGGTGTCGGCCCGATGCTGTGCGAATTGCTGCACGAAATCGGCGTGTTCTATTTCTGGCAGGTGGCCGAGTGGAGCGCGAAGGATGTGGACTGGGTCGATGAAAAACTGATGCATTTCAAGGGCAGGATACAACGTGACAAATGGGTGAGCCAGGCGCAGCAGCTTGCCGCCCTGCCGGATTCGGCCAAACGCCCCGGCTCTTAGGGCCATTCGCGGAACGGCCTTCCGCTTGACACGCCTCCCAAGTCCGGCGACCCCAGCATCGTGAAAACTGACCTCTCCCTCCCCCCTGTCCGGGGCAAAATCCTGCCAGATGCCAGCCTTGCGCCCTATACGTGGTTCAGGGTCGGCGGGCCGGCTGATTACCTGTTCCTGCCTGCAGATGCCGAGGATCTATCGCAATTCCTGAAGGCACTTGATCCCGCTGTTCCGGTGACCACGCTTGGTGTTGGATCAAACCTGATCGTGCGCGACGGCGGCATCGAAGGCGTTGTCATCCGGTTGATGGGCAAGTATTGGGGCCAGGTTACCGCCGTCAACGCCACCACGCTTGCGGCTGGTGCCGGTGCGCTTGACCTCGTGGTCGCCAAAGCCGCAGCAGCCAATGGCACACGCGGCCTTGAATTCCTGTCCGGTATTCCCGGCTCGATCGGCGGGGCGACCCGCACCAATGCCGGCTGCTATGGCCGTGAGTTGAAGGATGTCCTGAACCAGCTTGAAGGCGTCACGCGGAGCGGAGAGCACATTGTCTATCAGGGCGGCATGGTCGATTACGGCTTGCCGACCGTGCAGATGGATTATCGCCATTCCGAATTGCCGGAAGATTTCATCGTCACCCGCCTTCTCCTGTCCGGAGATGATGTCGACGACCCGAATGCGATCCTGGCCGACATCGAAACGCTCCAGTCACGCCGCGGCGAAACCCAGCCCGTTCGCGACAAGACGTCCGGTTCAACCTTCGCCAATCCCGATCCGCCGGGAACCCCCGATCAGCGCTCGGCCTGGAAGGTAATCGACGCTGCGGGATGCCGCGGCTTGCACGTGGGCGGCGCACGGGTGTCGGAAAAGCACTGCAATTTTCTGATCAATACGGGCAACGCGACCGCAGCAGACCTTGAGGCGCTCGGCGAACTGGTGCGCGCGCGCGTGTTCGACCATAGCGGCATTCAGTTGCGGTGGGAGGTGCGCCGCATCGGGCGGCTCCAGCCCCCGTCCTGATTCAGGCTAGAATGTACCGTTCAATTCGAATGTGAAGATCGGACCGAAATGACGTGTCCGGGACTCGGAGCGAACCCGCGTGCCGAGACGGTTGGGTTCATAAACATCCCTGCGCAGCCAGTCATGCTGGTCGAGAATATTTCCCACGACGAACTTTCCCGTCATGCCCAGCACGTTCTTGTGTTCGACATAGGCGTAGGAGAAAGGGGGCTGATTGCCTGAATGAAAGCGCTCATTGAGTGTATATTCGGGATTGCCATTATAGGATTCCAGAAAAACCCCAACAGCCCAATCCGTCAGCGGAATGTCTCGGCGAAGCTCTGCATCGAGGTAGTAGATGGTGCTGCCATTGATCGGACGTTCAACGCCCGTCAATGGATCCTCGACACGGGAATCGCGCCATTCGCCGCCGAATGTCAGCTCCGTTCCTGACCACCCAAGCTTCGCCAACTTGATCGTCGCATCGAGATCTGCGCCCACCCGCCATGCTGAATCGATATTGCCCGGGCCATCCCCGGTTCCGATCGGAATCCTGTCGACAATGTCTTCAATGTCCGATCCGAACAGGGTCAGCGTTGCGGCGCCCCAATCCTTGAAGTCCTTTTTGGCCGTGAGGCTCAGTTTCCAGGCTTGTTCAGGCACGATCTCGGAATTGCCCTGGCTGCCATTGCCCTGATTCAAATTTACCGATGAAACAAAATCGAAGAAGTCGAGCTGGCCCACTTCCCGATCCAGACGCGTGACGAGTTGGAACGATGGATCAACTTGCCAGGACAGGCTGGCAAACCCCTTCGGACGCGCAAAAGACCGTACATTCTCTGCGTCTCCCGACTGGGAGAGCTCCGACATCTCCATCGCCAGAGAAACTTGCAAATTCATATTTGGCGAGAGCACACGGCCGTGTGTAACGGAGACTTCTCCACGCTGTTCTTCCACGCGCGAGTTGGCGTTCGGCAATGCCAGTTCCACCAGCGGCTCACCGTTCCTCGACCGGGACAACGTTGACTCGGCATCCAGATAGTTGAAGGCGCCTTCCAGAGAGACCTGCCAGTCACGTCCTTCCGAAGGCACCCAGGCATATTCACTGCGAAGGATGTACTCGCCCTCATCAACAGTTTGCTCGAACACTGATTCTGAAATGTCCGTGCCATCAAGGTTTCCGCGAAGAACATGGTCGACTATCGGGCTGTCTTCACGACGAACAAGTGCAATTGTCTTCAGGCGACCAGGGCCAAAGCCGAAAGCATAGTCTGCGCCGATTTCGGATTTGGTTTCATCTTCAGAGCCCTGAAACAACCGTCGCCCAACCGCGCCCTGCAAGGGGAACAGCTTGGACACTTCCTTGTTGTCCGGTTGATAGGCCGCGAACTTTGCGCTGAGGTTCGCGACCGTGCCATTGTCTGGATTCCATGCCAGCGAACCGGCAATCGATCCGGCCTCCACATCATATGTGTAGTCTTCCTTGCGGGTTTCGATTACCTGGCCAGCACCATCGGTAATCCTTTCGGGCCCCGCACTGGCACCACGCTCGGGGTCACTCTCAGCTTCCAGTGCCCAGCTTAACGCACCTTTCTGGCCTGACACGGTCGCACCGAAATCGTTATAGGTGGGGCGCAGGTTCTCTCTGCTGCGGACCTTCCAGTGCCAGGTTCCCGAAACGCCACCGGAATCCCTGGTCGTGACATTCACGACCTGTCCGGACAGTCCGGGAATGCCAAGCGCCGTGCCGTCGACCACTTCAATCTTGTCGATATTGGTTGTCGAGATGCGCCCAAGGACAGATTGGGCGTCATTTGATTTACCGGAAACCCGTTGCCCATTGATCAGAACATTACCAGTCGCCTGGCCAAATCCGCGTGAACCGCTGTCGCCGCTATTTATGGAAAAGCCGGGAATGCGGCGGACAATATCGAGCGCTGTACGCGGAGCAAACTGCGCAAAGTCCTGGGCCGAATAGACGGTCTTGTCAGGTGGACCTATCGCGGGCGCAAGATCGGCGGCGTAAGCTTCAGCGACCGAGCAGGCCAAAAACACGCTTGCACACAGTTGCGTACGGTATCCCATTCAGACGTCCCCTCACGATAATTATTTTCTGGAGAACACCGAGTTTCGCAACGTTCTCATCGTCTATCGATATGGAATGACTACGCGTGTAGTCATGTGTTGGCAATATCTGCTTGGTGACTTTTTCGTAACTTGAACCGGATCATGATCGGGTTTCGCCTGACTCGCGCCGCTTTCCTGCGGCACAGGCAATGGCAGGCGGCAGAATATCCGCACACAAAATGCAAGAAGGACCGGCCATGAAACGTGTAGCAGTAATTTTCGGAGGCTGGTCGTCCGAGCGCGAAGTCTCCCTGTCATCAGGGCGCCAAATGGCCGAGGCCGCGCGCACGGCTGGCTATGACGTGGTCGACATTGATGCAGGACGCGATCTCGCCACACAGCTTGCCGAGGCCGCGCCCGACTGCGTCCTGAACGGCCTTCACGGCCCGTGGGGAGAAGACGGTTGTGTGCAGGGCCTTCTCGAGGTCATGGGCCTTCCCTACTCCCACTCCGGCGTACTTGCCTCTGCGCTGGCCATGGACAAGCTGAAATCGAAAGCCGTCTACCGCGAGGCCGGACTGACCGTGGCGGAAGACAAGCGGGTCACGCGCGAAGAAGCCGCGGCGAACCACCCATTGAAGCCGCCTTACGTCATCAAACCGGTGTCCGAAGGATCGAGCTTTGGCGTGCTCATCGTACGCGAAGGCGCCAACACACCGCCCCAGGAATTGCTTGGATCGGGATGGCACTATGGCGACAATCTCATGGCCGAGGAGTTCATCCCCGGGCGCGAACTGACAGTGGGCGTTCTCGGTGATCGCGCGCTGGCTGTCACCGAGATCACGACCTTAAGGGACTATTACGATTTTGATGCGAAATATCAGGCGGGCGGATCGCAGCATGTGATCCCGGCAAACCTGCCTGCACACGTGACCGAAGCCGCAATGGACGCTGCTCTCAGGGCACATCAAGCACTAGGCTGCCGGGGCGCGACGCGATCCGACTTTCGCTATGAT
>TARA_R110000764_G_scaffold240099_1_pt1 | contig 30956 bp, 25 predicted proteins | sample TARA_R110000764 | Tara Oceans TARA_R110000764 (sample SAMEA4398111) | marine metagenome | biome: Polar Biome; feature: [SRF] surface water layer (ENVO:00010504); material: water (ENVO:00002006), including particulate matter (ENVO:01000060) such as... | depth 5 m | reverse complement strand
CTTATTTTCTTCCCACAAAACAATTTTCAATATTTTTTTCGAAAAAAAATCAATTAATTTATAAGTGCTTGTTTTTCAGGTTTCCCTTTATTTATTCTTAACATGTTTTATGAAAAGAAATTCCATACCAACCCAAATCTTATCACAAAATCTCGATATGGATAATTAGGTGCCGAGTAATAATTAGGCTCAGAAAAAAGAGAATTCAGGTGTTCTGCCTTTAGATAAATTCTTGTTTGCCTCACCTTCGCATTTATAAAAAGATCTAATAATGGGTATCCTCCCAATTCTTCATTGTTCTGAATATAGAATTCCCCCAACAAAGGATTGTAGGCATTCATATTATATGAAGTAAAATATTTAAAGGTAACCCCTGTTTGGATAAACATGGCCTTTTTAAAAACATCGCTTGAAAAATACAAGGTGTTTCTTGTTACCACTTGTGGAAGATTGAGCACTTGGTTATCCTGAGTGACCTCCTGATACATTACTGTGTTCATCAACGCCCATTTGCGATACCTAAGTTCCTTTTCATATTTTACCTTTAGGTGATCAATGGTTCCCGATTCTTGAAACGGCCGAACAAAGGCGGTTTCTTGACCCAATCCAATTTCCTCTTCACTAGCTGTGGATGCAAAGTAGGTGTAGTTATCCAAAGCACTGTATTCCGCTTCCAATTTTCCGATTTTTTTAGAGTCGAAGCTAAATTTGATACTTTGCGTCTGAACTTTCTCGAAAGTGTTGTTGTTTTGCCAATTAAAATTGCGATAATCGCTTTGATAGAGCAAATAATTAAAATCTGGCATGCGCGAAGATACATGTATGCCTCCCGTTACAGAATTGTTGTCATTCAGTTTATACCTGGCAAGGGCATTAAAATTATTACCTGTTAGCTCTCCAGAAACGGTATAATTTACATTTCCTTCCAGATGTAGCGGACCTATTGTATTTGTATAAGCACCCCCAACAGAAATCTCCTCTCCTTCTAATTTATTTTGAATGATATTTTCCTCAGTAATTAGAAGACTATTAAAAAAATAATTATAGTTAAATAGACTTACGTTACCCGACAATCTACCTAAAGTTCTGCTCGAGAACTCAACACTTCCTTTATTGAACATGGTTTTGAGTCTAGCCCTGTCTTCTATTGGAGTTAAAAATGGGTTTTGCCCAAAAGCATCATTCTGCCGGGTTTGTTCAAAATCATATATTTTGGATTCGTAATTGAACTCGTGCCCGATGATCAAAGTGGTAGGATTATTATCTATTGAGTCCTTTTTATGATTGACCAATTTATATTGATGATCGAAGAAATAGCGTTTACCTAAAATTCTATTATTGGCATTTGTATACAACAAATCTATTTTTGCCCTGTCCTGAAAATCTGGCAAATCGTCCTCAAATTGATTTCTATCCAACAGCCCCCCACTTTCTTCACTTTCCATTTCCTGTGCCGCTATATGTCCCCTAATCTGATATCGTCCGTTTTGACCTAGGTAGTTGAAAGTCGTCCTAAATTTTCCATCTTGAGCTTCTTCATACCTATATTTTCCCAGAGACCGAAAACCATTGTAGGCTATAGATGCATTGAACCTTTCGGAGAGGTTAAAAGTTAACAAAGCATCCAAGAACTGCCCTTGCTCCATAGTTGTCTTGAACATAAGCTCCGTGATCGGAGTAGGAACATTGTAATAATCAACATCCTCCTTTTCGAAATAACCTGGGTGTTTTGCTGAAGCACCAATGCGAGGGTAGTATGAAGTACTAAAAAAACTTTTTCCAAGCTCATTATAGGGTTGCCCCATATTGGCAAAAGGCATAAGTTCAAAATCGTCTTCGCGGATATAGTTGTACTTATATTCCTTTTTAATTGTTAAGGTAGTGTCCAAAAATGTAGTATCCCTGTAATATGAAACTATTTTATAATCTCGGATACTTACAGAATCCTTTGCTTTAATATTTGAACCCTTTCTTCGACCCTTTAGCTTTCGGGCAACAGAATCCTTCGGAATGGAATCTTTGGATTTCATAAAAAGAGAATCCTTTGACTTAGACTTCAAGGAATCCACCTCTTTTGTTGACGGCGAACCCTGCTGGGCCATTATTGTTTGACTAAGTAAAAGAAGTAGGGTAACAAATAAAAATCTCATTCCATGATATTGGTTGGGCAAAGGTAAAAGTTTTGTTACTAAAGAAATGTGAAAAATTCAGGCATAAAAAAAACCCCTGCATTGCAGGGGTTTTGCTTGAGAAATAATATTCTAAGAAATATTTAAATCTTATTCAAAAGGAACTACTGCATCAGAGCTTTTGTTAGCTACCAATACATCATTCAAATCAATTGCAGTAGTAGCCACAAGAGATCCTGGAGTATAGTCAATAGCATCCAAATCCGCTACCACGGCAGCAATAAATGGAGGAATTACCGGAACAGTACCCAAATCACCTTCGTTGATATTCTCGTTCAAAAGAATTTCGTTTTCATCGATAACCAACTTAACGCCCATATCCACAAATCTTAGACCTTCTGCGATAAACACTTCTTGTCTTGTTCTGTACAATAGGGAAAGTCCAGCATCATCATCCTGCATTGCAGCAATATCATCAGCAGTAAGTGAAGTTCCAGAAACAGAAGGAACATCAATTTCACCAGATTGACGATTCAATACCAATCCAGCTCTTCCATTGACAACCACATCCTCATTATCAGGTCTTGAACCTTCAGCAACCTGAGATCTTTGCTCAATTGCATCATCAATAGTTCTTACCTCTCTTGTATCGATCAAGTCTAACAATTCAGTTAGGTTAGCTCTGGCGAGTACGATATTATTGTCAGAAAGATTAGCTTCCGCCAAAATCAAATAGGCTTCCTCGGCTTTCAAGTAATGCACAGGTGCATCTTGAGAGGTATCGAAAAATGAATACTTAGGATCAAGAAAGTCCAAGGTTGGCAATGGCTGCAAGTCGTCGAAAGTAGCCCTTTCATAAAGTGCATCCTCAAATGTATTATCTGGATTGTTTGCTTCATCAAACAATACAAATCTATCAAAGTCATCACTAAAAGTCAACGCAGTCGTGGCAGCAGCTACAGCTTCACTCTTGTTACCCAAGTAATAGTGCGCTCTCGCTTTGGCCAAATAATACTCTGGCTTAATATAGTTTGCAATAGCCGCATCAAAAGCGGCAATTGCGTTTTGATAATGTTGTGCCGAAGTCACAGGAGCACCTACTGGCTCCGCTGGCAATGCAGAAAAATACATTGCGGAGAACAAGTAAGACAATCCTTCAAAGAAGTGGAATTCTGCTTCAATTTCTGCAGTATAATTAGGATCCCCAGGGCCTACTTCGTTCAACCCAAAAACTGCCAATTCTCTCAATCGATGAATTTGACGTTGAGTATCCCGCATATCAGGGTCTGTAATTTGAATTTCAAGACCATCCATAAACTGGTTAAAGAAAGTCTGTGTATTCACGTAGTTATCAGAACCTAATTCTGACAAAATCAATGTCTCATTAAAAACATTCGCCAGCTGTCTTTCCAGTCCAGAAAGCCAAATACCAGCTGAGTTTGGCTGCCCAACAACCGATTCCTGAGAAAGATTGGGGTTTTCTACATCTTTAAAATCCACAACATCACCAAAATCTCCTGTACAGCTTATGGCTAGTATGGTTAAAGAAAATATAATTAGTTTTTTCATCATTATTTTTTTTTAAAATTCAAATCTTAGGGAAGCAACATAAGTCCTTGGTGCAGATTCTGTACCATAGGCAAAACCACCACTAGCAAAACCATTTTGCGCAGATATACCAGAACCAGTAGTTTCTGGATCAAAAGTACCTGCAGTCCAGTTAAATGGATTAGTAACAGTAACTCCGAAACGGATATTGCTGAACAATGGTTTAGCAATATCACCAAAGTTATAAGAAGCCCCAATGTTTCTAACTTTAAGGAAATCGTTGTCAAAAACAAAGAAATTCACATAGTTAAATGGAGAGGTTGTACCGATAAGTTCTTCCGGAATACCAGTATTATCTGTTCCTCTTAAGTGCCTCAATAGGAAACTCAAATCTGTAATCTTACCACCAAACTGATAATCAGCAGTAGCAAACAAATTGAAATCACCCCATGTGTAGTTAAGTCCCATTGAACCAAAGTTTGGAGCAAAAGTATCTCCAAGCGCTGTGTTAGGCTCAAAAGCATAAGTACCATCACCTTGTAGCACAGCTGCAGTACCCCTTAAGTAACCTAAACTCTGTCCTTCTTCAACTACTGAACCAAGTACTGTAAATCCACCCACAACGAATGCAGGAGCACCTCCAGCATCGGTTACCAAGTTATCGTTGGTGTTATAGGATAGATTAACGCTCAAGCTATGCTTTTCTGTTTGAATCGGTGTAGCTGTCAATGCGAACTCGTAACCTTTGTTCTCTACTTCACCAATGTTTTGAATTTGATTCAACTGACCACTAGATGGAGGCGATTGAGGTGTAAAAAGTGCATCCTCTGTAGTACCAACATATCTAGTACCGCTCAAGAACAATCTATTACTGAAGAAACCTAGCTCGACACCAAATTCCGTTGTTTTAACTCTCTCTGATACCAACTCATCGTTACCAGGGTTGTTAAACGTAAAAGATGGTCCTCCCAAGAATGGATTCTGAGCAAAAGTTTTGTCTTGCGAGAATGGCTGTGCAAAGTTTGTAGCTTCACCATAGTTAGCTCTAAACTTAACTGTTGAAAGAAAATCCCTTATTCCGGATTCTCTGTAAAAATCGTGGTCACTTAAGTTATAAGTAATACCAATCTTAGGCAACAACAATGGATCAGTATTAGAACCAGATGCAGTGTTTCTATCCAATCTTCCACCAAATTCTAGGAAGGCAACATCATAAATACCAATGTTTTCCAAGAAGTAAAGACCGTAGTTAGCATTTTCCAATACGAAATCGGAGAAAGTCTGCTCAGAGAAGTTGTTCAAGGAACGAGTTCCATCAACACCTCCAGATCCATCCAATCTGTTCTGCCTGTCTGAAGTTCTAAAGAATTGACCACCCAATATGCTTACAAAAGAAAAGTTTTCGGTTTCAGCTCTGTGGGTAATGTTCAAATCCGTTGTAAGGGTAAAGGCAGACCTCAACACCCTACTAAGAGAACCTTGATCTGTTGTACCTGGAACAATAGATCCAAGTTCAACTTGCAATGCATTGCTCAAAAGAGACTCTTGTACTGTATTCCTGTTATCAATACCAATTGTTGCGTTTACCTGCAAATTATCATTGATATCATATATGAATTTGTTGGATGCAGTTACACGGTTGGTAGTACTTGTAATATCTACCAATTGTCCAATTCTTCTGTACCTATCCAACTCACTTTGCCAACTTGCGTCATCAAATCCATCCGTGTCACCTCTTGCAGAACCTTCGATTCCAGAAAAACGTGAAAAACTGGTGTTTGCGTTGTAATCCAAGTTAGACTCAAAATTCACAAAAGAGAAGGAACCTTGATACTGTAACTTTTCTGTTACTTTGGCAGTTAATCCAAAAGTGAATGATCTTCTGGTCTGCTTGTTGATATCGTTGAAGCTGTCATCTGTGTACAAGCTACCACCAAAATTGTAAGAGAATTTTTCTGATCCGCCGTTCAATCCCACCTTAAATTCTTGGGACAAACCTGGCTCAAAAAGAGCTTCAGCAGTTCTATCGTATCTCAAGTAATCCGTTGTACCTTTAATCACACCGATATTACTCTCAAAATATGCAGAACTTTTACCGTCCTTACCTTTTTTGGTGATAATCTGAATAATACCGTTCGCAGCGTCCGCACCATACAATGTTGTTGCGGCACCACCTTTAATGTATTCGATTTTTTCAATGGATTCAACAGGAATATCAGCAAGTGCAGATACGTTTGCACCACCAGTACCGATACCCAACTGTGGGTTGGAGTTCAAGTTGTCCACACGGATACCATCAATAATGATTACCGGAGTTGCAGATGACGCAGCCGAGATAGGACCACGAGTCCTAATAATTGCTGCTGTACCTGGCTGACCAGAACTTAATCGAATTTGTGCACTGGGTGTAGTTGACTGTAATAATTGGTCAATTTGATTGGCAGGTAACTTATCTATTTCCTCTGCATCCAATACGTCTACAGTAGTAGAAAGCTTTCTTCTGGCGATACCAGAACCCTGACCAGTTACGATTACCTCTTCCAAAGCCTGTGCATCGGTCTCCATCTGTACATTTAATGTTGCTGAAGCTCCTACAGTTCTCTCAACAGTCTTCTGACCGATATAACTGAAGCGAAGAACATCACCCTCACTAACTGCAATGGAAAAGTTTCCATCAAAATCCGTTTGTGTTCCATTGGTTGTTCCAACAACCACTATAGATACACCAGGCAACGGCAGACCTGTTTCGTCCGTCACATTACCTGAAACTGTTTTCTCTTGTGCGAAAGAGAAAGACATGCATAACACCAAGAAAGGTGTTAGCATCCATGCTAACTTAGCTCTCATTTATTTCATTTTTTGAATTAGTCCGCACCAAAAATCAGTATAAAAAGTTAATATTCAAAAAAATTAACAACCTTGCAGCTACATATTTAGGGGGGAACAGCTCATTATTTTTAATAATTTTAACACATTATTCTTACGGTAAAGCCCCGTTTATTAGGTATGTAAGAAATTTTTTAACTTTTTATTGATTATTATGTTATTCTACATGCGTGAATTGTTAAAGTTCCATGGTTTATGTTAAAATCGTGTTATCAATCTGTTGATGAAGCCGGAACCGATGAAGCGGGAAGGGGCTGTCTTGCAGGTCCAGTGACCGCCGCTGCTATAATCCTTCCTCAAAATTTCCGTAATTCTGTCTTAAACGACTCCAAACAGCTTTCTGAAACAAAACGGACATTATTGAGGCCAATTTTGGAAAAAAACGCTGTTTCTTTCTCAGTTTATCACGTTTTCGAGGACGAAATCGACAAAATCAACATATTAAATGCCTCTTTCTTGGCCATGCATCGTGCAATAAATCATTTGGAACCCTTGCCGTCCTTTATAATAGTGGACGGTAACCGTTTTAAACCTTATCCTAACATTGAACACGAATGTATTATAAAAGGGGATGGAAAATATATGAGCATCGCTGCTGCCTCTGTTTTGGCAAAAACACACCGCGACGAGTACATGGCCAAAATCCATGAAGAGTTCCCCATGTACAACTGGAAAAAAAACAAAGGCTATCCTACCAAGGAGCATCGAGAAGCCATAAAACAATATGGTCTCACCAAATACCATCGAAAAAGCTTTAGACAACTTCCCGAACAGTTGACACTGGATATTTAAAAACCCTAACTTTGTGCTAAACTTCGAGAATGAGATTAAAGGCACTTTTTTGTTTACTCCCCATTTTTATAGTTTCCTGCACAAAAGAGGTAAAGACCAAAAATTCCCTGTTAGAACATTTACCGCCCAACCCTTCGCTCGTTTTGAAGATTACGAACCTCACCAATTTTAAAAGTGAGCTAAAAAACAACGTCCTCCTTAAAAACATGGAGGAGTTTTATAATGTGAAGGACATTTCAGGGAAAATTCAGGGGTTGAATTATTTATCCACTGACAAAACCTGCGTGCTTGCACTTTACGAGGTGGGCAAGGACAACTATGATTATATTTTAGGGGCCAAAAATAATTCCAGGCTTTATAATGTAGACAGTGTAGCCAACAAGACTGTGGAGACTTTAACCTACGAAGGCACCAAGGTTACCAAATACAATGTTGATGGTCTTGACGTCTACAGCGTGCAAAAAAACGACGATATCTTGATGAGCTCCTCTATGATGTTGATTGAAAACATCATAAGAGTAAGCGACAATACTGCAACAGACCGCACTTTGGAAAAACTTTACCAAGCAAGCTCACCTGATAAATCTGCCACCCTGTTCATCAACCCAAGTGGCAATACATCTCTGCTATCACTAAAAGAACAAAGCGAAACCAATGCCCCACCCTTCTCTTCATGGATCTCTTTGGATTTTACCGCCAATTCGGACGAAGTTAATCTTGGCGGAGTGGCAATGGCACCCGATTCTACGAAAAATTTCATCAATTTATTTAAAGGAACCTCCCCCCTAGCCAACAAAACAGCATCTTATGCCCCGTTGAATGCTCAAGCGATACTATCCTATACTTTTGATGATTACCAGATCTTTGCCAAAAACCAAAACACCTACTTGGACCGGGTAAAGAAAACCGACTCGCTTTTTAATACTGTTGAAGAGGTCGGCGTGATTTATTTGAACAACGAAAAAGTGGTACTGCTAAAATCTTTTGGCACAGAGAGCCTGTATGATTATTTAGACAGCCATAAGACTGCTTCACAAAACTATCAAGGCAGCGAAATTTTAGAACTGCAGGACCAAAAAATGGTTGAAGAAGGCTTTACTCCCTTGGTCAAAGATTTTGATTCCAGGTTTTGCACAGTTATAGAGAATAGCTTTATTTTTTCAGAAGAAAAGGAAGCCCTACAGACCATAATTAGTAGTCACAAAAGCTCTTCTTCCTTTGACAATGATCAAGGATTCAAAACTGCAAAAGCATCTTTGGCCAGCGAATCCAGTATGCTGTTTGTATCCAACGCATCGGGGATTCATTATTTTGCAGAACAAGAACTTTCTTCCAATTTAGTTGAAGATGTGAAGAAAAATAATTTCAAGGAACAGGTTTTTGCATCGCAAATGGTAATCGACCATGGTTTCGGTCATTTTAATATTCTTGTTTCCAAAATCGGAAAAGAACAAGAAAAAAATACGGTATCACCTCTTTTTACTTTGGAGCTGAACACGGATTTGGCATCGGACCCACAGTTTGTTAAAAACCATAGGACCAAACAACAGGAGATTGTGGTGCAAGACCAGAACAATGTCCTTTACCTTATCTCCTCTGACGGAAAAGTGCTTTGGACCAAACAATTGGATGGTCGAATCCAAGGAGAAATTCAACAAGTGGATATATATAAGAACGGAAAACTACAGCTCGCTTTTTGCACTAACGACCAATTTTTGATTTTGGACCGCAATGGCGACATAGTATCTCCATTTAAAATAGATTTTGAAGGCGGCAACCTGAATCCATTGGCCATTTTCGATTATGATGGAAGTAGAAACTACCGCTTCGTAGTCACCCAAGGTCGAAAAGTGTATATGTACAACAACCAAGCTAAAATTGTTAACGGATTTACCTTTAAAGAAGCTCCAAGCAATATTTTGGGAACGCCAAAACACTTTAGGGTAGGCAATAAAGATTATTTGGTGTTTAAACAGGATAACGGCACTATCAGAATCTTACACCGGGTAGGGAGCGACCGCATAAAAGTGCCAGAAAAGATAGATTTTTCCAACAACGAAGTGTTCTTGTACAAAAACAAGTTTTCGGTCACCAATAAAAAAGGGGTGCTTCACCAAATTGATACCAAAGGTAAGCTTACCGCCACTAATTTTAATCTAAATCCAGACCATGGTTTTTATGCCACAAGCAATACCTTGGTTTTTATGGACGACAATATCCTTAGCATTAAAGGTAGAAAAGTGGAATTGGAGCTTGGGGTTTATTCCAAACCCAAAATATTTTACATCTATGATAAAATATATGTGGCCGTAACGGATATTCAGAACCATCAGATTTATTTATTCGACAGCCAAGCGGAGCCTATTCCAAATTTTCCTGTATTTGGCAGTTCGTTAATCGACCTTACCGATATGGACAATGACAGAAAATTGGAACTGGTAGCCAAGGACCAAGATAACTCGCTGATTGTGTACAAAATAAACTAACCGCACATCTTAATGCGACATATACATTAGTTGCTACGAAACATACATTTTTAAGCTCTAAGAGGACTTCAATTTAGTAGTTTGTATGGAATTGCTATTTCAACAAACAAAACACTATTAAATGAAAACCTCAAACAAACTATTCTACTGTTTGTCCTTTGCCCTATTGATGGGTACCAGCGGAGAGGCACAATTTTTTAAAAAATTGGCCAAGAAAGCGGAAAAGGCTGCTGAACGTACAGTAGAAAGACGCGTAGAAAAGGAGACCACAAAAAAAACAGATCAAGCACTCGACAGTATTCTGGAACCGGGGTCGGGCGGCAAACAGACTCCCGGAAACGAAAACATTCCCAATCGGGAAGGCAGCACAACTAGTGGCTCCCCAATTTCAACAGGACCCCAAACTATAGAAATCTACAGTAAATTTGATTATGTCCCTGGGGACAAGCCTATTTTTTACGACGATTTCAACGATGACTTTATGGGCGACTTCCCCTCCAAATGGAACACTAATGGTTCTGGAGAAGTGGTTACCTTGGGAAACATTCCGGGCAAATGGTACTCTGTGGCCAACAGAAGCCTTACCATTCCTAATTTGGGAACAACCCTTCCTGAGGATTTTACCATGGAATTCGACCTTAAGGTAACAAACTTGACACGCAATACAGGCTCAGGCGCTATCTTGGGCATTTACCTTTCCGAAACCGATGGATTGACCACCAACGAAAACAACGTCTTTGCCAATCTGAATTTTTGCCAATACATCGCAATCGGGGTAAGGGTGGACAACAACTTTAGAGGTGACCCTGCCCCCATTGAAAACACCTTACAACAAGATTTTAGGGAACTATACAAAGATGTGGTACACGTTTCCATTGCCGTGAACAAGAACAGATACCGACTATGGCTCAATGAGAACAAAGTTGTGGACCTTCCTCAATTTATTGTAAGCCCAGAATTGATCAATTATGTTAAGTTTTATGTGAACGGCATCGACAAGCAAAAAAGACAGGAACAAGTGTTGATCAGTAAACTGAAAATATCCGAAGGCGGTGTTGACTTGAGGAGGAAGTTAATGTCCGAAGGAAAAATTTCCACCAATGGCATACTCTTCAACTCGGGTTCCGCAGACATTTTGCCCCAATCGATGGGAATCATAAGGCAGATTTCCCAAGTGCTGAACCAAGATTCTTCGATAAGTCTCAACATAGTTGGCCATACCGATTCGGATGGTTCCGATGAAAGTAATATCACACTTTCCAAAAATCGGGCTGAGGCCGTTAAAAATGCTTTGGTATCCGTTTATGGTATTTCTGCGGACCGTTTGACCTCCGAAGGAAAAGGAGAAATGGAACCAGTTGCCGACAACACCACGGCTCAAGGCAAAGCACAAAACCGCAGAGTTGAATTCATTAAAAAATAATACCTGTTAACAACATGAAACGATATTTTCTATTACTGCTACTTGCCGTATTTGCGGCTCCCCATTCACAGGCGCAATCCACTTGCAGCACCTACTACCCGTTGGTGGATGGGGCCAATCTCCAATACACCAACTACGATAAAAAAGGCAAGGAAGATGGTCAGATGAATTATAGCGTCACCAATGTAGAAAGCAATGGCGACAACACAACGGCCACCATGATGATGGAAATGGTGGACAAAAAGGGAAATACCTATACTTCGGATTATGAGATTGCCTGCGATGGCAATGTGGTCAAAATTGATTTTAAATCTTTGATGAACGAACAAATGCTCAGTCAAATGGGCGATGTGGAAATGGATATTTCCGGAACCGATGTGGAATTGCCCAACAGCCTTTCCGTGGGTCAAGAACTGCCCGATGCCAATATGGGACTTAAAATGAAGATGGGCGGTGCAATCAACATGAACACCAATGTGGAAACCATTAATCGTAAGGTTGAAAAACAGGAAAGTATCACTACTCCAGCCGGCACTTTTGACTGCTATGTGATTTATAGTGAAACCAAGACCAAAATGATGATGGCCAACAAAACTTTTCCATCACGTACTTGGCTGGCCAAAGGCGTAGGCATGGTAAAACAAGAATCCTACAACAAAAACGGAAAATTGATGGGCAGTATGGTCTTGACTCAATATACCAAATAATCGATTTATTTGTAAAAGCAAAAAACCGAGGTTTGCACCTCGGTTTTTTTATTCCTATTCTTTCTTGTCGTTATGCAAAGGAGAAATCATAATGTGGGCCCTGTGCGTTCCCGGGTTCATGATCCAAGGATGGTTTGGACCAATGGGATTTTCGGGAAGCCCGGTGGATTCGGCCGTGGCAAAAGGTAAATACACCACATACCGATAATGCGCGCCCTCCACTTCATGAGTTTCGGGATTGTACCGATCACTTTCCCCATAATAAATATGAAGGGCGGCTCCCGGTTTTCCCATATCCAGTTTGCCCGATTTAGCCTCCTCTTTGCGGATATCAAAAATTTCAGGCCCTGTTTTACCCTCGGCACGCAATTCTCTGCCCCTGGCCATAAAAGGCTCCAGACTTTTATGGTAGCAGGCCGCATTAAAGCCTGATTGTTTTGGATTATCGGTTAGGACTATAAATTCATTTTCTCCTTCCCTAAAAGTTACAAACTCACCCGCCATATTATAGCCGATAACCTTGCAACCATCTCGGCTTGCTGCAGGAGCCGCCATTAATGATGCTGCGACCAAGGCTTCATCCGAATCAATGGCAACGTAGTTGGTTTCCATCTGTTCCACTGTTTTATTCTCCATTATTTCAGAAACAGCGGAATCGTCTTGATTATTTTTGTTTTCGCCCGTGTTCTTACAGGAAATTGAAGCTCCTATCAGCACAATTATTACAAGGAATCTTTTCATGGTATGTTGAATTAGTTATCGGAGACAAAATGGGAATCAATGGAACAGAACTTTGTTCTTCGGAATTGAACCCAATGCAACCAATAGATGCAAGTAGTAAGTTAAAAAATAAATCCTAAACCCCAGCGGCTACCTTCACCATATCCGCTTCAAAAAGTGCAGTAAAATGCTTTAAGAGCTTTTGCTTCACTTCTTCCATATCCACTTCTTTTTGGCCCAGTTCCACATTTAATGAAGTTACCGCTTTGTCCTTGATACCACAGGGAATCATCATATCAAAATAACCGAGATCGGTATTTACATTAAGGGCAAAACCATGCATGGTAACCCAGCGGCTGGCACGTACGCCCATAGCGCATATTTTACGAGCAAAAGGAGTGCCCACATCCAACCAAACACCTGTTTCTCCTTGGGAGCGTTGGCCCTTTAGACCATATTCCGCTAGGGTGAGAATCACCATCTCCTCCAAAAAACGAAGGTATTTGTGAATGTCCGTGAAGAAATTGTCCAGATCCAAAATAGGGTAACCCACTACTTGTCCTGGGCCATGGTAGGTAATATCGCCCCCACGGTTTATTTTATAAAAAGTAGCTCCCTTTTCAGCTAGTTTATTTTCATCCACCAACAAATTGTTGATGTCGCCACTTTTGCCCAACGTATACACATGAGGATGCTCCACGAACAAAAAATGATTGGAAGTTTCAAGGCCTGCATCTTCGCGCCGGTTACGTACTTTGGTGTCCAAAGTATTTTTAAAAAGAGCTTCTTGGTAATCCCAAGTCTCCTTGTAATCCTTAAATCCTAAATCCTGTACGGCAACTTTCTTGTTCATGCCACAAAGATACAAAGCTCAATAATGGAAAACTATTTCTCCAGCTCCACCTCCAAATCCAGTACAGAAGGGTCTTTCATCAAATCCAAGAAATTGACCTCGTAGATCAAGGTTTTGCCATCTTGGCTAAAAGTTGCTTCTTCGACTGTGGTGGACTTAATCTTTTTTGGGAAATGGTACTTTAAGGTATAAGTAGAGCCCGAAAGAAACATTTCCGCACTCTGCAAGCTATCCACTTGCTGTTGGAACAGCTCTTGATCCACTATTTTAGCGGTACGGGTAAACTTGTTTTTTTTGAAGGTATAATTCACTTCCGTTGCCTGTTCCGAAGGCTTCATCGTACCCGTTTGTGGACTGGCGTTTGGCCCCAATGAACTTGCATCCTGGAAAGCACTGAAAGCATCGTTTACTTCGTTCACGTTTTTAAATTCGCTGAACAAATCGAACATCATTACCTTTTTTTCAGGGTCCATTACCATCCGCATATTAAAAGGTTCCAATTTTTTTAGCTTTTCTTGCTCTTCCTTTGGCAATTGTGCAATACTATCTTTTTTCTCCTCTAAAAAATCCTTGAACGAAATTATGGAATCTATGGGTTTTTCGTTGGTCTTGGCCAGTTCGTCGCCAGCCATATCCATCATTTCGGAGCCATCAAAATTGATGGACAATTTACCTGAACCATCTTCCTTTAAATGGATTTCCTCGGTAAAATTGCAGGATGCGGCCAAAACGATAAGTGTGGCAACTAGTGCGTATTGAATCTTTTTCATGGAATTTTCTTAATGGTTAGTGTGTTCTACTATTTGTTTTGATTCAAAAGAATCTCACTAAAGCCAAAAGTACCATAATCAACGAATATCCAAAACGACAATGGTGTATTTTGGATAAACAACATTTGGGTAACACCATTAATATTTTGACACAACATTAATTTGGATTGTTCAAAATTACCAAAGCGGCAATTACACCGGGTACCCAACCACAAAGGGTCAATAAAAAAACAATAAGAATAGAGCCACATCCCTTACCGATTACGGACAATGGAGGAAATAGAATGGCCAATAACACTCTCCAGAAACTCATGATTATTTAATTTGATTGATGACACTTATAGGTAGTTAAAATGCCGATTTTGTTACAAAAAACCACTACTTTTAACCAGAATCGGATACAAAATGCGGTTTTTCGTCCTTATCTTACTCGTTATCAACTCGAATGTCCTCCTTGGACAATACCACATTTCCGGGCAAGTTTCCCAAGAAAATGCCGGCAACGCCATTTACCTTTCCTTGGTGGAGGATTATCGAAAATCATCTCGCGTGTACCTGGACCAAATTGTCCATAAATCTGAAGTGGATTCCTTGGGTCATTTCTCTTTTGAAGGTGATAACTTAAGTGATCAAAACCGTATCTATCGCATCCATTTGGATGGCTGTTCGGACAATACGGGCGGCAATCACTTTTTGGGACAATGCGACAATAGTAAAAATGTGCTCTTTATCGCCAACAACAAAGACACCTTGGAGTTCCCAACTTCTTTTGAAGAACAATCCCTTTGTACCATTAACTCCACCAACCCCAAATCGGGCCTACTGTTGGAAATCGAAGGATTAAAAGAGCATATGGCCTACGATTTTGCAGACTATCCCAGCGAGGCGAACAAAAAAATGAATTTGGACAAGTGGTTCAAAACCCTTCACAGTTTTGGTGAAAAGACCAACGAACCTTTGGCGGAACTTTATATCTACGATTTTTTATCCGACAAAAGGAACGAAACCTTTAAGTTTTATCTGCAAGACCTTACCAATAACGAGTACTATGAGAACTTATCGGAAAGACTCATCACCGCTTACCCAGGCACTGAATTTACCCAACAGTATTTGGCCGAAATAACCACAGACAAGGAATTGGCCAGTTTCAACAATCCAAAATCCAGCAAATGGAACCGGACCATCATTGCACTTTTGGTAGTTTCACTATTGGGAAATGTCTTGTTCTTCTTGGGCAAAAGAAAAAAGAACAACGCTTCCCACTTACTTGAAAAGCTTACCCCACAAGAGCAAAAAATCGTTGCCCTGATACTGGAAAACAAAACCAATAAAGAGATTGCCACAGAGCTTTTTGTAAGTGTCAGCACCATAAAAACACATATCAACAATCTGTACAAAAAGCTGGATATCACCTCTAGGGACGAAATGTCCGTTCTCTTCAAAAAATAAATTTCAACCCCCGGTCTAGTACCGATTTCCAACGCGTCAAAATCGTTTCGACCATTGATTTTATTGAATTTGGCCTCCAAACCATAAATCATATAAAATCATGAAACGACAATTAACAACATTCTTTTTACTGTGCATCATCGGAGTTACGGCACAAAAATTCAATAAGGAAATCATCACCGAAAATGGACTGCAGTTCTTGGTTGGACAAATCAACCTTGAAGGTTTGCAATCCCAACCCTACAGCAACTGGTTCCAAAACAGGTACGATAACTATCAACCGGACAATGCCATGGTCGATCTTTTCAAGGAAAAATTAGGGGAATATGAGATCAAGTTATTTTTGGGCACTTGGTGCGGTGATAGTAAACGGGAGAGTCCCAAATTCATCAAAATATTAGAAGCCGCTGATTTTCCCATGGAACAATTGGAAATCATTGCTTTGGATTATCGCAAAGGATTTTACAAGACCAGTCCTACGGGTGAAGAAAAAGGAATGAATATAATTAAAGTACCTACCATCATCTTTTTTAAGAATGGAAAAGAGGTAAATAGAATTGTGGAAAGTCCGTTGGAAACTTTGGAAGAAGACATAGCCCAAATTGTATTTAAAAAGGACTATGTGCCCAATTATGCATATTAAGTATGCACAAGGCAAGGATTTAAAGCGCAAAAGTGTAATTTTGCGCTTTAAATTTTTTACAGACTATGCAACTATCGGAACAAGAGATCGTTCGAAGGGAAAAATTGACCAAACTCAGGGAAATGGGAATCAACCCATATCCCGCAGCATTGTATCCTGTTGATGCCACTTCCAAGAGCATCAAGAATGATTTTGAAGAAGGAAAGAAAGTAGTGATTTCCGGTAGATTGATGTCGCGTAGAATTCAAGGAAAAGCGTCTTTTGCTGAACTCCAGGATAGCGAAGGTCGTATCCAAGTCTATTTTAACCGAGATGAAATTTGTCCCGGAGATGACAAAACTTTGTACAACGATGTGTACAAAAAGTTGTTGGATATTGGGGATATCATCGGTATTGAAGGAGAACTTTTCACTACCCAAGTAGGTGAAAAAACCGTGATGGTGAAGAACTTTTCACTTTTGAGCAAAAGTTTAAAACCGTTGCCACTACCAAAGGTGGATGATGAGGGAAAAGTGTACGATGCATTTAACGATCCAGAGATGCGATACCGTCAGCGGTATGTGGATTTGGTAGTGAACCCACACGTAAAGGACACCTTCATCAAAAGAACAAAAATCACTAATAGTATACGGGAATTCTACAACCAAAAAGGCTATTTGGAAGTAGAAACCCCAATATTGCAACCCATTCCCGGAGGAGCTGCAGCACGTCCGTTCTTAACGCACCACAATGCATTGAACATCCCTTTGTACTTGCGAATTGCCAACGAGTTGTATCTGAAAAGATTGATTGTTGGTGGGTTTGACGGTGTCTACGAGTTTTCCAAAGACTTCAGGAATGAAGGAATGGACCGCACCCACAATCCGGAGTTTACCGTAATGGAACTTTACGTGGCCTACAAAGACTACAACTGGATGATGGACACCACTGAAAAACTATTGGAAAAAGTCGCCACTGATGCCACAGGCAGTTCAAAAGTAAAAGTAGGAGATCACGAAATTGAGTTTAAAGCTCCTTACCCAAGAGTTCCCATTTTAGAGGCCATAAAAATACATACGGGTTACGACGTTGCTGGAATGGAAGAAGATGAACTCCGTGAAGTGGCCAAGAAATTGGACATTGAAGTAGATGAAACCATGGGCGTAGGCAAGTTGATCGATGAGATTTTTGGCGAAAAATGTGAGCACCACTACATTCAACCGACCTTCATTATCGATTATCCAAAAGAAATGAGTCCGTTGACCAAAGAGCACCGTACCAATCCAAGGCTGACCGAGCGATTTGAATTGATGGTGAACGGCAAGGAGTTGGCCAATGCCTACTCCGAGCTTAACGATCCCATTGATCAGCGCGAGCGTTTTGAAGATCAGTTGAAACTTTCCGAAAAAGGAGATGACGAAGCGATGTTCATCGATCAGGATTTCTTGCGTGCTTTGGAATACGGTATGCCCCCTACTTCGGGAATCGGTATCGGTATAGATCGTTTAGTGATGTTGATGACCAACAATTCCTCTATCCAAGAAGTGTTGTTCTTCCCGCAAATGCGACCAGAGAAAAAGCAGGTAGAGCTTACTGAAGAAGAAAAAGCGATTGTGGACATTCTTAAACCACAAGGCGAAATGCCTTTGGCTGACCTTAAAGGAAAAGCTGGATTGAGTGGTAAAAAATGGGACAAGAGCACCAAAAGTCTTACAAAACATGGACTTATCAAAGTAGAAAAAACAGAAGATGCTTTACTTGTAAAGTATACAGGATAAACCAAGAAATTCTTTTTTTACCATATATAGGCCCCTGCATTGGAAATTAAATGCAGGGGTTTTTATTTTTAAAAAAAGTGCTATCTTCCCCCAGTTTTCTTCATAATCCGAAGGAAATTTCCAGCAGCATACCCCAATAATCTTACTAAAATCTACTTATATGAAAAGAATGAAATTAGCATTCCTTTTTGTGCTGTTGGTATCGTTTGTTAGCCGTGCACAAGAGGTAACCGGAACCGTTTATGACGACCAAAATGTACCCTTACCAGGAGCTTCGGTCCTAGTAAAGGGAACTCAAACAGGAGCTATCACCGATTTTGATGGCAATTACTCCATCGAAGCCAATCCAGGGGACATCTTAGTGTTTTCGTACGTAGGCTTTAACACCCAAGAAGCAACCGTAACAGGCAACACTTTAGATGTCACCTTACAAGCAGGACTCGAATTGGAAAATGTAGTGGTTGTCGGTTCCAGAAATCCAAATAGAACGGCAACAGAAAGTACCGTTCCCGTAGATGTCATAGATATAAAGGAATTAAATAATGTTGCGCCACAGGTAAATTTAAATCAGATATTAAATTATGTAGCTCCTTCGTTTACTTCTAACACACAAACCATTTCGGATGGTACTGACCATATAGATCCCGCCTCTTTAAGGGGACTTGGACCAGATCAAGTTTTGGTATTGATCAATGGTAAACGTAGACACACCTCTTCTTTGATTAACGTGAACGGTACATTTGGGCGAGGCAGTGTAGGTACCGATTTAAATGCAATTCCTGCAGCAGCAATAAAACGTATTGAAGTGCTTAGAGATGGAGCGGCAGCTCAATATGGTTCCGATGCCATTGCTGGGGTCATCAATATTGTTTTGAATACCACTGTAAATGAATTGACAGCAACCGTGACCAGTGGAGCTAACTTTTCCAAAAATGCAAATGGACAAACAGGCGGTATAGATGGTGAAACAACAAACTTTGCAGCTAGCTATGGTTTGCCTCTTGGTGAGAATGGAGGATATATCACATTTTCAGGAGATTTTGACGTTCGTCAGGATTATAATCGTATGAAAGAATGGGAAGGTAGTGTCTTTAATCTGTACAATACTGTTGAACGTTTTGCCAATCAAGATGGTTATAATTTGGCCAATTTATTGGATGACGATGTCGCAGATGTAATTCAATATGCAAATCAGGCCAATATTAATTTAAACGGAGCTGCAACCAAAGAAGAGCTTCAACCCATTTTATCTGCAGATAATACCGAAGCAGAATTGGCTGCACGAGGACTACAAAGAAGCGATTTTAATATGCGCGTAGGCCAATCTGCCTTGCGAGGTGGTCGGTTTTTTACAAACTTCTCATTGCCCTTGGATGATAAAGGCACCGAATTATACTCTTTTGCAGGTATTAGCTCAAGAACAGGTAATTCTGCAGGATTTTACAGACTTCCAAATCAAAGTAGAACATTCACTCCAGCTTACATTAATGGATTTTTACCTGAAATCAATTCTACTATAAGGGATCATTCTTTATCTGCAGGTATAAAAGGTATGGTCGGTGATTGGAATGTAGACTTTAGTAACACCTACGGGAAAAACTCCTTCTTGTACACCATAGGGAACACCTTCAACGCTTCTTTACAGAGCTCCTCTCCCACTGTTTTTGATGCAGGAGGTTTTTCTTTTAGCCAAAACACTACAAACCTAGATGTCAATCAATTTTTTGATGATGTAATGTCTGGTTTAAACGTAGCTTTCGGAGCAGAATATAGAGTTGAAAACTACAACATTGAAGCAGGTGAAGAGGCATCATATTCTCAATATACTAGCGATGGTCAGGTGATAACCCTAGCTTCGCAAGAACCTTCCCGAGATTTCTTTGGAAATGCAAGACCAGGTGGCTCACAGGTTTTTCCTGGGTTTAGTCCAAGTAACGAACTTTCAAGAGGCAGAAGTAGTGTTGCGGGGTACTTTGATGTAGAAGCTGATTTTTCTGAAAGATTTTTGGCAAGTTTTGCCACTAGATTTGAAGATTACAGCGATTTCGGATCTACCATTAATTTTAAATTGGCCACACGTTACAAAATTTCTGATAATATAAATATTCGCGCTGCAGGAAACACAGGATTCCGAGCTCCTTCGTTACATCAAATTAATTTTAATTCCACATCAACAATTTTTGACCAGAACGGAAATCCACAAGAGGTTGGCACCTTTGCAAATGACAGTAGGGCTGCACAACTTTTGGGCATACCGCAACTTAAGGAAGAAACATCAAGTAGTGTTAGTTTAGGTTTTACGGCTAAAATTCCAGAGGCTAACCTAACTTTTACGGTAGATGGCTATTTTGTTAAAATCAATGATAGGGTGGTTTATACAGGTCAATTTCAAGGACCTGGTAATGGTACAGAACTCGACAACTTATTAGGACAGGCCAATGCTACCGCTGCATCTTTCTTTGCCAATGCCATTGACACTGAATCAAAAGGATTGGACGTTGTTATTACACATAAGGCGCAGTTTGGTGATCATTGGAACCTAAAATCTGACCTTGCAGGTACTTTTTCCAAAACAAAACAAGTTGGCGATATCAATGCCTCCCAAGTTTTAGAAAATGCAGGCTTAGTTGATACCTATTTTCCAGAGGACAGTAGGGTTTACTTGGAAGAGGCTGTTCCCAGAACTAAAATCAACTTATCCAATAGCTTAACTTCTGACAAGCTAATTTTCTTTTTGAGAAATGTATATTTTGGAGAGGTGACAGAGGCCACTACCAATATAGATAGACAACAAGTATTCGGAACCCAATTGGTTACCGATTTATCCATTGGATATAAAGTTACCCCGGCACTAACCTTCACTGTTGGGGCCAACAACTTATTTGACATTTATCCCGATAGAGCAGCTGAGACTCTGAGTGATGGCGGAAACAACAGAAGTGGTGGGCGTTTTGAATGGTCTAGAAGAGCACAACAATTCGGAATTGGCGGCAGGTTCCTTTTTGGAAGAATCAGTCTTTCTTTGAAATAAATCTATCAACTTTTAAATATTTTATACGGAAGCCCCATCATGGGGCTTCTATATTTTTATGTTTTAACAAAAAAGCATAGCTTAGAACCCCAATGGAACTAAGTAAAAAAATTGGGCTGGTCCTAGGACCCGCTGTCTTCCTTGTATTAAACCTGTTGCCTTTTGAACTTTTATCGGAAAAAGGTGACCCCGTAATTTCAGTAGCGGCATGGATGCTGATTTGGTGGATTACCGAAGCGGTTTCCATTTCTGTAACAGCATTGTTACCATTGTTGCTCCTCCCCATTCTTAAAATACTCCCTATTGCAGAAGTCGGTGCAAATTATGGGAGCCCTATCGTGTTCCTGTTCTTTGGTGGATTTGTTATGGCACTTGCCTTAGAGAAGGTAAACCTGCACCGCAGAATCGCCCTGAACATCATAAAACTTACGGGGACCACCCCCAATAAGGTGATTTTGGGCTTTATGATTGCCACCGCCACCTTGAGCATGTGGATAAGCAATACGGCCAGTACAGTGGTTATGCTGCCCATAGCTATTTCTGTTATCAATCTATTGATTGATGATGAAGATGGATTTACAAAGAGTGATCAAAATTTTGCGCTCTGTGTTATGTTGGGCATCGCATTCTCCGCCAATGCCGGAGGTATAGCCACCGTAATCGGAACACCCCCAAACTCTGTGTTAATCGGGTTGCTTGAGAACGAATACAATACCGAAATCTCCTTTCTAAAATGGATGACCATTGGTTTGCCATTCTCCATAATCATGATCACAATTTGCTACTTGGTTCTGGTAAAATGGATGTTTCCCAACCGAGACTTGAAATTCAGTGCTTCCAAAGAGGTCATTCATACCGAACTAGAAAAATTGGGCCCCACTTCCGGAAAAGAAAAAATGGTCTTGGTCATATTTGGAGTGACAGTTTTTCTATGGATTTTCAGAACCTTGATCAATAGTATTTTCCCAAATTTGGGACTAACGGATACGATGATCAGTATTTTTGCCGCCATAGCGCTTTTTGGAATCCCCTATAATATTAAAACCGGTGATTTTATAATAATTTGGAAAGATACTTCCAAACTGGCCTGGGGCATTTTAATCCTTTTTGGTGGAGGACTTGCACTTGCTCAGGGAATGTCCACAAGTGGTATTGTTGATATGGTTGCCAACGGAATTGCCCAAAGCGAAATAAGTGTTTTGTTTACCGCCGCACTGTTGATTTTCCTAATGCTGTTTATGACAGAGTTGATGAGCAACGTAGCACTTGTCGCTGTTTTAGCACCGGTAGTTGCCGGTATTGCCATAGGTCTGGACATTCCAATGCTTCACTTATTGATTCCCGTAACCATAGCAAGTAGCTGTGCTTTTATGCTCCCAATGGCTACACCACCCAATGCGATTGTATTTGCAAGCGGCTATGTGAAGATTCCACAAATGGCCCGTGTTGGGGTAATACTAAATCTGATTGCCGTGGTATTGCTTATTCTAGTATTTCAGTTTGTGATTCCACTGCTGTTCTAAAATTAAAAATGCCCCTCCTGGCAGAGGGGCATTTTTACAAACTAACTAACTCAAAAAAATGTAAGAAACTAACTTAACTAACGCTACTCACTTTAAAGCAAGTGTGGCGTAACTCTTTGTTAGGTACAAAGTTATAACCCTTTTTAGGATAAATTATTGCAATTAGTTTTTTGTTAACGTAATGGAGAGAAAAAGAAATCGCATGGATTCAAGCCATTCTATTAAAAACAGTAGAGTAATTTCAGTCAATCACCCAAATCATTGAATAATCCGCACGTCCAAAACCATTTCACTAAAAATTCCACCTCCCCCATAACCAATGTTATTTTTTTGTTAACCAAATACTTAAAAGAATTCTTTAACATATAAAAAAACAAAAACCCCTCGGTCGAGGGGTTTTTTTAGCTAACTCAAATAAGTTGTAAAATGAAAAACATTTTACTGTATTGATCCAGAGTAAGGATCAAAATTTTCTGGGAGATACTTAGAAGTATCAAAGCCCAATTCTATTTCTTCATCTTCCATGTAGTTAACGGAAGTAATTGCAATTACATCAGTGTAAGGATCAAAACCTTTTGGCAATAAATACTTACTATTGATTCCCAATTCAAGTTCAACTTCACCTTCCACATAAGGAATAGCCTTTAAATCCACATACACTTCATAAGGAGAAAAACCTTCTGGCAGATAATCCTTGGTATTAAAACCAAGATCCATATCCTCTTCTTCCATGTAATTGATAGAATGTACATCCACTACTTCCGTGAAGGGATTAAAATGTTCCGGCAAATACTTTTGGGTATCAAAACCTAATGCTTGTTCAACTTTGTTTTCGAGGTATATGATGGAATTCAAATCAAAATAGCTTTCGTAAGGATCAAAACCCTCGGGAAGGTAATCGGAGGTATTAAAACCTAAATCCAATTCCGGCTCTTCCTCTATATAAGCTACCTCGTTCAAATTCAACTCATACGATGCATAATCGTTCATCTCCGAAGTTGAATTGTTTAACTCTGCACTAATATTTAATGTAGTTAAACTGTTCTCTAAACTACCGGGAGTCTCGGTTTGGTCCTCGACAACCCTAGTATTTTGTTGGTCGTTCGCTATGGCGGTACTACTTAATAAGACACTACCATAAATTAATAATAACTTGTTCATTTTTTGATTGAATTTTATGATTGATGTTATGCTTATAAGACTATTCAAAATCCAAAACGTTACAGTCTTTAGGATTTTTTTACGAAAATTGAACACGCCCTGAGCCCAGCCATACAGGGCGATACACTCCAAACCATTAGTAAAACGCAGGACTCCCAAAGGTTAGGGCATTCCGTTAAAAAAATGACTGTTAATATTTATTTAACAGTTAATTCTCTCGATTTTTAGGTTCTTTGGTTGTTTAAGTTATCCAAACTGACATATAATGATCAAAAAATTACTACCTCGACTGCTCTTAGCGGTCATTTTGACGGGTACTATCCAAACTACGGAAGCCCAGCTTTTCAAAAAGAAGAAGAAAAACACCGAACAAAAAAAGGAAGACAAGTCCAAACCTGGTGACATTCAACCTTACGATAAGGTAATCACCAAAGATGCAAAAACGGACGAAGGACTTTTTAGCGTACACACCGTTGATGATAAACGCTATTACGAAATTCCCGATTCCTTATTCAACCGTGAAATGCTCATGGTAAGCAGAATTTCCAAAACTGCAACCGGAATTGGTTTTGGTGGAGGAAAAATCAATACGCAAGTGCTGCGTTGGGAGAAAAACGATAAAAAAGTATTGGTCCGTGTAGCCTCTTATGAAAATGTAGCAGCGGATTCATTGCCTGTTCACGAGGCCGTGGTGAACTCCAACTTCGAACCTGTACTCTTTTCCTTCGATATTAAGGCCATTAACAAAAAGGACTCCCTGAACCCAGCAACGGTGATAGAAATAGATCCATTGTTCACTAAAGATGTAAAAGCCCTTGGATTTCCAGATAGTTTCAGAAAAAGATATAAGGTTACCCGTATGGATGGTGACAGAAGTTATATCGAGTCCATTAAAAGTTACCCATTGAACATTGAGGCGCGTCATGTAAAAACATATTTATCCAGCGAACCGCCAAGTAACTCTAGCTTGGGATCCATTTCATTGGAAATAAACAATTCTATGATCTTGTTGCCAAAAGAACCTATGAAACGTCGTTATTTTGATGAACGTGTCGGTTGGTTTGCCAGAGGTCAAGTAGATTACGGACTCGATGCCCAAGAAAGCAAAACGGTAACCTATTTGGATCGTTGGAGACTCGAAGTCAAAGACGAGGACATAGAAAAATATAGGGCCGGTGAATTGGTTGAACCCAAAAAACAAATTGTTTATTATGTAGACCGTGCCACGCCAAAAGAATGGGTTCCTTTTATTAAAAAAGGTATTGAGGATTGGCAAGTAGCTTTTGAAGCTGCAGGTTTTAAAAATGCCATTATCGCCAAAGACCCTCCCTCACCCGAAGAAGACCCCGAATGGTCCCCAGAAGATGTAAGATATTCAGTAGTTCGCTACTTGGCCTCTCCAATTCCAAACGCCAACGGTCCGCACGTGAGCGACCCCAGAAGTGGTGAAATTTTGGAATCGGACATCAACTGGTACCATAATGTAATGAGCTTGCTACGCGGTTGGTATTTTGTACAGACCGCCGCAATCAATCCTGCTGCGCAAAAAACAGAGTTTGAAGAAAAAGTCATGGGAAGATTGATACGATTTGTATCCTCCCACGAAGTTGGACACACACTTGGATTGCCGCACAATATGGGAAGTAGTGTTGCTTACCCGGTTGATTCGTTGCGTTCGGCAAGTTTTACCCAAAAATATGGTACGGCACCATCCATTATGGACTATGCCCGATTCAACTATGTGGCCCAACCAGGCGACGAAGGCGTAGCATTGATGCCAAACATTGGTATTTATGATAAGTATGCCATTAAATGGGGATACAAACCTATTTTGGATAAAACGGCCAAAGAAGAAAAACCAATCCTGAACAGTTGGATTTTGGAACACGCTGGAGACCCAATGTATCGCTTTGGTCACCAACAAGTGGGCGACATTCACGACCCAAGTTCACAAACCGAAGATTTAGGGGATGATGCCATAAAAGCTAGCTTGTATGGTATTGAAAACCTAAAACGTATTGTTCCAAAATTAATGGAATGGACCACTGAAGATGGTGAAAATTATGATGATTTGGAAACCATGTACGGACATGTTGTTGCGCAGTTCCGCAGGTATATGGGACACGTATCCAACAACATTGGAGGTGTTTACGAATATCACAAAACTGCGGACCAAGAAGGTGCTGTATATACCCATGTGAGCAAGGAGCACCAAAAAGATGCCATGAACTTTATGCAAGAACAATTATTCGAAACTCCTGAATGGTTGATAGACCAAAACATTTTCAATAAAATTGAATATTCAGGTTCCGTGGAGCGTATCCGTGCTACCCAGGAACGCTATTTGAACACTATGTTGCAATTGGGCAAATTGGCACGAATCATTGAAAACGAAACCTTGAACGGCAATGAAGCCTATGGTCTGGTAGAAATGATGCGTGACCTTCGCAGGGGAATCTGGTCCGAGACTAGAAACGGCAGGAGCATTGACACCTACCGTAGAAACCTTCAAAAGGCGCATATCGACCGTTTGGAGTACCTAATGACGGCCGATAGCCAAAGTAAACAACCGGACTTTGGAGGGTATAGAAAATCCACGCCCATCAACACAAGCCAATCCGATATCCGTTCGGTGGCACGTGCTGAACTCAACAATTTAAAAAGAGATATCCGAGGAGGTCTTGCAAGAATTTCGGACACCATGAGCCGTTACCATTTGCAAGATGCTTTAGAGCGCATAGACATGATCTTGGAGCCTGCTAAATAGGCATTTTATCCACACAGTATACAAATTGTAAAGGTGTAACCGATTCTTTTATCGGTTACACCTTGTTTTTTTGAAGATTCACATCTGTTCAAGGTCGTTTCACAACATATCGCTGAAAATCCCGTTAGGTTTAAGTACATTAGTAATCCCAAATCTCAACATCATGACCTACAAAACAAAAAGCCTAATCTACTTTTCCTGTTTCGTGGCAGCGTCCGCACTTTACTATGTAGTGGACCAACACGATGAATTCCAAGATCAAATCAACTCAGAAACTTACGTCGAGACACAATTCGAAGATGCCGACGATTACACTGATGATACCCCAGAAGATTTGGAAGAAGATCGCAAGTAATTTCCCTAAAACACACTTTTACTGTTAAAAGCATCATAAACTATGTTGCGATGGTTAAACCTTTGGACCTACTGCTTGTCCAAGGAATAAATCATTAAAATTTAGAGATATGAAACGATTAGCAGTAGTATTGGTTATGCTGATGAGTATTGGCATGGTCGCTCAAAGAAATGATGGCCCCAGAATGCGCAAAGGTCCTAAAATGGACATGACCGCAGAAGAGATGGCCACCTTGCGAACAAAACATATGACCTTGGCATTGGATTTGACCGAGGCGCAACAGGATAAGGTGCATGAGATTAATTTGGAAAACGCCCAATTTAGAAAAGCAAAATGGGACGAGATTAATGCCTTAAAAGAAAGCGGTGAATGGAAAAGACCGACTTCCGAGGAACGATTTGAAATGCAAAATGCCCGTTTGGACCGTCAAATGGCAACGCAGGAAAAAATGAAAAAAGTACTGGATGAAAAGCAGTACGAGACTTGGAAAACAATGCAGAAAAGCAGAAAAGCCAAGCACGGCAAAAAGGAAATGCAGAAGAGAGGGAGAAGAGGATAGTGTTTTTTGTTGATTTAAGATGCCGCGCCGGCCATGGTCGCGGCTTCTTTTTTTTATCGCTTTTTTAAACGATATTTTGTTTTATCGTCTTTTTTATCGATATTTGTATTAATCGCTTAATTAAACGATAAATCATATAATGATTGCCGTACTTACCGGAGACATCAAAAACTCCAAAGATCACAAAGCCGATATATGGTTGCCTGTTCTAAAACAGGCATTGGACCATTATGGTTCCGAACCTTCCGACTGGGAGATTTATCGGGGCGATAGCTTTCAATTGGAAACCACTCCCGAACAAGCCCTCGAAGCCGCCATCTTCATCAAGGCCAGCATCAAACAAATACGACAATTGGATGTACGGATTGCCATAGGCCTGGGGAAAAAAAACCATACCGCAGCAAAAATTACGGAATCCAATGGCGAAGCTTTTGTACATTCCGGCGAATGTTTCGACCAGTTAAAAAAACAAACCTTGGCGCTACAATCCAGCTCCGATGCTTTCAACGACACCCTGAATACCATGTTGCAATTGGCCGCATTGACCATGGACAATTGGTTGCCCGCTACCGCAACGGTGGTCAAAACCACCATGGAACATCCCGAGGCCAACCAAAAGGATCTGGCCACCATTTTGGGCAAGTCACAAAGTACCATAAGTGAGGCATTGATCCGGGCAGGATTTGACGAAGTCCAAAAAATGATCCAATTTTACAGAACACAACTCACCCAACTATGATGCTTTTGGCCCTACAACTGATACTTGCCCATTTTATTGGGGATTTTGTACTACAGCCCGCACATTGGGTGGAAGACAAACTAAAAAACAAGGGCAGGTCCAAATACCTCTACTTTCATATTGGGGTGCACGCTTTGGCCCTTTTGCTCCTATTGCAATTTCAGCATTTGGGTGCGATTGCCATTATTGTGGTCACCCATTACCTCATCGATTTAGGCAAACTATCGTTCACCAATCCTAAAAATTACCGCTGGCTCTTTGTGGTGGACCAAGTGCTACACCTATTGGTCTTGGGCGGTGTTTTGTATGCCATTTCCCCTTTTACCTTGGATTTCGCCGCGATGTTCACGGAAAAGACCTTGCTCCTGATCACATTTTTGGCCTTTGTGACCTATGTATCCGGGATTATTATGCGCATGCTGTTGGCTCCTTATATTGACGAAGTCGCCAAGAGCGACGAACCCGGCGAGGGCGGCTCCCTTAAAAATGCAGGGACCTACATCGGCATGCTGGAGCGACTGTTTGTATTTGGGTTTATCCTTATGCAGCAATGGGCCGCCATTGGACTGCTGATCGCCGCAAAATCGGTGTTCCGTTTCGGGGACCTGAACAAGGGCAAAAACCGAAAGCTCACCGAGTATGTGCTCATTGGTACGCTGTTGAGTTTTGGACTCGCCATACTTTCGGGCATGTTGTACCTCTATTTAACGGACCAGCTGGCCCCATAAAAAAACCGTCCCAAAGGGACGGCTTTCTCCGAATAAAAAAAATCTACTATATTAAAAACACTTTGTACTTATGGCTATGTAGCACTATAGCAACACAAAAATAACCAAAAAATATTATTTAGAATTGTTATAAATTGATTATATTTAAAAGGCAATACCTAAAGAGGTCTCCAAATACACCTCTTTTGTTCGTTGTACCTTATTGAGTTAGTTTAAGTGGAAAGCGGGGCATTGTCCCGCTTTTTTTGTGGTTTTACGACACAAAAAAATTGGATAGCGTTAAGTCCCGCGCCTAAAAAAACATAGTTTAGGGTAACAAAATGATAATGAAGAACGACATGGGAACCATAGCAACCGACAACCGAGAAATTAACCTTTATTATAATGCTGAAACCAACAAAGGCATGCAGACCTTGGCCTATTTAGAATCTTCCGAGAAAAAAGTATTGGCCATAGATTTGTCCAAGACCAAGGTCACCGGCACCCAATGGACGGAACTCGCCGAACGATTGGGCAAGCCCATAAAGGAATTGATCAACACCGAACACCCCGATTTTATAAATGAGTATGGCAAGACCCATAAGCTCCAAAGCAACGAAGACTGGTTAAAAGTGCTGGAGAACAACCCCAAAGTAGTGACCCAACCCATTTTGGTGCACGGCGACAGGGCCATCCAAATCGACACCCCTTCGGAAGTACTATCATTTTTGGAAGAAGAAGACCGCTTCTAAAACACTCACCCTAAAAGCTGACAGCTAAAGGCTTAAAGCTAATAACTTATTATTCATTGACCATACAACCTTTTTCCATTTTCAACTTTCCATTCCTCCACCTTTCAACCCTTTACCTTTCACCCTAATTGTCAACTGCTCATTGTTTACTGTTCATTGACCATTGCAAATTGAGGAAAATCCCCAGTTTTTTTAAGGTTTTTGTGCAATACTGTTTGTTTGGTTCTTGGTAATTTGCTGAACAGCCCCTCCCCCATGCCTTAACGGAACATATTGATGCTTTGGATAGGAGCATAAAACTTGTGCGATTCCTACTCATATGGAAGTATATGCTTAGGTTTTTAGCTCATATAAACAAGTTGGGCATAATTTGAGAAAATGATAACAGACTTAAGAAAATCAATAAATTCAATTCTATACCAAAGAGTAACAAGTCCTCTATTTGGGACGTTTATCGTTGCTTGGTTAGTTTGGAATTGGAAAATTGTATACACAACATTTTTTATCGATGAAGACAAGATTGATAAGAATAAAATTGATTATATAGTTGAAAATTTTAACAATACAGAATTCTTAATCTGGTATCCATTATTATCAACTCTTATTTTATTAACGATAATTCCTTTTATTTCGAACGGAGCTTATTGGTTAAGCTTAAAATTTGAAAAATGGAGAGTTGACAATAAAAATGCAATCGAAAAAAAACAATTACTAACTCTTGAACAGTCAATACAACTTCGCGAGCAGATAATTGATTCTGAAAGAAAATTTGATTCTCTTCTTCAAAATAAAAATGATGAGATTAAGCAACTAAAACTATTAATTGAAGAGTCAACTAAAAAAGATGAATCTAATACTCAAAGTAAGGAACCTAAATCAAACGAGGAATTTATCAAAAAAGAAATAAATAATATTTTCGAGAAGATTCAAAGAAATGACGAGCTAAAAAATGCACTACATATAATAAACTATTATATACAAGGTGGATATTCAAAGTTGGCGAATCACGATAATATCAATCCTAAAATATTGTCTTTTTTTGAGTCAAATGACCTAATTCAATCCAAAGGAGAAGGAATGTATATTTGGACTGAAAAAGGGAAAAAACTGAATCGACTTATGGCTGATATTGAATTTAAATAAAAACTATGCCCAACAATGGTAACCGTTGCACAAGCCATTGAAAAGCAAAAAAACGG
>TARA_R110000764_G_scaffold26570_3_pt1 | contig 30986 bp, 28 predicted proteins | sample TARA_R110000764 | Tara Oceans TARA_R110000764 (sample SAMEA4398111) | marine metagenome | biome: Polar Biome; feature: [SRF] surface water layer (ENVO:00010504); material: water (ENVO:00002006), including particulate matter (ENVO:01000060) such as... | depth 5 m | reverse complement strand
TGACAAATGCGGTATCTTCGTCGTTCAAGTTGCCTGAAGCCGCTAATGAAATTAAACTTGGAGTTGATGCTTCTCCTATTTTGCTTCTATCAATATCATCCTTTTCAAGCGAGTTTTTATCAAGGAAGCCTGAACTTACGTTTTCCATAGTGTTTATTTCTTCTTGAATTTTGGCACGCTTGTCAGGATCAGTTTCCTTCTGAAGGTCTTCATTCTTTTGCTTTAATTTCTCCGCAGTTTCTTCTTCGGTATCGCTAAACCAATTAAACGGATTTAATGCACTAATGAAGCCAAGTAAAGCATCTTTGATATTCATAGCTAAGTCGACGACCCAATCTTTGAGCGCTATAAACGGTGAAAGAAGAATATCAATTAAACCTCCGAATATATTACTAAGACCGTCCATTATAAGACCAAAGTCAAGTGTAAAAATACCTTTCACTACATCGATGATACCACCAAATACTCGCGCGATACCGTCAAATAATTTAGACACTAGATTAAATATTGCTTTAATTGGAGATATAAGAATACCAACGTAAGCACCTACAATATCAAATATGCCACCCAATGTCTTTTTAATACCGGTAACAAAGTCTATACCATCAAGAAATTTCTCAACGCCGTCGAACCCTAACGCGCCAGCTATCCAAGATATTAATCCTTTTGCTAAATTCAAAATTGTGCCAACGAAATTTGCAATGAATGACGAAAAGAACGTTTTTAATGTTTCGCTGATTGAACCGGTTTCTTGGAATACTGCTAAGGCGTCTTTGAAGGATTTAACCAAACTATAAATGGCTAAACCTATTGCGACACCTATTGCGATTAATGGCGCTAATCCCATACCGAAGGTAGCGGTAATAACTAGAATTGCAGCTTTGACTGCGGCTATCCCAGCCATTACACTAGTTATAGCACTAATAACGCCCATAATTGCTGCTATAACACCAGCAATGGCTAATACCGCTGAAACTAATGGGTTATCTTTCACAAAGTCTTCAAGACCTTCGGTGCTTCCACTAAATAGATCGGTGATTGCAGTTATACCTTGCGCAAAGACTTTCATAACCTCGTCTAATATCTCCATTGCCATTTCTGGCGCAACGAACAACATTATCAAACCAGCTATACCAATACCTTTTGCAGCGCCGCCGGCTATTTGTCCTAAACCTTCTCCAAGCTTTGAAACACCATCATTTAAGTTAGTCATTGCGGCAGCCATCTTACCTGTTACGGTATTCGATTCACGTATGTCTTCTTGAGACTTTTCTGACTTTCCAGCATCAATAGTTAGGTTTGAAAAGGCCTCAAGTTGTTCAAGTGCGATTTCGCGAGATTCGACTGATGAGGTGTCCAATGTGGTTCTTAAACGTTCAAATTCTTCGCTTAACTGTTCGCCATTGTTTAGTTCTTTAAGACTGACTGATATATCAGATGTAATATTATCAATGTCGACTTTTATTTTTTGGTCTGATAATGCAACTTTAAGTTCTTCGATAGAATTGGGGGTAATAACCGTTTCACTAGATGTATTGCTGGCGGTTTCCTTTAATGACTCAGTAGTTTCCTTTATTGCTGCGGTAGTGTCCTTTGAAGCCATGACTATAGCTTTGTTAGAATTAACAGTTTCACTAGGAACGCTTTTAATATCAGTTTCAGTTTTTAGCTTCTGTTTGGATATAACGTCTTTAAGTTCTTTAATTGACTCGTTTATATCTTCAAAGATTTTGGCATCTTGAATGCTTTCTTCAGTTTCTAATTTCTGTATTGAACCAGTCATGCTATTTGATACTAATGCAAAACCGATTTCAAGTGTTGCGCCAAGAGATTTGAAACTATCATTGATAGCATCAAATATTTCATTGAGGTATATTGATTCGTTTTCTTCAATACTATCTGAAGATTCTTTAATTTGGTTTATAACAGCCGTTAGTGTTGACATCTATTTCCTCGACATATAACTTGAAAATCCCATGAACGCTCCCACTATTGAGCCACACATAAGATAAAACATTACTATAATATCTATAAGGATCTTTAGCCGGTCGTCTGGAATTATAGGACTCAAAATAACAATAGTTAAAATAAAAGCCGCAACTAACGTGGACGTTGCCATATTTCGTTGAGCTAATAATTTCCCACGATGGATCGCTAATTCCTTTTCGTCCACTTTATTATCGCCGTTTATGTCGAGGTCGTTACTCATTACTTTTACCGCCTGTTATTGCGTTCTTGAATCTTTTGATTCTCTTCTTCAATGTGAGCCGATAATAATGCAACGTAGATCTGTCTTTCCCAAGGTACCATAGCCTCAAGTTCACTTAAAGAATACTTGTGAAATTGGACCATGGCAAAATTAGTCTTATAATAATTCTCAAGAGAATCGTGGGAAAGACCAATTAGAAAAAATTCTTCAGACCCTCAATAGTCAGCTCGTTAGTTGCACCACACTTCATACAATTAAATTTTGAATCGAGAACCGCGTGTGGGGTGTCTTTTAATGCATCAGCTATTGTTTTTAATTGCATCGATGATAATGACTCAATAAATTCAATCAGCTCTTTTGTTGTATAATCATCACTTGAATGTATTTCATCACTGGTGTAAATAGTATCAATACAGGATACAATTGTTGACAGCTCATCAGTATTCTCTTCTTCAGACATACGCTCAGCATCTTTAAATGATGGGTACTTTAATACAATACCTACTTCATCGGTCAATTTGATTTTAAGATCGGTTTCTGTTTCTGTTACTCTACAGTCTTCAAGGTTCAATGAAACTTCATTGCTATGTTGACATTCTTTACATTTAATTAAAACATCAGAAGTTTCGCCAATTGACTTTGACCTAATTTTAATAAACAAGTATTCAAAATCATACATTGTTAGTTTGCTTGCATCAATTTTGCCTAATGTGCAAGACGTTATTAAATCGCGTGCAGCTCGGATCATTTGCCCTTTATCACCAGATTCTTTTGCTAAAAGCAACATCTTTTGGTCTTTTACAGTAAAAGGCTTATAGGTAATCATCTTCTTTGTTGATGGGATCTTAACTTTGTAAGTTACGGAATTCAGTTTTGGGAGTGCCATTATTTACCTCAATAGTTTATTAAATTGTTTAGTTTATTTATCGACCGATTTATCTATGATGTATCTATCATACGCAAATGTTACGGTTAATCGGGTTATATCGTTTTCATTTACGTTGCTAAGTTCTATCGATGATTGAACAATTGGGTATGCTTTTTCAAGAGTTACGTTATAAATCTTTTTATTAGTTGTGTCCAATTGATGTATATTCACCGTGCTAGCATACGCGTCTTTATATCCTAGCCTATAAGTGTCTGGGTCAATAATTTCAGCCATCCATGCATCAAAGAATTTTTTAGTTTGGTAATCATTAGTTAGGAGGAACGTTATAGTGACAGGATCATCTATAAATGTATAAACCGTTTTAAGAGTTTCACGGTTAGTGGTATATTCTGAAGTTCCTAAAGTTCGCCCAGGCAGCGTTACACTTTCAGCTAGCACAATTCCATCCGCGCCCTCAAATGCTTTAAGACCCGATATACGTTTAGCAATGTCGACTGACCATTTGTTTGATCTGGCTAATCCACCTCCACCTCTTATACTTGCCTTTAAAGTATCAATGGTTGAACTCATATGTTTTTCCTCGATTCGGCCCAAACTTTACTTTGTGAAGCCTTTTGAAATTGCTGTGTTGGTAAGAACGTCGCTATCTCCCACTCAGGAGGTTCAATCAAAACAATGCGTGAATCTATTTGAGAAGTTAAATACCTCTTGAAACAAGGTTTGAAGTGTTTCATTTTTGATATACTTTTAAGCAATTGATAACTGACTTTAAATTTAGTAGTTTCGTCATACCTTTTATTGTTTGTAGTTTCAAGTAAACCATCAAATAATATTGCTCTAAGTTTAGGCGGCAGGTAATGCAGGTTCAATCCGTAAAACCCATCTTTAGTACGTTCAACCATTATGACTAACGGAAACGAATCATAATAAGGCAAAGTCTTACGATGCTTTGGATCATAGAAAAAATGATAGAGAGAGCCAACACCAACACGTTGTCTTTTAATCAATGCAGGATCTTTTAGAATATTCTGACGGTTGAGGTCGTTCATATTCTTTAGTTTATTCATAAACCATTGCGCCGATTCTTTTGTGCGAGGTTGTACTCCACCGCGAAATGCTTGTATCTCAAGACTTCTGAAAATTGATTTATCCATCTTTTTCCTATAAACTTAAATTACCTATTGACATATCTTTATTATTTTGTTATAATAGATTAGTCAATCGGGGAGTGAGTAGATATACAGATATTATTTATTGGTATATTAATCTGTACAAATATATATTATTTAACTAGTAAATAGTGTACAAATATATATTATTTAACTAGTAAATAGTGCACAAATATATATTATTTACCTAAAAGACGGATTCCCATGCCTTTTATAGTATTTTCAGTCCAAATAGCAAAGGTACAACCATTATCGAGAGCAAATTCAGTAGCAGCCTTCCATTTAGACATGTTCTTTGCGTATGTCATCTGTTCACGAATATATCGTTTAGTTTTACGAGTTGGTTTCTTAGGTGGCTCTGTTTCTTTTGCTGGTTTTATTTCAATTAACCATTTCTTGCCATCTGTAGATTCAAAATATACATCAATAAAATATCTGTGCCGTTTATTATCAGTTGCGCACGTGTATGGAATTACTACTTCTTCAGCAGCCCATTCTTTTACTGAAGTGTTAGCATCAAGCCATCTAAACACCGACCGTTCCCACCCAGACCTATAAACACACTTGGTCACATCGCCGGCATACTTTGCTGGATTTTTAACTTTATATGTACCTTTATAGAAATGCGCCATAATACCTTATAAATATAATTAAAGATTATACAACTATTTATACCAATGGGAAGAAGATGGCAAAAGCAGATAAGAGAGACTTTAGGTACCCAACTAGCAGTGGATCAATTGGTCAGTTTATAATATTCTATAGATACACCCATAAAAAAACAGCATTTGGTAGCATAACTTTAGCTGCGCCTAGTGGGTTTACAATTGGAGATGGTGCTTCTTATGGAAACATCGACCTAGGAGTACTTGGTGGTAACAAAAAGACCGCGGCTGCTACTGAGACTACTGCCGGTGCAGCACCGTCACGCGAAGCTATGGGTATGGCCGGTTTAGGATTATCAATCATCGGTGGTGGTAGTGGTCCAGTAGCAGCAGCAAGCAATCTTTTTTCAACAAAAAACAGTATAGCAAAGAATCCAAACACCGTAACACAATTTAGTAATAGTAATGTTCGTAGCTATTCATTTGAATTTACTTTAGTCCCAAATAGTTTAGCTGAGTGGAAAGAGATAAAAGGTATCGTCAATTCTTTTAGAGAATCGTTATATCCTGAAAAGCTAGGCGCGGCAAACTTACTATTAAATTACCCAGATAAATGGAAATTCTCGTTTGAAGACGGGGCCCAGTCACAAGTCCCAGGGTCATGGTATTGCTTTTTGACTGACATGTCAACATCATACAATAATTTTGGTAATGCCTATCACGAAGACGGTGTACCAAATGATGTGAAAGTTACCTTGACTTTACAAGAAACTAAAGCGTTAACTCGTGGAGATATACAAGACTTAGCAAATGGAGGCAGCAGATAATGGCATTCTTCGGAGCATTTCCAAAAACAAAATATGATTACCCTGGTCACGGTAATACTGAAATAGTCGATTTATTTAGAAGCGCAAGTGCTATTGATAGCGGTGTTGACAGGGCAGCTACATACCAAGTGTATTCTTTAGGTGACCAAAGGCCAGACCAATTGGCAGAAGAACTATATGGAAATCCTGAATTGCATTGGACTTTCTTTGTTGCTAACGTACACCTTAGAAACGGTTGGCCATTATCATACTCGGCATTTGAAAATTATATTGCAAAGAAATATAACGGTTTTGCTATGACCTTATATAGAGATGATGTTAACGTTTCAGTTATTGGTGGTGTTGAGACACCTGGAGATGAACCCGAGTCTAATACCATTGCGGGTGGCTTTCCTATAGGCTCAATTATAACTGGTGCAGGTCACCCCGCAATTGCTACAGCAGAGGCCGAAGACATCCCAGCAATCTATCCTAGCGGAGCCACGGCTGAAATAATTGGTCGCAGTCCTGATACTAATACTTTATATTTTAGATATACTTCTGATAATATATTTACCGATGGTGAACAATTCTTGGTACGTGATAGCAATAACGAAACCTATAACATTAATGAGAAATACCTAATACAAGATTGGAAAGCAGCACCACACCATTATGAAGACGCTAATGGCGAATACATTACAAATCAAACAAATTTGAACTATAGTGACTTTAGTGTTTCATACAACACATATGAGTCTGACCTTAACGACGATCGAAAAAATATAAGGATAATACGAGAAGAATACATTGAGGATTTTGTAATTGCATATAGGAAGGCGATAAATGAGTAACAACGATGATTATGCCGGAAAATACAAACTCGTTAGCGTAAAACTTAAAAATGCAGATGGTAACGAAGCTGATATTAGGCTTATTATAAAAGAAATACAGATTCATGAGTCAATTAATATGACATTTGCTTTGTATTCATTCCATGTCATTGATGCGGTTATGTTATTAGAAAATCTAGGTGTAACAGGCTCAGAGCAAATAACTTTAGAAATATTATTGAAGGACACTGATACCCTAAAAACCATAGAACTTTCAGTTATTGATTATGGTGGATATAGCAGACCAAATAACCAATCACAAACATATACTATTACTGCTATAAACCAAACTGCAATGAATGCATCAGTGAAGCGTATTAGTACAGGCGTTAATGGGAGTGCTTGCGGAATTCTTCAAGACTTATATAGAGAGATTGATCAGAAGAACCCAATAACATTAGAAGACGCCGCGGATGAAGGCAACTTTGGTGGAATCATTCCAAACCTTACTTATCGAGATGCATTTGCATATTTGATTTCAAAAGCACAGACTACTAATAATGGTATGTTTTTCTTTTATGAAACCATTTGGAATGGGCAGGTGATTAATAGTTTTGAAAACATGATTAGTTCGGATATTATAGGAAAGTACAGTTTAAATGACGGTGCTGAATCTGGCCAAGATAGTGATTTTAATGAGTCGATAGCATACAAAATAAAAAGCATACAATCTGATTTTGGTCTATCAGCCTTTAAAACCTTTAAAGAAGGCGGTGCTACGTCTAAAACTCATATGATTGATATATCAACTAAAGAATATACTGAGTATTTTTTTGATATAAGTAAGGATGATATGCCATCGTTTAGTAAAGACTACGTTGTCTCAGATAATTATCATATAGATTTAGCTGACACTGAAGGAGCTTATTTTGTTTCAAACCGAAACGTAAAAGCATATGATGGCAAGTTTGAAAATTTTAGTCAACACACCGACACAAGCTTATACAAAAAGCGAGCACTGCTTAGTAATTTATATGCAATGTCGCATACTATTGATATAACTGGGTCAGATAGTCTTTCTTCTGGTAAAACTTTAGAAATTACATTGCAGCAAGCTACCGATCCTACAATAGTTGATGTACACCACGATGAAATGTTGAGCGGCAATTATCTTATTACTGAAGTTGTTCACAAGTTTAATGATAATGGTGTGTATTATGCAACTGTTACTATTAAGAAAGATTCTTTTGATAGAAAGTTAATGATGAGAGGAGGAATATTTTGATGGAATGGTTCACCGGAGTGATTGAAGATATAAATGACCCAATGATGATGAACCGAGTTAGGGTTCGCTGTTTTGGTATTCATACTAATAACCTATCAAAGATAAAACTTGAAAATTTACCATGGGCTTTAGTAATGTTACCAACTACATCATCGGGTGTAAACGGTTTAAGACAGTCTATACACGGTCTATTAAACGGCTCGTGGGTGGTTGGTTTCTTTAGAGATGGTGCAGGTAAACAAGATCCGATTATAATGGGAACTGTTGCAAGCACATCATTAGTTGGGCCAGACAAAACTGTTGGGTTTAACGATCCAAGTGGTACTTATCCTAAAGCAACTCACATTGGAGAACCTGATGTAAATAGATTGGCAAGAGCTGGAGATAAAGAAACTGATATTCCAACCTTAAAAACTGATTCGGTTACAACTGAAGTACCTGATGCGCTTGGTGCCACTTGGTCAGAACCAGTTACTCCTTATGCACCTGTATATCCATTCAATACTGTTAACGAAAGTTTATCTGGTCACGTTAACGAAGTAGATGATACTAAAGGCGCTGAAAGATTGCATGAATATCATAAGTCAGGAACCTTTAAAGAAATACATCCTGATGGTACAACTGTTACTAGAATCAAATTAGATAACTACGAAATAGTATATGGAAACGATTTCTGTAATGTACAAGGTAATGTTGCATTGACAATTAACGCAAACTGTTCTACTTATATAAAAGGTAACTGGGATGTTAAAGTTGATGGCGAAGTAAAACATGTATTTGCTAAAACTTTAACAACTGAGGTAGGCGGTGATGTCACTGAAACGTTTAGCTCTAATCAAACTACTAAAGTATCGGGTAATATTGATATTGATGCTACAAGAGTTGACATTAACTAATGAGTGTTTTATCGATACCGCCAAACTTCCCGTTCGGTCAATTTGAAAACACTTTAACTATCACTGATGGCCTTGGAACTTTTGTTAATGAGAACAGAGCAAACGCTGCCGAAACAAAACCATATGAATCTAAAACGGTTTCATTTGTTGCAGTCGGTAGCTCTGACAGCCAAGGCGCATTAGTTACTACTGCATCCGGAATGCCACCGGGGATTAATTTTGTTGATGAAGGGTCTGGTAAATTGCATCTTGTCGGAACACCAAGCGATTCGATTATACCAACATATTCTGGCAACGTATACGAAAAGGGTAATGGTAGTGTTAGTACAGGCGGTACTCCTTCATCATATACATTAGGCGATGCTGTTAACATTTATAAAGAATTTACTGTTACTGTTAAAAGCAAAGATAACGCAACAGCTCAATTAGTTTTACCATTGTTTGTCATAAAGGATTGGAACACTGAAATGAATAGTTTAGTAAATAAAGTTAATAGCGAATATCCGGAGTAATTTATGGCAAGACCTGCAGCAAGAGACGGTGATTTAGACACTGGCCACGGAGCCTGGCCCCCACGTGCTAATACATCAAAAAGCAGTAACGTTTTTGTTAATGGTAAAGGTTCTTTACGAAAAGGCGATTCATATGATGTTCACTGTGTTGGGACAAGCTGTCATGTAGGTGCAGCAAAGAAAGGATCAGGAACGGTATTCATCAATGGGCGTGATGCAATGCGAATAGCTGATCCAATTACATGCGGTTCCTTTATTGCTCAAGGATCTAATAATGTTTTTATTGGCAAATGATAATAAATACTAACTATTAAATAGTAGTATAAGAAAATGTTTATAAATATTAACTATTAGATAGGAGTATTAAATGAGTATCGTATCAGCTTTAAAAGCGGAGTACAGTGATTTCGACCTTACGTTAAAACCACATCCTGAAAGAGGTGACATTGTTCCGCTTAAAGATCTTGCTGCGGTGAAGAACTCAATTAAAAACATACTTAATACTAGGCCTGGAGAAAGACCTTTTGCTCCGACCTTTGGTTGCGATTTATATAACTATTTGTTTGAGCCGGATGATATAATAACAAGAGCAGCAATAAGACGAGCTATTAATGACAGCTTACTCATGTTTGAGCCTAGATTTAAAGTCAAAGACATTGACCTAAGCACGGACAATAATAACACTTACAATATCACTATCAGCGGCATTATTATAAACTCGCAAAGAGATGTAGATATAACCCTTCTTATTAAGAGATTTTCATAAATGGCTAATACAGTTTCCAATATATCAAATTTAGACTTTGCGTCAATCCGTCAAGAACTTAAAGACTTTTTGCAGGATCAAGAAGAATTCATCGATTACGACTTTGAAGGGTCCGGCATTAGTTCACTTGTAGACCTTCTTGCTTATAACACTCATATGAATGCAATGATGGCGCATTTGACGGTCAATGAACCATTTCTTGAAACCGCTCAATTAAGATCTAATATTGTATCACATGCATATACTTTAGGTTATATACCTAAGTCAGCTGAATCTGCAAAAGCTACTTTAGACGTAGTGGTTACTGGGACTGCGGCATCACCTACGCAAATAGTGTTTCCTGATGGGTTTAAATTTAGCGGGAAGATAAACAGTAAAGAATATACGTTTATTACCGACAACTCTTATGTAGCAATTAAAGACGCTAATAACCAATTTACTTATAATGATGTTAGTGTTATTGAGGGCAAGGCAAAGACTGATAGGTATAACGTCGATGGGTTAATACCTAATCAGCAATTTATACTGACTTCTGATAACGCTGACATAACTACTCTTAAAGTTACGGTATACGAGAACGCTTCTGCAACTATAGGTGAAACTTACACGTTATTTACTGAAATTGCAACAGTCGGGCCACGACAAAGGGCGTACTTTCTTAAAGAAAACCAGTTCGGTAAATACTCGGTGTTCTTCGGTGATAATAATATTTCGTTAAAACCGACTAATGGAAGCGTTATAGAATTAACGTATATTGAGACTGTGGGTAAAGCCTCGAATGGCGTAAATGATTTGAATGCGGCTACACAAATTACTGATATTGATCCGACAGTAGCTTCAGTTGCAACATCATTCTCAGGCGATCTTTTATATACATTCGGCGGGCGGGTAAAGGAAGGCGACGAATCAATACGACGGAACGCACCTATTTATCATGCTACTCAAGATCGCGCTGTGACTGCAAATGATTACCGTAGTCTTATTTTAAATAGATTTCAAGAACTTGTTGATTGCTCGGTATGGGGAGGCGAAGAAGCTGATCCGCCTATATACGGAAAGGTATTCATTGCTCCAGCTGTACCTGCCGGTGAAAAAATACCATCATCGCTTAAAAGCAACATTCTTGCTTATCTTAAAAACAAAAATATCGGTGCAATAGTTCCAGAGATACTTGATAGCGAATACGCGTTTATTGAACTTTTTATTGGCGTTAATTATAATCCAAATAAAACTCAATTATCAGTAGCCAATCTTAAAGAAGAGGTTCGTTCATATGTTACACGATATAACAATGAAATATTGAACAGGTTTAATACCGTCTTCAGAGCATCTAACTTCTTAAGTGATCTTGATTCATTAGACGAAGGAATCATAAGTTCAGTTACTCGAACAAAATTGTATAAGATACTTTTGCCAAATCCAACAAAGCCTGAAGATTATTCAATTAAATTCCCATGTAGAATTTATGCCGAAATTGGTGAGGAAGGTGGCACTATACAGTCAAGCGTTTTCCAAGTTGAAGGTGTCAATATGCGTGTTGGCGATGAATTTATCACTGATGACCCTTTACGTTTAAGACTATTCTTTTATGATGCAGTTACAGGCAATAAGATAAACCAATATAATAACGTTGGATATATCGATCTTGAAAAGGGCGAAGTTGTAATTACGAATGTTAAGTTTGACTTAGCAAATCCAATTACACTTAAAGTTCAACCAGATTCATATGACATTGCTCCAATTTATAACCAGTTGATATACATCAAGACTGAGGATGTTAACATTGAAATGCGACTCGATACCATATCGGTAAATGGCTCAAATGGTATTGCCGCGTTTAAAACTTTCGGTAAACACGAGGATTAATCGACAATGGCATATAGCGAAGACATTAGATTAAACGAACTGATACCTGACTCGATCTTTCCGGCTGCAGAAAATTATGTTGCCTTATTGAAAAAGTATTATGAGTATATGAATCTTGAAGACAACCCTTCAAACATTATAAATCTTGATACTAACCAACGTGATCTTGAAACTGCAAGCAAGCTATTCTTAAGTAGGATTTACCAAGAGGTAGGCGAATCATATTTTCCTAACCCTGATGTTGAGTCAGACACCGCAACAGTATTATCAAACTTAAACGTAATATACCGCGCCAAGGGTTCGTTAGAATCAATAAATGCTTTATTTAGTATTGTTTTTGGCGAGCAAGTAGAATATTGGTTACCTAAGACCTTGCTATTCAAAACGTCTCAAGGCGATTGGCAACAAGATTATTCTGTTACATGCGACATTATTTCAGGCGATGTAATTGATCTTATTGGTGTTTTTGCGACGGTTACTACACAGCTTCCTGGGCAACCAGTTCAAACTTTTGATGTTGAAATAAACCGAATAGAAATACTTGATGATACTAAATGTAGAATATACATTTCAAGATTTAGTGTTAATGCGTTCTATGAAGGATCAGTAATTACTCATAAAGATGTTGAATGCCGTTTAACCGCGACTACTAATATAATTCTTAACAGAGTTTCTGATGGAGAAGGCTTCGCCCGCGGCGTATTATACAGCTTAGATTCATTGCCAAGAAATACCGTAAAAGACAATTTAGGTATATACTCTCAAGGTGTTTCTGACCGGTTGGGCAAGTATTTTAATGAGGCGGTATCTCAAAGACGGTATCTTGAAGACGGTAACCGAATTGACCGTTATGGAATAGAAGTAGTAACTCGTAATAGTTATACTGATGGGTTAATAATTGAAGATGTAATACGCGATTACGCGACATACCGAACAATAAAGTACGGCAACATTTTAACTAATGTAAGTTATGGTAGTGATGGGTCTAGACGTGTATCAAGAAAAACTGATGATGAAACAAACCCAGCACCTAATGTAAAAATTGATTGGGATGTTATCATTGAAGAAATGATAAAAATTGCTGATGGTGTTACAGGCGGTACCTTTGAAGCGTTCTTTAACGAGGATGTTGGAGGCCGACTTCGTGGTAACATATCTGTGACTGATCCTGTAACCAATACTATAACTTTAGATGATGTTGAAATTCTTGTTAGGCGTTTAATGGGGTTTCCTATTAAAGCAGAACAATTTACGTGGATACAAACTAATATTGAAACTGCTCTATTAGCAATAGCTTATCCTCAGCCTACTCCAAATTCTAATGGTAGTTTAAAAATTCTGCCAATAACATTAAGCGAAACCGGTGGAATCGCAACTGAAAGACTAAGTGTACTTGGCTACGATTATCCAGAAACTTTTGTGTCGGTAATATATCCGGACGAAACCAATGACCCAGCCATTTACATAATGACTTCGGAGTTTGTTGCTAGGTCGTCTGGTTATTATAATGACGTTACTGGTTTTACTTCTGATAGTTCAAAAATTCAAGATAACGATTTTTACCAAGACTATTCATACGTAATAAAGTCAGGTGTTACCTTTGATCAGTTCCGTAACGTGATTTATAAAATGACTCACCCCGCAGGAATGAAGGTATTTAGTGAACAACTAATTAGCCAAACTATTGGAATAACCTCAGACATTGATACGTTACTCGCATTTATTTACAACCGTTTATTTTATGACTTGGCCTTTTCAGTCGATAATTATGACCATTTTGTAATGACTAAACCACGGTTTGATGAAGCCTTTTCAGGGGATGGCATAGATCAGAAAACATTCACAAAGCAATTACAAGATATTGCCGAATCGTTAGAGCATTCTTATGAATATACTTTCACAAAAATTCTCGATGAAACTTTATTACTTGACCAAATTGATGATTCTAAATACATAATGACTAAAGCGTTCATTGATCAGGCTAATGCTAGTAATATAAATAGTTATAACCTAACAAAAGTAATATTAGATATTGCACACGTTGATAGCGAAGGTTTACCTTTACTATTTGAAGTTAGCAAAGGCTTTACTGATAACGTTATCGTTACTGATACCGGCGGCGTATATACATATAGTTTCTATTATGATTACCAAACCGAAGGGCTATACGTTGAGGATGGGCTGAACAGCGATATCCCAGGCATTGGCTATGTAGGACTTACAGCAATAAACCCGTTTAATACTTAGAGGAAAACCAAACATGTTACTTGATGAAAATTTAAAAGCTAGTGGTAAATTAAGAATTACCAAAATTAAAAGTGATGGGACTAAAGAAATCTCATTACATAAAAACCTTGTAGTTGATGTAGGACTTGCATACATTGCTCAGCGTATGGTTAATGCCGGTGGTGTTACTGGCGAAAACAGCGGTCACCTTTTTCCAGCTCAAATGAGTCATATGGGAATTGGTGAAGGCACCGCTGCACCTATCGCAGGTAATACTGCTTTAGGAACTACTACCACTTTAGGTCGTCAACCTTTAACTACCGCAGCGGTTAACGTTGATAACATTACATATGAAGCAACATTTAACCCAGGGCAAGGAACTGGTGCTTTAGTTGAAGCTGGTATATTCAATGGTGCTACAGGTGGTGTTATGTTATGCCGTACGCAATTTCCAATTGTAACTAAAGAAGCCGATGATACTATCATCATTCAGTGGACAGTTTCAATCGCAGCAGCTTAATAAGAGTTAACTATGCCAGCAATAATAAAGTCAAATATTCGCAGCGAAATAGCGAAAACGTTTTACGGTGGTTTACAAGCAAAAACTACCCAATTGTATTTTATGCTTGGCCGTGAGGCTGCATGGGCAAATGACCTATTGCCTCCAGCGCCTTTATCGTCAGGGGCATACGAAGTCGAGACTAGGAGAGACTCAGTAAGGTTTCAATCAGTTTCGTTATCTAATGTTTCTCTGATGGCCGAAAGGGAAAATTGGTTTGCTGGTGTGGTTTATGATATGTATGATACTAGGTCAACAACCGTCGAATTAGCAAACGCAAAAATGTTCGTTTTAACTGATGACTTTAATATTTACAAATGCATCTTTAATAACTACGGCGCAACCTCTGAAAATAAGCCGAGCGGTGTTAGTACAGAGTATATTGAGCAGCCCGATGGATATGTTTGGAAATTCATGAAGTCACTATCGAATCTTGAAAGAACTCGATACCTAACTTCTAATTATATGCCAGTAACAGATGTTATAAGTGCCGGTTTTTTTGACGGCGGCATAGAGTCAGTTGTTATAGAAAACGGCGGTACTGGATACGATGCAGCTAATACTGAGTTTGACTTAACGTCACAAGATGGTTCAAGCGCAGTTATTGTGCCAATTATTACTAACGGAGTTATAACATCGTTCGTTGTACAAAACCAAGGATCAGGCTATACTCAAGCATCAATAGTTGTTTCTACTCCAGACGCAAATCAGCCACAAGGAACAGGAGCAGTCATTACAGCGGTTATTGGTGGTATAAATTTAGAAACCTCTCAAGCTGACGTCGCACTGGCTGCGGTCGATGGCGAGATATCTTCTATCTATATAAATGGAGTTGGCACGAATTATACTTCAGCTTTAACCACCGCAGCTATAATCGGTGATGGTGCAGGTGCAATTATTACACCAATTGTTGAAAATGGTGGTATAACAGGATTCAGCTTTACTAATAGAGGTAGCGGCTATACAAATGCTACCATAGCAATAACCGGTGATGGTGTAGGATTTAATGGCGATGTTATTTTAGCGCCTGAAGGCGGACACGGATCATCGCTTGTTAGAGAATCTTATGCTGATGGTATAGTTGCATTCTTATCAGATATTGACTCAGCCATACTTGGCGTGAACACACCTGATCTTGAATACCGACAAGTAGCAATGATAGTTAACCCATTTAAGTATGGCGCGATTACTAATTCTAGATTCAGAGGTGACTCCGGTACTAGTGCTTGGTTAATAACTGACCCTGGGATTACTACAGCTGCATATACTGTTGGTGACTACTTAAAATTATCTGGAGGGACTAACGAATTAATGCTAGTTGCGGCGGTTGAAACTGGCAAATTGTTATTACAAATTAAGGACGAATATGTTCCGGCTGAAGACGATGTTTACGATAAAGTTGACGCTAATTCCGTTGTAATAAATAGTTCTATACTAACTGTTCCTGATGCGATAACTCCACCAACGGTTGATAGGTTTTCAGGACAAATGCTGTTTATTGATAATAGAGCGCCGTTCAAGACGTTATTGAACCAAATAGCGAACATAAGAACGCTAATCAAATTTTAATCGAGGAAATACTGAATGACAATTAACTTCAACACCGACCCATATTATGATGATTATGATGAGTCGAAGAATTTCCATCGAATTCTTTTTCGCCCAGGGTTATCGGTGCAGAACCGTGAACTGATCCAGCTTCAGACAATTTTGCAAAAGCAAATCGAAAGACACGGTTCGCACGTATTCAAGGAAGGCGCAAAAGTTTTTGGCGCGGAATTTACTTATTCAGAAAATCTTGATGCAGTAAAAGTTGAAGACTTATTCGGTGTTGAATATGTAGAAGATTATGCTGAAGAACTTATTGGTAAAACCATTACAGGTGCAACTAGCGGAGTCACCGCAACCATACTTGCTTACACTAGATCTAATAATACTGACCCGTTAAGCTTTTATGTTAACTATACCTCAACTGGCACCGACCGTGTTACAACTAAGTTCCAAAATAACGAAGAATTAACTAGTAAAGATGCTGTTTTTAATTATCCAGCGGGATCCGCATTCGCAAAGACTTTAGTAACTGAAACTACCGGTGTTGGTATTGGTGCTTCAATTACTCAAGGTGTTTACTATGTAAAAGGCTACTTTGTATTAGCCGCTCCACAGTTTCATATAGTTTCAAAATACGATACAGACTTTAGCGGTAAGATTGGTTTAAAGATAGTAGAGAGTATTGTTAGTTCAAGCGAAGATGAATCGCTACTTGATAATGCTAGTGGGACTCCTAACTTTGCTGGCCGTGGTGCTGATCGTTATGTCATTGATTTAGTATTATCGGCAGTAAGCCTTACAGATGAGCCAATTGACTTTATTGAAATTGAACGTGTATCGTATGGGCAGGTACTATCAAAGACCCGTACAACGCCTTATAATGAACTTGCTAAAAACCTAGCAAGACGTACATTCGATATTAACGGCAGTTTTGTAATTAATCCATTTAGACTGAAGATTAAAGAAGCTTTAAATAATTACCTTAATAACGGAGTCTATAATTTAGGTGAAACTTCAAATTATGGTAACTTGATAGACAATGATGATTTTGCTGTTGCTCAAATAAGCGAAGGTAAGGCTTATATTGACGGGTATGAAGTAGAATCAATTGGTTCTAAGTTTTTAGATATAGAAAAGCCAAGAGACTTTAGAACTGTTAATAACTCAGCAATCCCAATGGAGGTTGGTAACTATATTCGCGTTACGAATATGGAAGGTCTTCCTGATACGGTTGGAGCTGGTTCTATAATTTCATATCCTGAAATACAATTTTACGATACAGCAAATGCTGTTGACGGTACGCCCAATGGCAATATGATAGGTGTTGGCCGTATAAGAAGCATGGAATTTGATAGCGGTGATGAATCTGCGTTAAATAAGTTACTCGACGATACCGCGGTATATAAGATGTACTTGTTTGATATTAAAATGATGCAAAAGATATCATTTGCTGCCCATGCTACTAATCCTACAATAACTATTGCTCCAGGGACATTGCTTAGAGGCGCGACCTCAGGCGCAACTGGTTATGTTCACTCTTACTTAGAAACTGGTACAAACCCAGCCACTAACCAAACAGTCATATACTTAACGAGTGTTTCTGGTGTATTTTTAGCTGCTGAAAACTTAATATCTAATAGTGCTGATAGTGCTACCGCCTACGAAATACAAATATCTGGTACCACTGACTCAGTCGAAATTGCAGCTATAGAATCGTATTCATTTGATTCCGTAAAACAATTATATTATGATGATCCTGCCGCAGACGGCGAGGTACCTTCTACAGGCGATCTTGTTTTGGAAAATCAATTTGCTCTTTCTGGTACGATCCAAACAGTTCATAACGAAGTAGAAGTTACTGGTTTTAACACAAAGTTTACCACTGAATTGCGCCCCGGTGATGTAATCGTTATTGGCGGTGCCGAAAGAATAGTATCAGGCGCAGTGACAATATCTGATACTACGTTATCATTAACTGATACCGCAGGAACTACAGGTACAGCTGTCTCGATACGTAAACGCGCATTCATAAACGATCAAGAAAAGAACTTATCAATACGACAGCTTGCAAAGCCATATATTAAAACTTTAAAGCCGGCCGGCGTTTCTGAAAGTAGTATTACATACCGCAAACAGTTTTACGCAACCGCTAACTCGAGTGGAATATTTACTATAAACGAACCAAGTTCTAAGTTTGCAATAGTTACTAATGATGATTATCAAATAACTATCGTAGAAGGCGGCACAAATCCATATGTCGCTGGTGACATTGTAAATGCTGAATATTTAAAAGGTTTAGGCGGTGGCGTGTCTGGCGAAGGTACAAGTTCTCTTGTAATTACTGCACCACTTGTTTTTAACAACGGAACAAAAGTTAAAATTAATACAACCATTGAACGAGATACCACAACTAGTAAAACGAAAACTGCTGTACGCTCAGCCCAAACTAAAATATTAAATAAGAAAGCGACTAACGGGTTAAAGCCTTATGGCACGTCTGCACACCATCCTGAAATATCATTAGGTGTATCTGACGCTTTCAAACTGCTTGCGGTTTATGATTCTAACTCTCTTACAGTCGATGCTGTTACTCCTACAATGTCGTTTATAAATTCCGCGGGTAATTTCGTTGCAAAGGAAACCATTACTGGTACCGATTCTGGTGCTAGTGCAATCATACTAAATAACTCTTCGCCGTTAAATTATATACTATTGTCTTCAATAGAGTTTCTCCCTGGAGAGATTATATCTGGTGCAGATGCAAGCGCTACGGCCGGAACGCTAACTGCCGGTTCTAAAGTTGTAACATCTAGGTATTTACTTGATACAGGACAACGTGATAACTATTACGATATATCTAAAATTGTTTTAAAGCAAAGAGCACCTAAACCTGCAGGACGGCTCCTTGCTATATACGATCACTTTGATCATGGCACTGGTTTATATTTTGATGTTGACTCATATGTATCTGTTGATTATTCAGAAATACCGTACTATTCGTCAACTCGTATCGATCCTGACGCAACTAATACGACAGGTGTATTTGACTTAAGGACTGCCATTGATTTCCGTCCAAGAGTTGCTAATACTGGAACAGTACAAGGCGATGTTAGAACTGTTAATGAAAATTCTTTTGACTTTGCATCAAGAGTTTATAGCGGCGCGGGGTCATCTGCTACGCCGATTCCTAAAGATAACTCATTATTTGATTATGGGTTTGAATATTACTTAGGTCGTTCTGATACAATTTGGTTAACAACTCAAGGTGAATGGGTAACAGTAAAAGGCGAACCTTCAGAAAGTCCGGTATTGCCTGAAGAAATTGCTAACGCAATGAAGATCGCCGATATATTCATGTCTCCTTATGTTCTTAATGTTGATGATATTGAGGTTGAAATTAAATTACAGAAACGTTATAGAATGGAAGATATTGATAAGATAACACAGCGAGTCGATAATATCGAATATCATACGTCGTTATCATTACTCGAAAGTAGTGTTGAGTCTCTACAAGTTAAAGATAGCAATGGTTTAGACCGATTTAAGTCAGGTTTCTTAGTTGACAATTTTGGTGGTCATAAGACAGGCGATGCTGCGCATCAGGATTACCGTTGTGCAATTGATATGACTAACGGTATTCTTCGTCCTAAGTACAATACGAAAAACATTGAATTGATTGAAAAGACTACAACGACTCCGGGGTATGTTGTCAACGATAACATAGCAACTATTGCGTATGTACATCTTTCGTCTATTGAACAGCCTTTCGCAACTAGAATAGAAAGTCTAACACCGGTATTAACGTCGTCTTGGATTGGTAGTATTGCACTTACTCCTTCGGCTGACTCATGGTTTGAAAATAAGAAAGCTCCAGATATAACTAAAAACATTGAAGGAAACTACAACGCAGTATTAACTACTAATAAAAATTCTTTAGGTACGGTGTGGGGAGCAGCGCAAACTTCATGGACAGGTGTTGTTAGTGAAAGATTGCTATCATCTAGGAGAAGCAGCCGACTTGATTCGATATCTAGCGTTGGCAATCAAATTACGGCAACGTCATCAGTACGAACAACTTCAAGATTCCTTCAAACTAGCTCGTCGTTAAATACGCAGCAAGGGATACGTTCATCCTTAGTTGAAAGAGTTGATACGAGACTTGAAGGCAATCGTACAATAGCAAACGATATTATACCGTTCATGCGTAAAAAGGAAATTACGTTTAGCGGCAGCGGGTTTAAACCGTTCACTAGAGTTTATCCTTTCTTCGATAATATCAACGTTTCTAGGTTTGTTACTCCAGCAGGCGGAAGCGTTGTTGGTACTAAAGTCGAATTAAGTAATATTGTCGAGGCTGGATCTTGGACTACTATTTCAAGAATCCAACTTGCTGGGTTTTGGTCACAACAACGCACGACCGCTAATACTATATTCAGTGTACAAACTTCGCCTGATAATATTAATTGGTCATTAGCTAATAGCGCAACGTTTGGTTCTGCAATAGAAGCCAATGTTAATACGCCAAATTTAACGCTTTCACCAAATAGTGTTAATGGAGAGTTATACATCCGTATTTGGTTTAATAACCCTGATCATATGGCGTTTAATCAATTTGTAGTGTACGATCAAGCCGGTGTCGCAATCCCAAGTTCGCGTATAGAACTCCACAACCATCTTGGTTGGTTCAATGCTCAAAATTCGGTTAAGACAGCAGGTTATGCAGTGAGTAATTGGAGAAAAATTAGAACTGCTAACATGACGTTTAAAATTATAGATGGTCCTAAGACTACTATACCGTCTGGCGGCAAACTGCAAACTTTTAATAATGATTCTCTCGATGCAACTGCTTTAGTGACGGACGCGACTGGTACGGTACGTGGTATCTTTACTATACCGGATCCAAACATTATTGGCAATCCTAAGTTTAGGACTGGTGATAGAACGTTAAGATTAACATCAAGCTCTACAAACGGCGAGGCAGGTATTACTACTGCAGGTGAAACTGAATTTACTTCAAAAGGTATTCTAAAAACAAAACAACGTACGTTTGTTGCAACACGTAACGCTACAGTTAAACGTGAAAGCGTTAATCGTAGCTTTATTTCAAATGTTTCTAGAGTAACTAGTCGTACAACTACTCCAGTTACTACAACGAGAACTTTCACACGAACTTGGGGCGATCCTTTAGCACAGTCATTCCAAATCACGACTGAAGGCGGCGAGTTTTTAACAAAGGTTGATGTATTCTTTGAAAGCAAAGATAATTTCATTCCGGCGCGATGTGAATTACGCGAAATGGAAAATGGTCTACCAACATCACGGATAATTCCGAATAGCGGTGTTTCGTTAGATCCTGAGTATATTAACGTTTCATCGGGTGGTACTGTTGCAACTACGTTTGAATTCTCTGCTCCAATATATGTTAAAGAAGGTATTGAATTAGCATTGGTATTGTTATCTGATTCTGAAAATTATCGGGTGTTCATATCTAAGTTAGGCGAATTAAACCTTGCCGATCAGGCTGTAGTATCACGTCAACCGTACTTAGGTGTATTATTCAAATCTCAAAACTCGGCCACATGGACTGCGTATGATAATGAAGATCTGAAGTTTACCGTATATCGTGCTAAATTCGATATAGGATCAACTACATTAAGTTTGCGAAATGCTAATATCGGATTAGAAACATTAATTCAAGATCCTATTGAAATGTTTGAAGGTTCTAATCAAATTGAAGTATTCCACGACGACCATCAAATGCATCAAGATGATAACGCAGTTGAAATCCGAAATGCTACATCTGGAATATACAGCGCACTGACTACAGTTTTAGCATCAGGCGGCTCAACGTTCGGTTTCAATGCAACGGCTGGGATGAGTGGGATGAGTACTACCGTAAACGTTATGTTTAAACTTTATCGCGATGTTACAGGTTTGAATATTAATCCTGATAAGGTTGATAGCGAAAATCGTCAAGGCGAAATTATAACTGCTGATATTTCTGAAGCTGGTGGCATTATTACCGCAACTAACTTGACGCGTGATATTGATACTTTACAAGATGGTGCAATTGATTTTGCTATTGGCGATGTAATTGAATTATACACGTTTAATGGCGTTAATATGAACCAAATTAATAAAGTTCATCCGGCATTACATACATATAATATGGATTCTTATGTAATTGAATTGACTGAAGGTACCGCAACAGAAGCCACTCAGTTTGGTGGCAATAAGGTCCAATCTTCACATAACGCCTTGGTAAATTCATATCAAATAATGGTGCCAACTGTTGTACATAATAATACTCAATTAAGTACACAACTTAACTTGGTCACAGGTACTTCGTTTAGTGGAAACGAAACATCATTTGGTACATCAATATCTGACTTAACTAATACCGTTGATATGATATCTCTAAGTAATGCAGGTATGATTGCTAGTCAAGTTAATGAGGTTGCTAAGTTGGGAAGCAATGAATCTGCGAGAATCGACTTTATAATGACAACTAATGTCGATAACCTTTCACCGGTTGTTGACTTGGAACGAGCTTCAATAAGCACATTTGCGAATAGATTAGAATCAATAAGTAACGAACTTGGCGTGTATCCTAATTCAACTTATGTTGCGCCAACTGAGCCTGAAGGCGATAGCGGAGAATCAATTTATATCACTAAACGTGTACAGCTTGAAAATCCTGCTTCAGCTTTGAAAGTATATCTTGATGCAGCCTTATTGAATAACGCAGATATACAGGTAATGTATAAAATATTGCGTTCAGATGATTCGGTTGAATTTGATGAAATTGGCTGGGTATATTTTAATGGCGATGGTTCTCCGGATGACGTTGTTAACCCATCTTCAAATGTTGAGGAGTTCAAGGAATACGCATTTGGCGCTGATACATTACCTGAATTTATTGGGTTCTCTGTTAAGATAAGAATGACTGGTACTAACAGTTCAACACCGCCATTAATTAAACGGCTTAGAGCTTTAGCCTTAGCCATATAATTATTGATAACATTGGGGTCTCGTAAGGGATCCCAATATTCTAAACTGCTGTGGAAAATTCTAATGAAAAGTTTTAAACAATTTATTGAAGAAAAAGATAGCCGTCTTGATAAGGCAGGCGTTAAAGGTTTTAATAAGCCAAAGCGTACTCCAAGCCACCCAACAAAAAGCCATGTTGTAGTTGCTAAGGAAGGTGATAAGATTAAGACTATTCGCTTTGGTGAACAGGGTGCTTCTACTGCAGGCGATCCTAAGAAAGGCGAGTCTGATAAAATGAAAGCCAAACGCAAATCATTTAAAGCACGGCATGGTAAGAATATTGCTAAAGGTAAAATGAGCGGTGCCTATTGGGCCAATAAAGAAAAGTGGTAATTAAGTTTATAAATACTAACAGTATTACAAATAAAGGATAAGTTAAATGAAAAGTTTTAGCGCATACCTCAAAGAAAATTATAAAGCAGCCATTGAAGAAGGTAAAATGAAAGAGTTTCATGATATGGTTGCTAAAGGCATGACTCCAGCTCAAATTGCTAAGAAAATTGATATGCCAGTTAAAGTTGTTGCTGAGTTTATGAAAGACATGCAGAAAGAATCTAACTCAGTTGAAGAAGGCGGGCTATGGGATAACATTCATGCTAAGCGCAAAAGAATCAAGAAAGGTTCTGACGAAAAGATGAGAAAGCCAGGGTCAAAAGGCGCACCGACAGATCAAGCCTTTAAAGATGCTCAAGAAGAAGAAACCGCTGCTTACAAGAAAAAACGCTAAAGTGACTAACGCAAGTGTGGGCGCACATAAAGATCTTGTAAGGGATCCTAATTCACACGCAATTATTAATACTAATAAGAAAGCATATCAAGAAGCAATGGATGCTCATAGGCTGGCAAAGTCAAAAGACGAACGCATACAGAAACTTGAAGATAACGTTTCTGACATGGATAACAAACTTTCAAAAATACACGATATGTTGATTGCGCTCACTAATAATTAATATAAATAAAACATAATTCTGTCGAAACTCATTACAAAGGTAAATTCAAGAAATGGCAACTTTAACGCTTAGAAGTACAAAGGGAGCTCCTTTGACCTTCGCTGAATTAGATAGTAACTTTACTGATCTAAATAGTGAAGCAGTCAAAAACCTTACATACGTCGCACCAAACTTGGTCATTACTCAAGGCGACGATACGTCACTAAGTGTTAACATTCGTGACATCGTTACTTATTCAAGTCTTAATGCTAATGGCGATGTTGGTACAGGGTCAACCCAAGTTGCTCGTGGTAATCACGTCCATAGCGGATTGCACTATAGTGGTACTCAAGAACTTACCATGCTCGACGGCCGATTATCATTAGGCAATGGCACGGTATTATCATATGGCCAAAACCGAAATATAACCAAGGTTGGAGCTGGCATTGAAGATTTCTATATTTACCTTGGTCGAGCTAGCCCTGGGACGCACTCCATTAAATATTATTATCAGGGTCACTCTTCATATAATAGCATACAATTAGATTTTGCTTTAGACTATAACGGCGGCGGTACAAACGGCGTTAGTTTACACGCAGGCCTAAACACAGTTAAACTGTTTAAAAGCGCAGGCGCCACTGAAGTGTCATCCATTCATATAGTGAAACGCGGCACAGCAACCGCAGAAGTATATATTAAGCATACTATGTCGGCAACCATACCGGCAGGGAACATTATAAACGTAAATTGGTCAGTCCAATCCCAGGGCTATACTACGGACGCGTTTTACTTTCCGACTGATCCGCTATATACGCTGAATGCCGGCAATACAGTAACAAACTTTATTCAAGAAGTTACTACGACTGGTCATACCAATTTCATAAGTGTTGGCGGTGATGGCAACGCCTTAACAAATTTAAACTGGAATGCAATAAGTGGTATACCATTAACTACAAGTTCAACCGACACCACAGCAAACCGAATTACAAAAGTTGGTGATTTTGGATTAGGTGCAGACGCAATTAGTATTAATAACTTTGATATAATTACTGATAGCGGGTTTTACAGAAATGGTTCAAGCACATCGATTGGCATTCCAGTAGTATCTAATGTAATTTTGATGGTACACAATGAAAGAAGTAATAATTATGCGGTTCAAACTGCTGTTCAAATTAATACAAATCGTTCGTGGAATAGAAGTAAATCTGCTGGCACATGGACTTCTTGGGTAGAAATCCTAACAGAATCATCCACTGTTAATGCAGCGACTCTCGATAATTTGGATTCCACACAGTTTTTAAGGTCTGATACAAGCGACCAGATGAATGGTCAATTGTATGGCGGTTTTGGAGCCATGACCACTAATGGGACTAAAGACTGGAATCATATTACTAATGCTAGATCAGGCAATGGTTATACTCTCCTGCGAGGATCTGACTCGGTTAACGGGCCTAGTACATCAATAGGCTTCTGGCATTCGTTTTCTTTTGAGTATAATGCTAAAGACGGCACTGGCAACATGACTCAGTATGCCATCCCTTTCCAAGATGGCCTTGATACGTACTTTCGCGTTAGAGTCAGTGCCGTCTGGGGTGCTTGGAGAAAAATTCTTACAGACCAGAACATTCCTACATATGCCGTACCACCAATAGGCGGTTCGTTTTATGCGAGTGGAACCGAAGGCGGCGAAGTATCATGGCAAAAACCAGTAACCGAAACGACCGAAGGCAATTGGATAATGGATGTCGTCGCTAAAAAAATGCGACTTCGCACTTCTACTGCTAATTTGAATGAGTGGGCATTTAACAATTATGGGTCAGGACGCTGTAAAGTTACGGTAAATGAACTAGAAGTTGATACGCCAAAAACCTACAACGACGCAAGCACCCAAACTATTACACGTCAAGGTGTTAGTACTTATATTAGTAGATGGACGGCAGGGGGTGCCACATACACGTTAAATGAAGCAACGTTTATTACTGGTGATAAGGTTTACGTTACTAGGATGTGGGATCGAGTGGGAACCCTAACTATTACATCTGGGCAAGTTATATATTTGCCTGATACGTCTTCTGCGCTATCACAAACGTTAGCCGTATTAGGTACAGTATGTTTTGAATACATTGGTAATGCGTGGATGGCGCGAGCCGCATAATGAACAATTTACAGAGAGGACAATAACAACATGGCAACATTAGATAGTTTATTCGGCAGCGATTATAGCGTTAATGCTAACGCTCAAGACATAAATGTGATTTCAGGGATTAATGTTACAAAGGGCAATGTAACCGGCATTACCACACGCGTGAACACGAAAGTCGGGTATAGCAATCTCATAACATATGGAGCGAATGGTCTACAAGCCGGTCAGTCTTCTACTGGCGCTTTAACTACTACCAACGGCGGCCAAGTATCTTCTCCAACAAGTGATTGGTGGAATCACATAATACAGAACCATCCCAATTCGAGCGGTTTTTATTCGCAATTATCATGGGGTTTCCAAAAAGACCAAATCCACTTCAAGCGAGTAAAAAATGGTACAGATTCGGGGTTCATAAATGTGCCCACTGTTAAGACCATATATGATAACACAGCCAGTGTAGATATATCAGGTACTAACTCAAGCACGATTCTTATAAGATTTACTCCTAATGCCTCTGCGGTGGCCGTCGGAACACCGACTTTTATCGGTCAGTCATTTGAAATACATAACGTACGGGATAACTCGGGAACTGTAACGATAAACTCAACTGCTGCTATGTACATACCTGATGGAGGGCTTGCGTTCCAGCATACCATTACAGGCCCAGGTAAAGTTACCTTCGTAAGTTTCAATGGCACACATTGGATGATGGCAAGATGACGATATATAATAGTAATAAATTTAAGAGGAATGATAAATGGCTGAATTAAATCAATATTTAATGGCAAATTCGCAGAAGCTTGATAATCTCGATTCTAGCCAGTTTTTAAGGTCTGATGTTAATGATGTCGTGACTGCAAACATTACGTTTAATGATAGTAAGTATTTGAAATTCGGGACAGACAACCTTGGCGCACATTTTTTCTGTAATGGTAGTCATATGTATACCGATTTAAAGTCAGGCATCGGTAACTGGTATATACGAGATGGAAGCACTACCCGCTTCATATTTGATGACGCTGGTCACTTTGCCGCAACTGGTAATGTAACAGCTTATTCAGATGAACGATTAAAAACTGATTTAGTACAAATTGATAACGCACTTGATAAAGTATCGACACTTACAGGTTATACTTATAACAGACAAAGTCTTGATGGCAAATTAGAAGATACTCCACGCCAAGCTGGATTATTGGCAAGTGATATTGAAAAGGTATTACCTGAAGTTGTTCAAGTTGATTCTGAAGACGAAGATGCTATTAAGTCAGTTGCGTATGGTAACATGGCCGCATTGTTTGTCGAAGCAATAAAAGAACTTAAAGCTGAAAACGCTGAGTTGAAAGCTAGATTAGATAATGCTGGTTTATAAATATCATATAACAAATTAGGAAACATTATGCCAAATATTCAATACACAACAAAAATAGAACGGGTTTATACTCACGAAGATTCATTGAGTGTATCCTATCGTAGACCAGACGATGTTGGCCCGACTTTCATCAAGGTATATTATGACCAAGAAATGGTTGATTCGGGCGATGTTGATACAAGCGAATACATTCAAAGTCTGATAGCAGCTGAAGCACCTTTAGCTTATTGGGCAAAGAATGATATTGCAAAACCTGAAGATTTAACTAGTTTACTATCAGCTGAGCCGATTATTAACGAGTCTGATGATATTGAAGCATCGAAAACTAAAATTGAAAACATTAAAGATACTGTATATGAGCTAAAAGCAGATTTTAGTTTTGAAGTCGATGGTCTCGTTGTATCATTTACTGAAACTTGTGTTGGCCTTTGCGACGGGCATTCGTGGGAGTTTGGGTTTGTGGGAGATGAAAGTGTTGGATTACCTTATACCGAAGATAATCCAACAGTTGAGTTCCCTAGTTCTGGCGAATATGAAGTAACTCATACCGCCGGAAATAAACATAAACGCGAAAAAGTTACTAAAACCGTAACTATTGTATAAGGTGAGTATATGACTTTACAAGCAAGCGGGGCAATATCAATACTTGATGTTGCAACAGAATTTAGCGATTCAAGCCCAACAACGCCGCATAGCTTAAGCGAATTTTATGGGGCAGACGCTAACGGCGCTGGCGATATACCCGCAAGCAGCACAATAGCGTTAAGCGACTTCTATGGTACAAGCAATGTATTTTGGAGAGCTACTGCGGTGCCAAACGCCCCTAATGCGGTTGCATGTAGTGGAAATAACAAGTACGCTTATGCTGACGCATTAGGCAATACGTTTAAATCTACTGATGGCATTACATGGACGTTATGGTATGCCTCAGGTTCTTCTACGTATGATACTCAAGCAATGGCTATGAGTGCCTCAGGCGCGTTCGGGTCGGTTGGGAATTATGGGAGATTTATAAACGCTACGAGTTTTGTTGCGACGCCAACGGTTCAAGGTATCAGCACAACTTACGGAATGGGTTGTTCAGTTTATGGCAGTAGTGAAGTGCTGTATACACTATTCGGTGATGGTTATTTTAATAATACCATATATTCTCACTCGATAGTTTTAAATACGGGAGCAAGAACAAATCACGCAACATCGCACAACTTGCACCTTGGTAGGGGCATTAGTGCAAACCCAAATGGCTATGCGTTAATGACAGGTACCATTGCCCCATCATGGGCATCTGCCCATAATAACGCTGCGATAGCCAATGCCAGTGACGTTCAAACCTTGGTTACAATACCAACGAGTGTTGGTTCAACTGAAGCGCCTTGGGGAGTTGGTTGGATACCATCGTATGGCGCATGGCTGGTTTATATCAATAGCCTTAACAAATTCTATAAAGTATACGAAAACGGCACTGTCACCGCCGCAACTGGGATGCCCACGAACAGATATACTAGACACATAAAGTACGACGTGCAAACCGATACTATATATTACGGTACAACTACAGGTATATGGACTGCTCCAGGGAATAGTCCGACCACTTGGACGCAGGAGGTGCTTCCAGCTGGTCTTTCACATAACATACGATATATGGACGTTAAAAACGGTCAGAAGATTGCTTGTGCTTATAGCACAGCACAAGTATATGTTTGGAGATAAATGAATGAAATTGCCAGTATGGGTCCAATATACCGATAAAGTAGAAGGGGGCGATCAGTTCTTATTTAGAATGCGGATCAACCCCAAATACATCGATGATAAAGGTTTAATTGCCCACGAATACGAGCATGTAAGACAATGGTATACCATAACGGCTATGACGCTTGCAATCAATTGCATATTGGCTGTAATAGTAATGCCTAGTCTCTTAACCGACCCATACGTAATTGGTTTAATAACAGCGTATAGCGCTTTGGCTTATCATATAGTAGTAAGATCATTAAGGCGTATTAGATTAAGAGTTGAGTCAATATGCTATGCAAGACAAATTGAGCAATACGGACCAAAACATCATTCACAACATATGGATTATTTTGCGAAAGTTCTTTCTGAAAAATACGACTTACAAATAACCAAAGAGGTAGCACGTAAGTCTATTTCAGCTGAATTGTTCCAATCATGGTAAAGAACCGCAGTTACCTTAGGATATAAATATAACATAAGTATAAATACACGAGGCTAGAACTGTGCCAATTATATCGAGAGCTGAGCTCGTTGCATATGCATTAAGACGATTAGGATCGCCAGTATTAGAAATTAATGTTGAAACTACTCAGATCGAAGATCGGGTTGATGAAGCAATTCAATACTATCAAGAATATCATAGCGATGCGTCTGTACCGACTTTTGCTTCATATACTGTTACTCAAGTTGATATAGACAATAAGTATATTGTCATTGCTGAAGATATGATTTATGTTAATCGTATCTTGCCTTTCAGTGGAACCGGTGGTGGCGAGTCATTATTCAATACTGATTATCAGATTAACTTTAACGACGAATATCTGTTAAGAGGTGGGGTTTCAGGTGGTAGTGGTGGTGCCGGAACTGGAATGATATCTTATTATGCCCAAACAAAGTCATATATTGATTTAGTGAATAGTGTTACAGGCGGTGGTACTCCAATCAGGTTTAACCGCCACACTAACCGTCTATACATTGACATTGATTGGGATAAGTTATCAGTTGGCGCAATTATTGTTATCGTTGGAACTGTCTTAGTCGACCCAGAAACTTATACCGATGTCTATAACGATCATTATTTAAAAATGTATGTAACCGCTTTGATTAAACATCAGTGGGGTCAAAACATGGTTAAGTTTGACGGTATGCAACTCCCAGGTGGTGTAACAGTCAATGCAAGACAAATGATTGAAGATGCTAATCTTGAGATCGAAAAACTTAAAGAAGAGATGCGACTGGTTTGGGAAGAACCTGTCAATTTCTTTGTCGGATAGCACTATATGCCAACTAATCCTTATTTTAGTCCTAATGTTGCATCTGAACAGAATCTATATGAAGATTTGATTATAGAATCAATTAAGATGTATGGTCAAGACACCTACTATTTGCCACGCGATGTAGTACAACTTGATACTATATTAAACGAAGATGTCGAATCACAATTTAATGAATCTTATACTGTTGAAATGTATATTGAAAACATCGAAGGTTTTTCAGGCGAAGGCAATCTACTTGCAAAATTCGGTCTTGAAATACGTGACGAAGCAACTTTCATTGTGTCAAAAAGACAATGGGAAACATACGTAAAA
>TARA_R110000764_G_scaffold240100_1_pt1 | contig 31027 bp, 27 predicted proteins | sample TARA_R110000764 | Tara Oceans TARA_R110000764 (sample SAMEA4398111) | marine metagenome | biome: Polar Biome; feature: [SRF] surface water layer (ENVO:00010504); material: water (ENVO:00002006), including particulate matter (ENVO:01000060) such as... | depth 5 m | reverse complement strand
CAGAATAGGTTACAGAATAGGTTACAGAATAGGTTACAGAATAGGTTGCAGATTAGGTTGCAGATTAGGTTGTTATCTAAGGATGTTTTAATTCATTGATTTATATGAGGATAAAACTCATGTGACATTAGTTTTTATTAAAAATATTTACTTGTTTTACTTATAATTAAGGTATAATTTATTTTATTGAGCGGAAAATATCATGAAGTAAGGATCAACATTAAATAAACTAATTGGCCTACCACTATGGTGGTGTGGCCTTTTTAGGTCGGACACAAAGGTGGTAGACGATAGTGCTTTGATGTGGATTTAATGGAATTAAGGGTTTCTGGGAAAATTGTCGCTTAACAGCGATAGACATAACGACAGGAATCATAATTGAGCGATATTAATAAACATCTAAAGATATGGGGATTAATTATTACAGTCTGAAAACCAAGAGCAGGAGGAGGAGGCTGATGATATCTTTCTGAAATCAATCTTCACAAATTTGTCGTTCAAACCGCACAAAAACACAGTTCATTTTCACAAATATATCGTTTTAAAATTAGTACCTTTTGTTTTAAAATAGTTTTTTAGCATAAGCATATTAAACATTATAAATATAATAAACAACATGTTGATAATTTAATATAAAATAATACATAATATTTTAATTAATAAAAAAATTTACTCATTTTATAAATGACAAACTTAAAATTTTATAAATTACAATTTTAAGTATAATATTAATAAGGAATAAGGAATAAGGAATAAGGAATAAAGTAAAGAAAGTGGCACATAAAAATTATATTAAATGTACCACCATTGATTAAATAAAAATACTTAAGTTGGCATTTTATACTCCTAATATCAATTAATTCTTGTAAAAAAAACATAATTTCATTAAGATGTTATCATAATTTGATATTTTTACAAGTTAGATGACATTTTTTGATAAATATGATGGGAATAATCACTTAATGAATAATATTAACTATGATGCATATGCTAATATGTTGAGTTTACAAGCTAAAATGTGTTTTCCATTTGAAAGTGGAGTTTATTTAAATCATTCTATTCATAAGTTAAATAAAATTGGTGAAATTGGTTGTGGAAATGCGAGCTATGCAAATAAACTTACTGGTTTAACTAATGAAGCTAATTTTATTTGTATAGATCATGACGAAAAAATCCTTAATAAAGCATCTAATATAAATTCTAAAATAAAAACATCTGTTGGTGATATCAGAAGTTTGCCTAGTGATATAGAGCTACTAATATCAAGATTAGTTTTACATCAAATTGAAGATAGAGATGATTTTATAGATGAAGTTGGTCGAAAATTAAAAACTGGAAATAAATTAATAATAATTGATTCATATGATAAATATTTCAAGCTAATACCAAAATTAGAGTTTTTTTCTAAACATTTATCTTCTCATAGAAAAAAACTAAGCCCTAGAACTGCTAGTAGGAATTTAAAAAATGATATTATTTATGAGGTTGAAAAAAGAGAATTTAAATTAATAGACGAACAGAATTATTATGTCCCAAGTACTCTACCCAAATATAAAGAATATTTTAAAGAGTATATGCTAGAAACAGCTAAAATATTTGGAATTAATAGTGAAATAAATAAAGATATTCAAGATTGGTTTGAGAATATGAATTCATATGCTCAAATTGGTTTGTTTATATGTGTTTTTGAAAAATTATAGAGATAAATATGTTTGAAGAAATAGATTGGATTATTGTTCCTGGGGGGCCTGGTATATCTAGAGAATATTTAGAAATGCCATTGTCTTTTTTAACTGATAACTATAAATTTCATTTTTATGATCCATTAGGAACTTATGAAAATAATAGTAAAAAAGATATTAATATTTCAGAATTGGTTGAACAAATATTTAGTTTTGCAAATGAAAAGGGATTAAAAAAATTTGGATTAATATCACATTCTTTCGGAACATATTTATCTATTAAGGCTTATCAAATTAAACCTGAATTAATACAGGCTATGTTATTCCTGAACCCTATGCCTACAAGGTATGAGGAATGGAAAATGTCTTTAAATAAAATTATAAATAGAGTTCCTGATATTTTTAAAGATAAAATTTCTCAATTGATGTCTAAATGTGATGATGATATGGGAGTCGCACTTTTTAAAGCTATATTTCCATTTTACTCTAATAGTAAACATGTTATGTTGCCTGATATTAAATTTAATAATAAAATGTGTGATTATTTGTCTTCACAAGTTGAAGAGTATAATCATATTTCTTCCATAGAAAAGCTAGAGTGTCCTTATGTTTGTATAGTTGGTGAAAAGGATCCTTTTTATTATCCTGACATGTTTCCAGAAGATAATACTATAGTTATAGAAGGAGTAGGGCATTACCCTTTTTATGAAGATCAAGAAAAATTTAACGATTCTATTAAAACAACAGAGAAATTATTGTGTCTAAAAAAAAAGATAATGAAAATAGCGTAATATTAAAACTAAGAGACATTAGAAAAGAAAAAGGATTTACTATTAGTGCATTAGCAGATAAAGCAGGTGTTGATTATCAAAAAATAGGTCGTGCAGAAAGGGGGGAAACTTCTATGACTATTGAAATGTTAATAAAACTTGCAAAGGTAATGGACGTTCCACTTAGAAAATTGATAGAAGAGCATGTAGATTCAATGGGTGATGATGATGAAGTAAGCATCTCTGATGACTCTAACCTTATGAACATGATTCCTCTTATTTATGAAGAGATAAATTTACTGTGCAGTAAAAAATCAATTAAAATTGAAGATAAAGTGAAAGTTCAATTAGCAACTATGATGTATAAGATTGTTCAAGATATCCGCATAAATGTTCAAGATGATGAAATTGTTGTGAAAGCTTTGTTTCAAGGATTTGATGCCATTTTGGAAAGAGTTGTTTTGAATTAAGTCTTTCACTTTTAATTTTCTTTACCATTTTATCCCAGTCGAATATTATTTGTTTTGCAGCTAACCAATTTTGGCCTTCGTGGCATAGTTTTAAAGCAGATAATATTTTACATTTTGCTTTTTTATATTTATGATCATTAAGATAAACAAGAGCAATATTCGCATAAGTATATATTTTATATTCTTTATTATTTTTTGTTAGTTTATATGCAGAATCTAATAGTTTTTTATACATATTTTTTTGCAATAATATATAATGAGTTATTAAAGTATTTAATAATTGCATTCTTACATAACTATCTTGAGTTTCATTGTAGTTAACTTCTAATTTTTTTATGTGATTAAGTGCTTTTTCCTTATTGTTTGCCCGATAATAAGCATGTAATAAATTACGATTAATTTCTAAATTTAAAGCTTTGTTGCCAGTCAATGCTGATAGTTCCTCAGATATCTCCAATATTTTTAAAGCACTTTCAGTAAAACCAGATTTCCAAAAAATTTCTCCGATATTACCATATGCTATAGCAATCCAAGAATGTCTATTGTTTTTCTTTGCTATTTCAAGAGAGTGAATAAAATGAATAATACTTTCTTCAAAGTTTGTTCCTCTTAATCCATGTATAGTAGCCAAGACACAATGTGATAGAAATAATGATTTATTGTTGACTGAAGAATAATTTTTTATAACAGATTCCAAGTCTTTTAATGACTCTTTCCATTCGCCTTTAAAAAAGTATGCAATTCCTCTAGAGCAGAGTAATTCATACTTAATTTTATAATAAAAATCATCTTGTAAAGCATTACTAGCTTTTTTTATACAATTGTCAAAATCTCCTTCCCACCATATACATTCAATTAACATGGCTTTTAAAGTTATACAATTTGATTTTGATTTTGATTTTAGTATAATTGATTTAGCTAAGGCAAACTCATCAACTTCAATTAAAGCTTTAGATAAAGCGATACACAGATCATTATTTATAGACTTGTTTACTAAATACTCATAAATTAATAAAAGAAAATTAACATTATTTTTCCCTTTCAACTTATTGATTATTTTTATAAAGAAACAAGTATTAATATGGTTAAAATTTGGGTTAAAAGTATTAATTATTAATATATATTGGTAAATTGATTTTAAACAATTAGCTTTTGATTCTAATTTCCAGTATTCGCATGCTTTATGACTTAATTTTATTACTTCTTCTTCTTTAATAGTTTCATATAACGAGTCATGAGGATAAAAAAAATTGTCGTGCTCAATCAAAACACCAGTTTGTTTAAGTGATCTAATATCGTTAATATTTAGAGAGAAGCATTTACAAAATGTCTCAATGTTTTTGTATCCCCCACTAGCGATAATTGCATGAATAGCATTAATTTCATGTTCTTTCTTTTTATTGATATTAATATAAGCATTTTTAAGAAAGCTTATATATGTTTTACTATTTAATAACTCGTCGTTATATAAATTAGATTGGTCAATATTTAATTCTCGAGAAATTTCTATAATATTTTCTCTAGATAGGTTGGGAATTAATAGAACTTCATTTTTATTTATTTCACTATTTTTTTGTTTAGTACTTACTATGACTTGTGACTTTAGTAATTTTAGAAATTTTATTAATTTAGAAATCTCTCGTTTTGGTAAGTGTTCTAAGTGATCAACAATAATTAAACTATATGGATGCAGTGAATCAAAAAAAAGGATATGGCTTTCAGGTTCTATATCAAAATTTATATTTTGCGCTTTGGTAATTTCTTGATTAATTAAATTTAAAATAAGTTCTGATGTTAACCCCTTAATATTAGGTATATTAACATAGTATGTATCTGTCTCTAGTTTTTTGATCTTTTTTAGAAAAAAACTTTTTCCAACACCAGAGGTTCCAGAAATACAAACAAAATTTTTATTATTTAAAATATAAAAATTTGACAGCTTATGCCTCAAAAACTGATATCTAGTGTTTTTAGATGAATTAATATTTTTTTCATAAGAGCAAGTAATCTCTTTAATTAAACTATTAACAAATATACTTTGATTTAAAGTAGTATCTTCATATGTAATATCACCATTTGGATATGATAATTCAATATTATTGGGCAATGGAGAAAGGGTGATATCAATATTACAAGCATCAATAAATATTTTAATATTAGATGATTTAAAGTGACCTAGATATATTATTAATTCTTTTAAATCAAGAGACGAATCTTCTATGTTAAATGATGAGGTGTCATGACAAAATAATAATGTTTTATTTTTGATTTTTTCTCCATGTGAAGAAAAAAACAAAGTTATTTTTCCATTAAAATCAGAGTGCTTGCCAATAGTAGTATAAATGTTCTTTAAAGAAGCTTTATCATTAACTAGGAAAAGAAATTCGTTGGAAATGTTATAGATCTGAAACACTCTTTGTATAAATTTCAGATCACTAACGCAAAAATCAAGATTAGGAATTTGCGAATCTTGAAATTTATCTATGCCTATACCAATAAAAATAGAGCTCATGTTAAGTAGTTTTATTACTTGAAACATACAAATATACTAGAAGATAGAGTGATAATAAATGTCATATAACGATAAAATTACGATATAAGATTATTAAATAAATAAACATATCATTATTCGAATAAAATATTTGATTTATGATTTTTTTTAAATAATAATATTCATATATTAATAAATAATTATTATTTAAAGGTAATCATATGAGTTTTTTGAAAAAATTAAGTATATTAATTAGTTTATCTATTTTTATTCCAACTTCTATTTTTGCAGCAGGTGATGCTGATGTTCTAGCTACAGCGGTTAGTACTTTAACAACTCAGTTAAAAGGCCCTGGTAAAAGCCTTATTTACACATTGGAAGGTGTAACAGGTGTTTACACCTATATGCAAACAAGAAACTGGGTAAACCTGGCTGGTATTGGAATAGTGTTTTTGTTTACGAGCGTTTTATTTAGCATTGTTTAATAGATTTTAGAATATGCAAAATAGCAACAAATACTACATTCCTAAATATATTGATGAGCCAGCAAGAATAGTTGTTTTTACAGTTGATGAAGTACTGGTTATGGCTTTTGTAATGGTTATAGCTTTTGTATTGGGTCATGAGTTAATGGGTTTAATATTTGCTGCTATTACATATGGAATATACACAAAGTTTAAAAAACAAGAATCATCTGCATTTTTACAAAGAAGATTATATTGGTTTTTAAGTGTTGGAAGCATGCGAGCAATTCCTCGAGCATTTATAAAAAAATATAAAGGATAGGTTAGGTTATGGATTTAACTGTTTGGAAAAATAATTTAAAGGCTGTTAAATCACAGCGTAATTACGGACTTTTATTAAATGTGTTTTTATCTGTAATTATTATTTTATGTCTTTTAATTATTTATAAGAAAAGCAATCAGCACTCAACTGTAATTATCCCAGTAGGAATTTCTTCCCCTGTAAACGTCACCGAAAAGCAAGTTGATGCAGCATACCTTACGCAGTGGGCTGAGTATATAGCATCTTTAAAACTAAATGTTACACCAGATACAGCGTCTAAAAAGCAAAGTAAATTACTTGAGCATGTAACGCCACAAAAATATGGGGCATTTAAAGAGCACCTTTTAAAAGAAGTAGAGCAAGTAACACAAGATGAAATTAGTATGGTTTTTTATCCCAAAGATTCAAAAATTTTAGATGACAATAATACTGAAATTAAAGTTACAGGTGTATTAAAAATATTTATAGGTGATGAAGTTAATCAAACTTTAGATGTTAGTTATCGCTTAAAGTTCATATTTGAAAATGGAAGGTTATTTTTAGATGAGTTTAAGGAGTTATCTCGTGTATAAATTATTAACTATTTTATCTTTTATGTTAGTAGGTAATATATCTTTTGGTTTAGATATAAATGTATCAAATGCTCAAGATACTATATATGTTAACTTGTCTTTTAAAGATCCAAATGTCATATCAGTTGATAATGATAGAATTCAAAAATATGTAACTCGTAAAGGAGTAATAGCAGGCTCATTAGATGCTAGAACAGGTGCTTTAACTATGCAGCCTCAGGATATTAATAAAAAAGTATTCTCATTAGTTATTTTTACTGAAAAAGGTAAGCGTTACACACTTTTATCTCAAGTTAAAGATATTCCATCTCAAGATTTAGTTATTAAAGCTAAAAATACAGATATTCAGATTAAGCCTGATGAAAAAAACTCTTATAAAACTGATAAGTTATCTGATTTATTAGTTGCAATGAAAAGCGATTATATTCCATTTGGATATAAGTTAAAAGAATATAATGGTAATCCAAATTTCATTAAGTCTCATTTGAAGAAAAATAAAGATGTTCTTATTAAAAGCTATATGGGTAATGACTTTGTAGGTGAGGTAATTGAATTTAAAAATATTTTGAAAAATAACACTAAGCTTCATGAAAAAGAATTCATCTCTAAAGGAGTTCTTGCTGTATCTATTGATAAAAGTACTTTAAAGCCAAATGAAATAACAAAAATCTATAGAGTAATTAAAAATGGATAAGTTAAAAGAGTTAATCAAAAAACAAGAGATGAAAAACTGGGCTGGAGTATTAGTTTTTGCTTTTTGTGTAATTACTGGTATTTGTTTTGTAGTACTTAATGCTGATAGTAAGATTGAAAATATTCCTAAAATAGTTCAAAAAGATGAGAGTTTTGCATCTGGTGTAAATCATAGTGATTTAAAAACTTATTTTACCCAACAGGTTAATAAGAAAATTAAAGATCAAGAAAGTAAAGTTAAATTATTTGAAGATAATTTAAAAGAGATTCAAAAAATCAAAGATAATGATTTAGATAATTTAAAAAAATCAAATCTTGTATTGCAAGATGAAATAAATAAGCTAAAAGCTAAATTAGAAAGTGGAGTATCTCAAAATAAAAATAGCCCAAATTTTACTAAAACTCAGTTTGATCCAAATATTTTACCACCAGCATATGAGCAAAATAATGTAGAGATAAAAAATGCTGTACTTACTCAAGATAATGATATGGAAGAAGTTAGCGTTGAGTTAGAAAAGGTAAATAATAATACTAAAGATATTAATAGCTATGTGCCATCAGGCACTTTTGTTCGAGGTGTTATTTTAGGTGGTATTGATGCCCCAACTGAAGTTTATGGAAATAATCAAACAAGAGTTGTAACTATAAGATTTACTGATGGTGGAGATATGCCAAATGGATTTAAAGGTTATTTAAAAAATTGCGTCCTTCTAGCATCTGCTTGGGGTAACTCATCATCAGAGCGAGTTGCTATGCGAGGTGAAAGATTATCATGTGTTGGAGGTAAGGGCGATATATTTGAAAAAGATATTATTGCCACAATTTATGGTCCAGATGGTAGGCAAGATGTAAGAGGGAGGGTTGTTTATCCTGAAGGAAAATTACTAGGTCGTGCTTTTGCATCAGGTGCATTATCAGGATTTAGTACAGGTCTTAGTAATTCATTTGTTACACAATCTATTTCACCATTAGGAACAACTAATACAGTGCCATCATCTGATGTATTTAAAAATGGCTTAGCATCTGGTGCTGGGAAATCCCTTGATAAATTATCGGATTATTATATTAAAAGGGCAGAGCAGTTGCAGCCTATTATTCAAGTTGGTAGTGGAACACTAGTTGATGTTGTAATTCAAAAAGGTTTTTTCTTAAATGATAACGTTGATAACAATAGTGTATCGAATCATTATACAAATTCTAATAACAATAACATCAAGCAAAAAAATGATGTAAACCAAATAGTAAATGCAGCATTAGTTCAATCGGAGAGAAAATCATGAGATTAGTGAAAATAGCATCTTTTTTGCCATTTCTATTTTTAGTTGGTTGCGGGAGTATGAATAGTACTTATGATTGCCCACTTGAGGATATATCATCATGTATTTCATTAAAAGATATGAATGATGTAGTAAACCATGGTGAGTATATCGAAACCAAAAATAATATTAAAGCAACTAATCAATATAACGCAACTCAAGATAATAATAAAAAAAAAGAATATATGAAAGTATGGGTTGCGCCATTTAAAGATAAAGATGGTAATTTTTATGATGAAAGCATTATGTATACGGAAGTTAAAAATACTAATAACAAAAATAAAATATCATAAGGATTGATAGATGATTTCATTAAGCCAATTAGGTGAAAAAATTGCAAATAAATTTGGTGATAAAAAAGACTATGGAGTTGGCACATCATCAATATTTAAAAATTTTAATAAAATAACAGAATTTAAGCCGTTTGAGCATTTATTGCCATATTCAGCATATGATAACAATAGAAAGTTATTTATAAATGATTCATCTGTTGGTTTTGGCTTAGAGCTAATGCCGCTTTTAGGAGCAAGTGATGATGAGGTATCTAGAATCGTATCGATGCTAAATGATAAGCTTGCTAATAATGGTGATTTACATATTCAGTTATTTGTAACTAATAAGATTGGAGATACTTTAGAGCGATTTAAAAAGGCTAGATATTACCATGGAATATCTAAAGAGCTGAATGCCAGATTAGTTAATGAAAGAATTAATTATTATATTAAATCAACTAAAGAATCTATTAATAAAGCATATCCCTTTTATTTAAAAGATCATAAATTATTTTTATATTACTCAGAGCCTTTAGATGAAGCTTTAGATATTAAGTTAAATCGTTTGGATGATATAAGAGAAGTATTTAAAACAACTTTAAGTGCTATCACATCAGTTTTAGATATTGATATAAAATTGTTTATCAAATATTTAAAAGAAATTTTAAACCCCAGCTTAGATGTTAATTGGCATAATTCAGATTATAACAAATACATGAGAATATCAGAGCAATTAGTTTCAACTGATACAGCTTTTGATATTAAAGATAATCGAATTGAATTAGGGTTTAATAAAACCTCATCTAAAATTGAAGATTCTCAAAAAGCTGTTATTCAGTGTTTTAATCTTGAAGAGCTTCCAAATGAGGCGGCAGTTTGGCAATCATCTGATAACATTGGCAAGCTATTAGAGCCTGCAATGCAGCTATCATGTCCAATAATTATTAATATTAATTTACGTGCTGTAGATAAAACAGAAGGGCGTAATAAAGCTCAAGCGCAGTTTATGTTAAATGATAATAAAGCGCATAGCCCTCTTGCTAGAATTATGCCATCGGTCTCAAAAAAGCATAGTGAGTGGACACATTTACGTGAGCTTTTAGATGATGGTGAAAGGCTAGTTAAGCTTTCATATCAAGTAACAGCAATATCACAAAAAAATAATTACAAAAAAGATGCAATTAAGCTTCGTGATTTATACCAGTCAAATGGTTGGGATTTAAGGCTAGATACTTATTTTCAGCTGCCAAGTTTTATGCAAAACCTGCCTTTTATGGCAACAGAAGGATTATATCAAGATTTAAAATACTTCTCACGCTTGAAAACCATGACAATGTTTAATGCTGTAAATATTATGCCATTACTATCTGATTATAAGGGATTAAATAATGCAGATGGTCTTATGTTTGCTGGAAGACGAGGACAAGTTGCAAATTTTAGTAATTTTGCAAATCCTGATGGAAACTATAATATGGCAATTCCTGCAAAATCTCGTGCTGGGAAAAGTTTTTTAATGCAGGAAATAATATTTGATTTGCTATGCCAAAACGGAATGGCAAGAGTTCTTGATTTAGGTCGTTCATATGAAAAGTTTTGTAACTTGGTTAATGGTCAATATATAGAAATGACAGAAGGGGTATGTATTAATCCTTTCACTCATGTTGTAGAGATAAATAAATCTTTAAGTCAAATAAAAGCAATTGTTGCAACTATGGCTCACCCATCAGGGGATGCATCTGATAAAGAGCTATCTTTTATAACAAATGCTATAAAGCATGCTTTTGATAAAAAACAAAATGCAGCAACTGTCACAGATATTATTAATGAATTAAAAAGTATTAATGATGCTGTTGCATCTGATTTAGTAATTTTATTACAAAAGTATGGTAAAGGTGGGCAGTACGAGTCTTACTTTGAAGGTAAATCTACAATTGATAATACTAATCCATTTATAGTTTTAGAGCTTGAAGAGCTAAAAAACAAACCTGATTTAAAATCAGTTGCGGTTTTATCAATAATGCTGCAAATAACAGAAGAGTTCTATTCACTACCTCGTAATATTAAAAAACTATGTGTTATTGATGAGGCTTGGGATTTATTGCATTCAAGCAAGCAAACAGCGCAGTTTATAGAAGCAGGTTATAGACGTGTTGCAAAACAAAATGGCGCGTTTGCAACAATTGTGCAATCTGTAAATGATTATTTTAGAAATGAAGTAGGTATTGCAATATTTGAGAATTCAGATATTCAAATAATTATGGCGCAATTAGATTCAACTATTGATCAGCTTAAAAATAATGACAGATTAAAATTTTCAGCATATGAAGAAAGATTGCTTCGCTCATTTCAAGGAACAGCTGAATATAAAGAATGTTTAATTAGAACACCTCAAGGATCATCAGTTTTTAGAGTTCTTTTCGATCCTTTTACTAGAATTCTTTACTCAACCAAAGGTGAAGAGTTTGAAGCAGTAAAAGGTTTAGTTAATCAAGGTATGGCGATTGAAGATGCCGTACAAACCGTGGCAAAAAAGGTATATAAAGATGCATAAAAAATTCAAGAAAATATTATTGGTAGGAACGATTACAGTTTTTTCAACTGCTGTAATTTTTGCATCTACTAATTTAAAGGAAGTAAAAAGTTGTAAAACAGTTGTGAAAATTGATGTTGATAAAATCATCAATGATTTTGTAAGAAAAGTAAATGTAAAGCCAATGAGCAAAAAGGAGATGGATACTGTAGTAGGGATGTTTACTATAAGACTTGTAGGTGAAATTGAAGATGTAGCAGATAAAAATAATTATACTGTTTTACCTAAAAGAGCGGTAATTACAGGAGCAGAAGATATCACCAGCACTGTTAACTCTAATTTAATGAAGGAATTTGGAGATATCAAGTAATGAGATATCCTTGGGTTTATACAGTATTATTTCTAGTCTTATTAGATATCAATATTGATATCTATTCAAAAGATTTAGGGCAACTTGGTATTGTATATCCCATTAAAGAAAAATCATTACTTGAATTAATTTATCAAAAATTAAAACAGCATCAAAAAGAAGGTAATTTAGGCAAGCTTCAAGAACATTTTGCAAATAAAGTAAAAAAAAGTATTGAAAAGCCATCAGCTGCAAATATTTGGAGCGCAATGCAAACGAAAAGATGGCTTTTCGACCCAAGTTTAACATTAAAAAAAGACATTTTAAATCATGAAGGAGTCATTGTTGCGAAAGGCGGCACAACTGTAAATCCTTTGCATTATGTAAAGATGTCTAAAGATTTAATTTTTATCAATGCTGATAATAAAAAAGAAATTGAATTTGCTAAAAATAAGTTAAAAGAGAATACCAATAATAAAATAATTTTAGTTAGTGGCAATATTAAAGATGCCAATAAAGAATTGCAATATCCAGTTTATTTTGATCAAGAAGCAAATCTAATTAAAAAGTTTGGTATAGAGCATACTCCAGCAGTTGTTTTGCAAAAGGGTGAGTTCTTGCAAATTGAGGAGCTTGCTCTATGAGATATATAATAATATTAATTATGTTTATATCAAACAGTATTATTGCAAATACTTGTAAAGGTCATTTTGCTAATCCAATAACTGATGTATGTTGGAGCTGTTTGTTTCCATTGTCTATCGGCCAAGCGAAAGTCGTTCATTCTGATAAACCAGATACAAGCAATCCATCATCCCCAATTTGTGCTTGTGGCGGGGATGCTCCAAGGATTGGGTTATCAATTGGTTTTTGGGAGCCGATTGCACTTGTTGATGTAACTCATAAACCATATTGCTTGGTAAATTTAGGGGGTATAAGCCTTGATTTAGGGGCATCTTATAAGCATGGCTATCAAAACTCACACCAAGGAAATAATTCTACAAGTTTTTATAATGTACATTGGTATAAATTTCCATTAATGCTTTGGTTAAATTTATTAACTTCAGCTGCATGCCTTGAGACGAGTGAATTTGATGTTGCATATTTATCAGAGTTAGATCCAACCTGGCAAGATGATGAGCTTGCTTTTATTACTAACCCTGAAGCCATTTTGTTTGCAAACCCAATAGCTCAAGGCTCATGTGCTGCTGATGCAATTTCGGCATCGACTGGTAATTTACCAATATCATCTTTGTTTTGGTGTGCAGGTGCGCAAGGCTCAATGTATCCATTATCAGGAAGAGTGCAAAATCATATTGGAGGAGTTCAAGCTAGCACACTTTTAACAGAAAGATTGGCTTATAAACTGCATAGATTTCCTCCGTTACTTGAAGACAGTGTTCCTGAAAACGGGATTAGATTATGCTCTCAACATAGAATGACTGTAATACCTAAGGAGCGTTATCGCTACCAGATGGTTAATCCTATAGCTACAACTAATTCAAATGGTTGCCGTCCATTTGGAGCAACAACAGCAACTTGGGAGTCAGGCCATGAATATCCAGTAAAAGGTGAAGATTTTGGTTATTTAGTATGGAGAAAGAGGAATTGTTGCGCGCTATGATTAAATATATTTATACCCTAATAACTTTGTTTAGTATTAATGTTACTGCAAGTAACATTGATTATAATGAGATAAATTTATTGAAAAATGCAGCAATTGCACAGTCTATGCAATATCAAGAAAATGCAAATACCTTAACTAAAGGAGCTGAAAATAAAGCTAAGAAAGTTATTGCATCAGAAAAAGAATTTTTAGAGAATCAACAAAAATTATTGCAAGATACTTATCAAAATAATAATCAAAATTCAAAGCAAAAATATGATACTAATTTATTAGTATTTATATCTTTTTCAATGCCAGATGAAGCTATTAAAGAGTTGTTAATTGATTCTCAAAAGTATAATGCAAGTTTGGTTATCCAAGGATTAATTGATAACTCATTTGATGTGACACTTAAAAAAATAACTAAATTAGTTAAAAAATCTGGGAATATTGGTGGGATTCAGATTGATCCAGTTCTTTTTAATAAGTATGGCATAAAAGAAGTACCAACTTATATATTAAAAGAAAGCACGCATTATGATGCGAAATATGATGTTTTAAGTGGTGCATCTGGAATTGCGCATGCTCTATCAATATTTAAAGAGCAAGGAGATGTAAAAGCATGAGTTGGAATTTCAGTTTTAAAATAACAATTACTTTAGCTCTTATATCTTGTTTGCATGGAGTTAGTTTTGCTAATCAAAAGCATATTATTAATAATGCAATAAATGAATTTAAAGCAAATCCTGATTCTTTTATTAATAATTATAATGCAAAGCCAGATGAAATAAATTATAAGCATAGCGAGCTTGAATCAAAAGCTAAAGATAAAACAAAAACAGATATTCATGCGATAATTCTAAATGATAATTATTTATTAAGAGATAAAAGCTTTGATAAAGGCTCTTTGCAAACTGATTCAAATACGATTACATCATCTCAAAATCAAAGCGAAGTTATTTTAAATGACTATGCAGATTGCAGTAAAAATAAAAACAATGATAATTCTATTAATTGTGATGGACAAAAATATTGTGTTGGAGACGAATGCGCTGAGAATAATAAAGCTGGAGATTTTGAACTTAAAAATGCTATAACTAAATTTTCTGTAATTGATAGTACTATTAAATCCAAGCCACAAGTTATAGATGCGAATACGCCTTATATTTTTTCAGGTAGAGTTATGAAGTGCCGTAAATATGGCTATGGTTTTGCTGATTGCTGTAAAGATAGCGGTTGGGGGACAGATATTGGTCTTAAAGACTGCAATAAGGAAGAAGAAGAGCTTGGATATGCAAAAGATCGTCAAGTTGTAATTTATATAGGCAAGACGAAAAAAGAAGGAAAGAAGAAAAAGCAAAAGAAAGTATATTGTGCATTTGACACCAAGCTTGCCAAAATTATTCAAGAACAAGGAAGACGAAATCAGTTAGGAATAGGTTTTGGTGATGCAAAGCATCCTAATTGCATAGGGATTTCTACTATACAGTTATCAAGCCTTAATTTAGATGGAATAGATTTATCACCAGTTATAAATGATGTAATGAATGGTCGTGAAAATCGTGATACATCTTTAATCAAGCAAAAGCTTATGCAAGATGTAAATAATCAATATCAAGATTATACAAGCATGGAAGGTGAGTTTTAATGCCTTTTAAATTTTTAATAACACTAGCTTTATTGTTTTTAACTTCGTTAAACATTTTTAGTTTAAATGATACCTCATTTGCCAATGGTTGGTATTGGGGTAAAGATGATGTAAGGCTTCTTGAAAAAAATAAGCCAAATAAAAAAGCAACTCATAAAATAATTAAAGCTGATAAGACTAAAAAGCAGCAATTAGAAGAGTTATCAAAAGAAATCGATGAAGCAAAAGCTGAGGCTGTATTAGAGCCAACAGATGTCAATATAGTTAAATTTATAAAACTTCAACAAAAAGCAGTATCATTATCGAGTAATTTTAGTGCGGCATGGTCAAAAGTATTAATTAGCAATCCTGATTTGAATGACCATTCCAGCAGTTCAGATAACATGCTTGCACAGCAAATAATTAGAGATGAAAAAAGAAAACTTTTAGATAAGACTATAAATAAGTTTTCTAAAAATAATGGGCTTATCTTTTTCTTTGATAGCGATAATCAATTATCAAATCTTCAAAGTAAGATTGTTAAAAGCTTTAGCGAAAGATATAACGTTGCTTTAATTCCTGTATCTAAAAATGGCATAGGAAATGAATACTTTCCAAATCCTCAAAAAGATAACAATCGCTCTTCAAAACTCGGAATAAATAACTTCCCGGCAATTATAGCTATTAATACAAAAGCTAATAAATATACTCCTATTGCATTTGGTGTTATTTCAGAGTCAGATTTGCAAAAAAGAATCTATGATGTTTTAAATGATTTTAAGGATATTAGGTCATGAAATTAGGAATATATAAAAATACATTAATACTTGTAACTTTTTTTATAAGCTCAAATATTTTCTCACTAGATATATTTCAATCGATTAATGAGGCAAAAGCTTTAAAAGAAATAAATGATATAAATTATCCTCAACAAGAAGATGCCTTCACAAAATTTACCAAAGATTTCACCATAGAGTTTGTTTATTCAAGTAAGTGTGGGTTTTGCCATAAGCTTTCGTATGTTTTAAATAATTTACAAAAAAATAATAAGATAAGAGTTGAATCCATAACAGCTGATGGAGGCTTTATTCAAGGGTTTGAGAATGCAGTATATTCAGAAAAATTTATTAAAGCTAATAATATAAAAGCATTTCCAACTATTATTGCTAAAGATAATAATAACCAAAGATATTTAATTGCAGAGGGATATCTTTCTGAAAATGAGTTAAAAAGCAATATTGAAACTCTTCTTGAATATGTAAGTGGAGGAAGATATGAGTAAATTATCAACAAGAATATTTTTAGGGGCTTTTCTATCTTTATCAAGTTTAGCAATGCATGCAAATGCTCAAAAAGATTTAGAAAATGCGTTTAATAAAATAACAGGAGTTCATAACATCTCTTCTGCTTATCATTCTCAATCAGCAGGTCATTACTCTGGGGGCAGTGTTTTTGCAAGAAACCAGATAAGAAATCAGCAAATAATGCATATTAATTTGCCAAAAGTTGGAGCAGGATGCGGCGGTATAGATTTATATCTTGGTGGAATATCTTATATCAAAAAAAAGGAGGCTATAACTCTTGCAAAAGAAGTTATGAACAATGCTGGAGCTTATGCCTTTAACTTAGCCCTTGAATCTGTATCTCCTATGATATCAAACACCATGAAGGATTTGAGAAATGTTGCAACAACTATTAATAATGCAAGTATTAATTCCTGTGAACTAGCAACAGGTCTTGTTGGCTCTGTATTTCCTAAAACTGAGGCTGCTCAAAAGCAAGTCTGTCAAGATATTGGTACAAGCTCTGGTTATGTGGATGATTATGCATCTGCACGAATGGATTGTGCTAATGCAACTAAAAGAAAAGATATTTTTGATACGGCCAAAAAAAATGGATACGACAACTATCTTACAGGAAGTTTAAACTTTGCTTGGAAAGCAATTAAAACTAATGATTTGTTTAAAAATGATAATGAATTATCAGAAGTAATGATGAGCTTGTCTGGAACAATCGTCTATAAATATGACAAAGAAGGTAATAAGGATTCGATACCTCAAAAAAATATATACTCATCATTAGCTGTTAATGCTGATTTTTTGAAAAGCTTGCTTGAAGGAGGTGAAGTTGAAGTTTATGGCTGCGATGCATATCTTCCTGAGCAATGTCTAAACCCTGTTTTAAAAAAAATAACAATAGCCAAAGAGGCATCTTTAAAAGATAAAGTTGAAAATTTAATAGGTAGAATTGTCACTAAAATTAGAGAAGGAGATGAGCCTTTAACAGATGATGAAAAGGGGTTTATTCAATCAACATCTTTACCTGTTTTTAAAATGCTAAATGTGCAAAGTGCTTTTATGAAAGATTTAAGCTCATTAAATGTTACATCTTATAGTGAGCTAATTGCTTCTGATATTTTGTATCAGTACTTAGATGAATCATTAAACTCAATTACCGATAGAGCAAGAACTTTGCAGCTTCCAGAAAATGAATACAAAGAATTTATTTCAAGTTTAGATAGGGCTAAAAGAATAATAAGACAAAGAAAACTAGATACCTATGAAATGCGCTCAGGCGCAATTCAAATGATAGAGCAAACGATGTTAATTGAGAAAAAATTATCATCACAAGTACAAACACCAATTTCAGATGCATTAACCTGGTCTGATAATTTATAAGGAGATGAATGTGAGTGAAGTAATTGTATATAGCTATGGCGTAGGTGAATTTACTGCACAAGTCTTTAATGCTGTAGCATCTATAATTTATAAAACAGGTTTTTCATCAATCATGCAGGCTATGTTTTTGATTGTTGGTTTAATTTCAGCAGTGCAGTACTCTAAAACAAGAGATGTATCTATACTTATGAAATCTGCATTACGTTACACCGTGGTATTAACTTTACTTATATCTCAAAGCTATACTGTTATAGTAAAAGATACCATAAATAAAAGTGATGTTTCTGTAAGTAATGTACCTTTAGGCCTTGCGTTACCTGCAAGCTATATAACAACTTTTTTTTATGGGTTAACAACGCTTTTTGAAACAGCTCTTCATCATCCTGATGATCCATCATATAGTAAAACTGGTTATCTTTTTGCATCGCATTTAGTGAAAGGCGCATCTAATATTAGGATAGTAAATCCTGAATTTAAAAGGTCTTTAAATAGTTTTATTGAGCAGTGTGTTTTTTATGATATCTATCATGGAAGATATACTATTAAAGATTTGATGAATACAGATGATGCATGGACTCTTGTAACATCAAGGCCATCAAGAAATAGAGCTTTTATGCTGGATAATAAAGTTACAATCTGTTCAGATGGAGTGACAGTTCTTAAGGAAAAAATGAATGAGTCGATTAATGACTCGGCTGTAAAATATGGTAAAGTATTTTTCCCTGGTTTAAATGATGGCAGTGAACATGTAACAAAGCAAATAAGAGACCAGTTCTTAATCTCTGTTGCATCAAGTTACCGTTATTTAACAAATCTTTCTAAGGGTGCAAGCTCTATACTAACCCAAAATCTTTTTGTAAACGCAATAAATGATGCTGCATTGCAAAATCCAGAACTAGGAATACACTCTTATGCTGTAGCTAGAGCTAATGCTCAAAAAAGTGTATCAAATACAACTACAGGTATTATGATGGGTCGATGGCTTCCTGCAATGATGGGGGCTACTGAGTGTATGATGTATGCTATGTTTATTTTGGTTGTTATGTACTCATTATTTCCAAATGGAGAAAAAGTTTTTGGAAATTATGTGATTAGTTTAATTTGGGTTGCATCATGGCCAGTTGTGTATGCAATATTAAACTTTGGTTTTACATGGGCAATAAGTGTTAAATCAGGTCATTATGGATTATCGTTTTACGATAATTCTCATCTTTCACAAGTTCAATATGATATGTCATCCCTTTTTGGGTATTTTACAATGACAGTGCCTTATATAGCTTGGAACTTAGTTAATCTTTCAAAGCAGGGGCTAGGTGTTGTATTTAATCAGATGTCGCAATTAGTAGGAGGTTCAACACAATCTCTTGCTATGGCATCAAGCAGTGAGGCTGTTGCTGGTAATTTTAGTATAGGAAGCACTAATATGGATACGCATGCTTTAAGTAATGATAACGCATTTAAGCATGATCATAACGTTCAATATGCTGATAATAGTATTTCTGGAACTAGTAAGGAAGGTACTACTTTTACAGATAATTATGGGGGAAACTCATCTTTTAATATGGAAGGTAGTACCTCTAGAAGCTTGTTTGGTATTAATCTTTCTAATAAGATTGGAATACATGGGACTCAGCAATTAGAAAGATCATTAAATGCAGCAAAAAGTGAAGACTTATCTTATACAGAAAACATGACATCTACTGTTAGGGATCTTTATGAGATGGGATCTCATGTAAATCAAGGAAAAAGCATAAGTGAGCATTTTGGGGTTAATTTGACGGCTGGGCAAACAGAATCGCTTTCTGAACTTGCATCTAATGTAGATAAGTATGCGCAAGATCATAGTGTCTCAGCTCAGGATGCTATGAAACACATGGTAGGTGATTATAAAAATACATCAGTTCATTTAGGGTGGAATTCTAATTCATCTATGACGGGAGGTTTAGGAAAGCTTTTATCAGGTGTTGATCTTGGAGTTAAAGGATCAATGGGGGACAAGGTTGAAAATGACAGCTCGACAACTCACCAAGCAAGTTTAAATCATTCAGAGTCTACAGAGTCATATCAAAATAATAGTTATAATGACACTATAGATAGTGCTTTAAGAGCAGTTAAAGAACAAGGATACAGAGCTACAACTGATAGTGGTTCAAGGCTAGTTGATAACATTAGTTCTAGTTATGATAAAGCTATGCAATCTAGTGATAATTTAAGAGCCCATTTACAAGAGGCAGAAAATTATAGAGAGCTTGCTAGTTACTCAAAAGATAATGGTGCTGCAATCGACTACAATGCCAATCAAGAATTTATAGACCATTTATCTGATCAAACCTTACCTAATAGTAACGGAAGAATGGGCATGAATGCTGCTGAAGCTCTAATAAGACATAATCCAGATGTTGTTGAGACATATGCGGGCAGATTTGTTCAGCACAAAGCAAGATCCTTAATGGAGTCATGGAGTAGTAAAAACATTACTCAAGATACCGTTAATACTAAGTTTAATGAATATAAGTCTGGTATGGCTAATAATAATCAAATTCAAAATGATTATTTAAATAATAAAAATAGAATTCAAAGCAAAGAAGGCTCAGATTTATCTAAGACTGAAGTAGATGACAGTCTAAAAAAATCATCAAATGCTGTACTTAAAGAATACAAAAGCCAAATAGACAATCATACGGTTCACTTTGACAATGCTCCACATAATAACAATCAAGTAATAGGAGGTGCCTCACGTGATTAATTATGATGGAAAATTAGGGCTATTAGGATTATTAAAGCTTACAGGGTGTCCGGCATCAGAATCCCAATTATCATGGTGGCTGATGTCTGAACTAGATGAAAAATTGTATTCATCAGAGGAGCTGTTATTGTTATCTACAGTTTTTTTGCTCATATTAGAGTTAAATTGTCCTAGTGACGCACTAAACATAAGAAAAGGTATAGTTATTTCCATACCTGATCCTAATGAGCTAGGTTTGCATTTTGATAAACAAAATAATACTACTGAAAAATATATCAAAACAAAAAACACTACCTTTAAGAACGATAAGTTATTTTTGTTTCCTATCTCATTTGTCGAGATGTTCTTTTTTTGTAATTCTGGAATGTATTGCTTTTCAATATACATATTTAAATATACAGTTCCGGCAACTAACGTACCTACGAAAGCAAAAACTGAGTTAAAAATTACAGGAAAAAATTGTTGGTTATGTTCACTTTGTAATATTAAAGATAATGAAAATATAAATAAACAAGAAAAAGATAAAAAAGTTTTATATGTGTTAATTTCTTTATTCATATTTTTTATTGTCAAATTTTCCATAAATACTCCATTTGATGAAATTTATTTAATTTTAATTATAACACTATATCTAGCATCAAGGGGCGAATATGCAAGAAAATAACAAAACAAAATTCTTCATAAGAGGCGGTCAGATAACATTACATAACATCAGGATGTTCTCTCAAGTAATTAAAGTTGTGTTAGCTATTTCTTTAGCATCTTTAATACTTCTTAATGTGTTATGGTACATGAATATTAATACATCATATCAAAAATATTTATTTAATTCATTGCTAACTGCTAAAGCTAAGTTAATTTTTGATGATAAAGCAGTACAAGATTTTAAATCACCTGATGACAGAGTCTATCAGGTGCTGTCTAAAAATGTTTTAAAAGCAAAAGCTGTTAATGATGCAGCTCTAGTTATTTTTGATAATGCTGCTAAAGGGTTTTTCCTTAGTATTATCTTGTATTTTGTAATATCAACTATAGCTATTTATTTAATTCGTAAAAAAGGTAAAACATTAACTCAAGACCAACTGTTAAATGAACATAGCTTGGCATCTTTAAAAGAATATAAAAAAATAGTAAAAAAACAAAAGACAATGTCAGATTTAATTTTAGGTGGTGCACCCTTAATTAAAGAAAGTGAAACAAAGCATTTATTTTTGCATGGTTCAACTGGCTCAGGTAAATCAACTTGTATTAAAGAGCTTTTACAAAAAATTATTGATCGAGGCGATAAATTTATTGTATTAGATAAGAGTTGTGATTTAACTAAAACATTTTATCAAGAAGATAAGCATTTAATTCTAAATCCATTTGATAAGAGATCAAAAGCATGGAATGTATGGTGTGATGCTAGAACTCAAGCAGATTTTGATAGTATTGCTGAAGCATTAATGCCTATGCCTAAAGGAAGCTCTGATCCATTTTGGGTAAATGCAGCACGCACTATTTTTACATCAACTGCATTTAAAATGCGAGATGATGTCAATAAATCAAATATAACTTTATTGCGTAATCTTCTAACTGCTGATTTAGAGAAAATGGAAGATTTTTTAAAAGATACTGAGGCTGCAACACTCGTTTCTGAAAAGATTGAAAAAACAGCTGTATCTATTAAATCAGTATTAGCAACATATCTTAAATCATTAAAGTACCTTTCAAATGATAAAAATGTTTTATCAATTAGAGATTGGGTTGCTGATCCAAGTTCTAAGGGGTTATTTATAACTTCTTTAGCTGATAAGCATGCAACTTTAAGACCACTTATTTCAATGTGGTTAGATATCGCTATTAATGCAACTATGTCATTAACTCCAGATAGACAGCGTCGTATTTGGTTAATATTAGATGAAGCTCATAGCTTACATAGATTACCTTGTCTTTTTGATGGTGCAAATGAAGTTAGGAAGTTTGGTGGTTGTATATTATTAGGTACAACATCATATGCAGGAATTTGTGATATATATGGCAAAGATGGCGCAAGGGGAATACTAGATCAATTTAATACGTCAATCTATTTTAGAACCCCAAGGGCAGAGACTGCCTCTTGGGTATCTAAAGAGCTTGGAGAGTCAGAAATTGAGGAAATGCATGAGAATATTTCATATGGTGCTAACACCATGCGAGATGGAATATCTTTAAGTAAGCATAGAACAAGAAGGCCTGCTGTGCCATATACAGATATTCAAAAATTAAATGATTTAGAAGCATATCTTAGGGTTTCTGGTAATTATCCTATTGTAAAAGTTAAATTTAAAATCTTTCAATCGAATAATGATGTGGAAGGTTTTATTGAGAGCGATATTAATGAAGATGTTTTTAAAGATATTAGTAAGCTTGAAGAAACTTATATTCAAAATCCAAATTCTGCGCCAGAGTTTAAACAAAATAGTTCAAAAAAAGCTAAAGATAAAAAAAATAAAGAAAATATTGGTGTAAAAGATAATGAATTTAATAAAGATAAAAAGGGTTCATCTAATAGAAATAATATCATTGCAGAAGACATGGAGTTAATCTAATGTTATCAACTAAAGTAATTAAAAGTGGAGCTCAAGCAACGCAATATTTTTTTAAAACAGATGATTATTACACAAAAGAGAGTGGTTTAGATGAAAAGCCTTCTATTTGGTATGGCAAAGGAGCTGAAAAACTAGAGTTGCAAGGCGAGGTGTCAAAAGAACAATTTAAAGAGCTTCTATCTGGAAAGCTTCCAAACGGTATTCAAGTTGGCCAAAAGAAAAATGGCGAGATAAGTCATCGAGCAGGATTTGATTTAACTTTTTCTGCACCAAAGTCTTGGTCTATTGCTCATTATTTAAATAAAGATCCTATTTTTGGTGAAATAATGGAGCAAGCTGTAAAGAATACTCTTGATCTAATAGAAAAAGATTGTGCCATGGCATATAGATATGAAAAGGGAATAGGGCATATGTCAAAAACAGGCAACTTAGTTGCTTCTCTTCATTTTCATAGGTTATCTCGAGAATTAGAACCACAAGATCATGTTCATGCTGTAATTATGAATGCCACAGAAAGATATGATGGCATGTGGCGTGCTTTAAAATCTGATGATCCAAATAAAAAGCAGCATGAGAATAGTGAAGGATTCATTGAACGAGTAAGGGCTTGCAAGAAAGATTATGGAGCTATTTACAGAGCAGAGCATGCAAGACTTGCAATTGAAAAGAACTTTGCAGTTGAATTCACGAAAGATGGTTTTTGGGAGTTAAAGCATATTTCAAAAGAGATGATTAAAGATTCATCAACAAGAAGACAGCAAATTGTATCTCATATGGAAGATAATAATACTTCAGGAGGCAAGGCCGCAGCTGCAGCAACTTTAATCACAAGGGCACAAAAAGCAAAGCTAACAAAAGAAGAAATTTCAGAGGCTCTTGATGCCAAATATGCAAAATATAATATAAAAACAGATATCGAGTCATTTAAAAACAATAATAGCATTATACCATTATCAAATTCTGATATTGAAAAGTCAAAAGACAATCTGTTAGCGATAAAGTATGCAATAGCTCATTTAAGTGAATACATAGGAATATTTACAGAAAGTAAACTTTTATCAGTTGCTATGAAGCATCATTCTAATAAAGCAAATATTGGTAGCTGCTTGCAAGCTATAAAATCAGCAAAGGATGCAGGTTACATTAATTTATTTAAAAATGAAAATGGCGAAGCAGTATACATATCACAAGAGCAAATTAATTTAGAAAAAAATCTTATTAGTAACTATAAAGAAGCTATTGATAATTCCAAGCGGCCTATTATTACATCAGACAATAAATTTAATAAGCTTTGTGCTAAGCATGCAAATTTTTTAACAAAAGAGCAAAAAGATTCTTTAGCTAAAGTTCTGCGTTCAAATAATAATATAAATGCAATAGATGGTAGAATAGGCTCTGGCAAAACTCATCTTATCCCAACAATTGCGAAATTTACCAAAAAGGCTTGGTATAGCCCAATTGTCTTAACTTTAAGTCAAAAAGAAGTAGAAAATATTCAAGATAAATCCTCTGGCATTACATGTAAAACTGTTAGTGGTTATTTAAAAGATATTGAAATCAGAAAAAACATTGCTAATAAAGAAAATCTTAATCTTAAAAACCAAGTGCTAATAGTTGATTCTGCACAAAGACTCTCAGCAAGACAGCAGCAATCATTAACTAAAATTGCAGCAAATGAAAAACTAAAAATAATATATCTTTTTGATAGCAAGCAACCTGAAAGCATGGCACCTGGTAACAGTATGAAGCTTTTAAAAGATATAGGTTTGAATACAGGACGTATTACCCAATCAATAAGACAGCTTAACCCTATAGATATTAATATTAAACAAGAAAAAGATGATGCAATTAGATTTGATTCAATAGTTAATGATTATCTAGGTTATATAAAAGATAATCCTAATAAGGATATTAAAATTATCACACAAGATAAGACATTAAAGAATATTCTAAATACTAAGATTCAAGAAAAGCTGGCTCAAGATAAAAGCATGAACTCTTTTAATTTGGAGACTCTAAGCCCACAATTTTTAACTAAAGCGCAATATACAATTGCAAATCAATACAAAAAAGGTCACTTGATTTCATTTAATAAAAACTATGTAAGCTTAGATATTAAAAAAGGAGAGTACTATAAAATTGATAATATTGACAAGAAACATAATATTATTAAGTTATCTAAAAATAATGAAATAATTTACTGGAACCCAGATAAAGTCGGCGGTAGAGTTGAAGGTGCAGTTAGAATATATCAGCCCAAAAACAGTAAGTTTCATGAAGGCGATAAAGTATGTATTAACGACTCTAACAGATCGCTAAGCATATCTAAAGGCTTCGAGTTTGTAATTAAGTCTATAGATGATAGAAAAGTTACACTTACAGACACTAATAAAAATAAACAAATCTCTATTAAAAATGGCGATGTTTTACTAAAACATATAGATTTAAGTTATGCTAAAACCGCATCCGATGCCTATAACGATACCCCTGATATTATTTTAACAGAGCAGTGCGCTAATAAAAGACAAACTAATTTAAAACAATTTTATAAAGTTTTAGGTCAATGCAAAGAAAAGATAAATATCTATACTGATGATAAAGCATTACATGCTAAAACATTAGAAAAGTATAAAGGAGATAGTAAACCTATTGTAAATGAGCTTTTAAAGCAAATTAAGCAAAATAATAAAGGGTATGTAAAAGATAATAAAATTATTAAAAACCCTATTGATAACATGCTTTCAAAAATTGAAACCGCTGAGCAAATATCTTTAAAAAAAGATGTTCAGCTTGCAAATATAACCAAAGCTATTTCAAATAATATAAGCAATAAAGCTTTGGCATATTCTTTAACAAAGTACTGTATTAATCAATTATCAGAAAAAGAAGCCGTATTTACAGAATATGAGCTTAAAAATTTGATTTCAAAAGAAAGTGTAAATTTAAGTAGGCCATTAACTATAAAAGAAATAGAAAAATCAATTAATAAAACAGTTAATAAAAAACAGCTTTATACATGTTCTTTATATAAAAACACAAGCTACACAACACCTAACTCCGTTAAATTAGAATCAAGCGTATTGAATCTAGCTAAAAACACTATAAATAAAGGCTTTGATTTTACAAACCTTGATACCTTAAATAATCATCTTAATTTATGGCAAAAAGAAAATACCAAGCTTACTGATAGTCAAATTAAGGCAATAAAAACAATTGCAATAACTAAAAACTCTTTAACTTTAGTTAATGGTTTAGCAGGAGTTGGTAAAACCACAATGTTATCAGCAATAAAGCCTTTATGTGATGAGAATAAAGTAAAAATGATAGGTATTGCACCTACAAATTCTGCAGCCAATGAAGTGAAAGACAAAGGAATAGAGTCTTATACGGTTGATAGTTTTTTAAATAAACTTGCAAAAGCTTATAAAGATAAAGCTTTTGATAAAAATGAGAAAGTTCTTTTGGTTTTAGATGAATCCTCAATGGCATCTACTAAAAAATTAAACAGAATATTAACTTTAACAAAAGATGCAAACTACAGACTTGCATTTATTGGTGATGTAAACCAATTAGCATCAATTGAGCAAGGAAAAATGTTTCGTTTCTTGCAAAAAGCAGGTGTTGAGACGACGTTTGTCAATGATATTATCAGACAAAAAGATAGCCCTAAATATTTAGGTTATGTAAAAGAGCTATATAAAGGCAATTACTCATCTGTAATTAACAAAATGCAAAAAGATAACTGTGTATTTACAAATGATGACATATTAAAACAAAACACTCACCTTAATAAAGACGATATAGCAGGCTTTGCATATGCAAGATGTGATTTCTTAAGCGACACATTAATTGCAAAAGATTTAGACACAAGAATTAATACAAGAGTTGTAACTCCTGCTAATAAAGACAGGAAGTTATTTAATGCTTTATATAGAGAAAAGCTACAAGAAATTGGTGAGATATCACAAAAAGAGTTTAAAGCTGATATTTTAGTAGATGCAAGACTCAACTCTTCTGAAAAATTTTATTCTCATAATTTCGATATAGGGCAAGTTATGAAATTTAATTCAAACTTTGCTGATAACGACATCAAAAAAGGTGATTACTTAACAATTAAAGACATAGATTATGCAAAAAATTATCTTAATTTAAAAAACTCTAAAGGGAAAAGTATTGCGTTTAATTTGAGTACGTTAAAAAGCGATAATGCCTGGAAGGCAACTATATATAACACCGAAGTAAGAAATATTGCTGTTGGAGATAATATTAGATGGTCTAATACTGATAAGAAGCAGGATAGAGTCAATATGGATGAAGTGTCTGTTATTGGTATCAATCAAAAAGAAGCTATCGTAAAAGACAAAGATGGCAACACGAAAACATTAGAATACACAAAGGATAATTCTAAACATTGGGATTATGCTTATGCAGGAACTGCATATACGGAGCAAGGCAAGACGGCAAAGCATGTTGCAATACTAATGAGTAGCAATCAAGCAAAGCTTGCATCCAAGCCAACTTTTTTAGTTGCTATCACAAGAGCAATGCAAGATGGAACGTTAGTGACGGATGATACAGCTGAACTTGCTAAAAGATTAGAAGTTAATTCTGGAATAAAAACTAGCTCGCTAGAAGCATTTAAATCTAATAAAGAACTCAAATCAGGAAGCTTTAAAAATATAGCTATCAATCTTCAAAGTAAGGAATCAAAAAATAACCATGCAAAATTAATAAATAAGAAAGTATATAGTCAAAAAAGTAATTATTTCAAATACAATGTAAATAATATATCAAAAGCCTTAAGTCATGATGTTAAAAATATAGCAACTCATATTTTAGGAAGCCCTAAAAAACAAGATGGCTTGAACTATTTTTTTGGCTCAAATAAAGGCTCTCTTGCAGTAACAATTAGTGGAGACTATCAAGGGACTTGGCATGATTTTGATACAGGAGAGAAGGGTAATCTTCTTAAACTAATTCAAACAAAGCTTGGCCTCGGATTTAAAGATGCCCTTGAATATGCAGCAAAACTTGTAAATCATATCCCAGTTCAAGAAATACAAGATAAAATACAAAAAATCGAAAAATTTAAAGATGATGCAAAATTAATGCTAACTGATGAACAAAAACAAAAAGTACAGTTTGCTCAAAAACTTGCATCTGAAGCAAAAAATATCAAAGGGACTATTGCTGAAAAATACTTAAAAGAGACAAGAGGTATCAAGCTTAATAGTTTTACAGATGATTTAAAGTATCATCGTGGTATTTATTCAAAACTTAATCAATCTAAAACCCCAGCTCTTTTAGTTGTTGCACGAGATAAAGATAATAACATTCAGGCAGTGCAAGCAATCTATTTAGATTCTAATGGGAAAAAGGCAGATGTTAATGTACAAAAACAATCTTTTGGGGTATTAAAAGGTGCTGTTTTCAGTGCTAAAGAAGATAAGTATAAATCTCAAACAGCTGTGGTTTGCGAAGGTCCTGAAGATGCTTTAAGTATTTTAAAAACCGATATCTCTAAAGATGTTTTTGCATGTTTAGGAAAATCTAATTTCAATAATATTCCAAAAAATACATTTCAAAAATATCCAAATATAGTGTTTGCTCTAGATAATGATGGAAAGCAAATTAAAGCTATGCCAGGCATATTAAATGCCGCGAAAAGATTGGATGATAATAATAAAAATATACTTTTAACTCAACCAAGTACAGAAAAGCAAGATTATAATAGTATTTTGAAACTAGGAATTACAGGTGAGGAGCGTATAAGGAGCATCATTAATAAAGCTGAGATCTTAAAAGACGTCTCTAATGATTTTAATATTAAAAAAAATCAAATTAACAGTCACTCTTTAAGTAAAAGCATCAAGATGCAAAGTAATCCAATTAAAATCGATAACCAAGTTAAAGAATCCTTTAAGAATCAAGTTAGCATTAATAATCAAAATAAACAAATAGATAAGGAAATAATATGAACGAGAGAATAGCAATTAGAGTATCTTGTGAGCAAAAAAAACGATTAATTGAAAAAGCTGGTGAGCTTGGGTATAGAAGTTATTCTGACCTTGCAAGACATTTAATTGAAAAAGGTATTGAAAATATATCTCTTAAAGAGTCTGAGTATCATATGTTATCCCATACAACTCAATCAGTAAAACTTTTGAGAGAAATTTTATCTGCTCTTACTGCAAATGAAGATCTTTCAAAAAACATTATCCATGAAATTCGTGAAGATTCTCTTGAATGGGTTAATAAGTTTTCTAAACATGTCTCTAAATAGTTATTTATAATGGGAAGTAATTATGTTTCTAACAACAGCATTTGAGCTTTTAGCGGCAATTCAAATTGGTGATAAAGCTTTGTCACTTGTACAAAACATACCAATGATATCTTTACTATTTGGTAACAGTAAAATATTAAATTCTAATCATAATAAATTTTATCAAGCATTTGCCATACAGCTTAAAAGTATCTATGGATTAGATGATGATGCTAAGCTTCCTGTTTTTGTAAGGCCTGAAGGCGAAATTAGGAGTCAAAGCATAACAATTGATACATGGTTTGCACCAGAGATGCTTGATGAAAACTTAGAAAATGAAGTTAATTCTAATATTTTTTATGATATCTGTTTTGATTCAAGAAAGTACATGTAACTAAAAGCAAGTTTTAATTTAAGAATTTTGTTTGAATTAAAACTTGCGCTTGTGTATCATGATAAAAAATAATAATAAAAAGGTAATATATGAATATAATGCATATTGCTTCAGTAGTATTAATTGCTACTACATCTACAGCAGTCAAAATGTATATGGAGTATTTAAAGTCAAAAAAATGGATAAATCCTGTTACATCTAAAGTGGTCAAAATACCTAAAAACCTATTTTCTTATAATCCAGAGGATAAAAAATCTCTAATTGAATTTTCTTCAAAAGATAAATCTACTATAATTTTATTACGTGGCTTTGAGTTTCCTGATCAGGTAAAACTTGACGATCTAATAGAGTATAAATTGAAAAAAATGAAAGAAGAATACGAGGGTTTTGACAAGTTCTTTCATAGTTTTAAAACAATAGGTAATAAAACTGTATCTGTTCTTAAAAAAACAGAAAAAACCTATCCATTTGAAACTCAGCATACTATTTTTACCTGGATAGATGACGATAAAATAGAGCTGAACTTAACTTCCGTAGAAACATTCAGTAACACATACGTTAATAGTGATACATTTAAAAATTCTTTAATTAACAGCTTTTAAAATTACAAAATATACAGCAGTACTCAAATGAAAAAAATTAAAATTTTAATTTTTATATATTTAATGTTCATGTCTCTTTTCTTAAGCGCCAACAGCGAACTAAATGATAAAAATCACTGGATGCCATATACTCCAGAAATTAATAGATTAGAAGTTATAAAAAAAGATGGATTTGCTATTGCATTTGCCGATGCGCTTGCAGATTGGGATACACACGAACAATATAGAGGTGCTGCTATAGGAATGCTCTGGCATAAAGGCAAAATCCCTGATTCCAAAGCCACAGAACGGCTAACTTTAGTATCCAAAACAAACTCTGAAAAAATCTACTCCGTATCTCATCAACATTATAGAAGCTCACCAAAAGTAATGTATGTCTCCTATGATGAGGGGCAAACATGGAAATATCTGCATGAATTAAATAATGAAGTAGATATAAATTCAATGTATGTTGATCCTAAAGATATTAATACGTTATATGCTTACTCTTATAATGATAAATTAATTAAATCAACAAATAGTGGGGAAAACTGGACAGAAATGAGAGGTCTGCCAAATATTAGAAGGTAGCCATCCCCTAAAATAGGATAGTCTAAAAGTAGAGTTTTATG
>TARA_R110000764_G_C11029270_1_pt1 | contig 31097 bp, 28 predicted proteins | sample TARA_R110000764 | Tara Oceans TARA_R110000764 (sample SAMEA4398111) | marine metagenome | biome: Polar Biome; feature: [SRF] surface water layer (ENVO:00010504); material: water (ENVO:00002006), including particulate matter (ENVO:01000060) such as... | depth 5 m | reverse complement strand
CAATGATCAACGAACACTTTTTTTATTAACTTGTGCAACAGGCACATTGGATGTACCGAGAGATGTTCTGATTGGTTGGATTGGTCACGAACTAGGTCACGTTTTGGATTATCAACAGCGTGGTAACCTCAACCTAATAGGCTTTGGGATTCGCTATGTGCTATTGAAAGAATTCATAAAAAAAGCAGAGCGTGCTGCAGACTCCTTTGCGGTTTCACGAGGAATGTCCGACTATATTTTGAAAACAAAACGGTTTATTCTCAACCATTCCGAAATTGATGAAGTTTACAAAGACCGAATCAAACAGTATTACTTATCTCCTGATGAGATTATGGAAATGGTAAAAGAACAAGATTCCATTAAGGACGGTAATCTTTTATGATTGTTGGGAAACAAAATCTTCCCATTCCTTAAAACGGTCTTCACCCATTACTCTCTCCATTTTTACCTGCCCACCCTTTTTCTTGTTGGCGCCGCTCCAATCGGCGAACATTTGTTGAGATACAAAACTTACTTTAACTCCTTCTAAAGCCTTGCTTCGAGCCACCTTATAATTTTTATTGGCTTCTTTGAGGTAATTGTCCAAAACGGTCGCCGTCTTTTCTTCGTCCAAACCAGTATCGGAACCAAGGTACCAGGAATGGTAAAATCCATCATCATAGCGTTTGGCACAAAGCGTATATTCCGGCACTTTTATGCTCAGTTCTTCCTCTAAATGCTTTACTGCATCGTTAAGCTTGTTCACGGAGAGTTGAGAACCTACCGTATTCAAGAAAAACTTCGTACGCCCCGTAATTTTTATTTCAGCTCTTTCTGCATCTGTAAAGGCTATGGTGTCTCCTATAATATATCTCCAAGCACCGGATACGGTAGATATAATAAGAACATAATCCACATCCTCTTCAACTTCATCCAAGGTAAGGGATGGCGCATCATCGGTCAACGAACCATCTTGGTTAACATATTTAGGTTCAAAAGGAACAAATTCAAAATAGATGCCATTATCCGTAATCAATTTCATGGAAGTAGTCTCTGGCCTTACTTGGCAAGCAATAAATCCCTCAGAAGCCAAATAGGTATCTATTATCTGAATGGGATGTCCCAGAAGAGCATTAAAACTTTTCTCGTAGGGGTCAAAGGCCACTCCACCAGAGGTAAAGGCTTGTAAGTTGGGCCAGATCTGGTGAATGTTATCCGCATTGTGATAATCAATCACCTTTTTCAGCATCAGCTCCATCCAAGAAGGAATCCCACTCAAAGCTCCTATATCCCAGTTTTCGGCATTTTTAGCTATGGATAAAACCCTATCGTCCCAATCGTCTATTTTAGCAATTTCGTCGCCGGGCTTGTAATACTTTTTAAACCAAAAAGGAATGTTACTGGCACTTATACCACTTATTTCACCTTCTTTCTTACCATCACGCTCCTGCAGATTTGTAGAACTGCCCAACATCATGATTTCTTTTTCGAAAAAATCTGCAGGCATATTAAAATTACTCATGGCAAATACCTGCTGCCTTCCAGCTCGTGTGATAGAATCCAACATATCTTTGGTCACCGGTATTCTTTTGGATTTTTTACCAGTAGTTCCAGATGATAACGCAAAAAAGTCCGGGCTACCAGGCCAAGCAACATCAGGTTCGCCTTCAATGGTTTTACTCCACCATTCTTCAGTAATTTTATTGTAATCGTGATAAGGTATTGCCTCGGAAAATGCCTTTGGAATGGTATGAGATTCCAAAATAGAAACAAAATTATATTGCTTTCCAAATTGTGTATCCTTGGCCTTGTCCAATAATTCTTTAAGAACTTTGTTTTGCTCATCAACTGGACTCGGTTCCTTGCTCAGGGCATCTTTTGCCTCAATAACTCCTTTTATAATATTTCCTATGATTGCCATTTTGGGTAATTTATTTATTCAAAACTACCCATAACGCATTGGTAAGATTTACTCAATCCATTTTTAGATTGACTTAAATGATCTTAAATATTTATGGCCGTGGGCACAGGTGAAGGTACTTTGGAAACTTTTTTAGCCTTGGGTTGCTCCAAGTTGCTTGTTATTTTAGAAAAGAGAGGCTCAGGTGTGTCTTCGTGAACTGAAACACAACCGTCGGATGAATTGATTTCAATTACGACCAAAGAAAGATAATCCATGAGGTGCTCGGCTTCTTTAATTAGTATTTTTACCACCTGAAGGCGAACCATATACTCCAGATTGATGCTGCGTTCATGATTCCAGTTATTTTTAGCCCCTAAATTTTTCCAGATTATTTCCAATTCAAAATTTTATCCAAAAATAGCCTAAACCATATTTAGTTTACAATTAATACACGTTAATTTAACATTGAAAGCTCTTCTTGATTTAACTCTACTTGTTCCTTATTTAGAAAGTAAGGACAGATTATCAACCGATTAACCCTGATTTTAATTTTTTATTTGGATTTTTATAGCACTTCAACTGGTTGACTTCTTAATGTTTTCATAAATATGGAAATCAAATGGTTCTATAAGCAAAAAATATCAAACTAACTCTTATATTTAGCCGATTGCGAATAATTTTAAAAACAAAAAATGACCCAAGAGTTAATTGAAAAGGCGGAAGAGTTTGAAAAAAGGCCGATGAGCCATATGTCCACCAGTGATAGGGTTAAAGCCTCAAGAGAAGCAAAGAGTTTAATCCTTTCCATCAACGAGATTTATAAAAAGACCAAGGATTCCAAATTAATGGAAACCATGAAGAACATAACTGCTAAAAAGCGAAAAATTGAAAAACGATTAAAGGGCACCCCTTTAGTTTAATTTCTACTATTTACACCTTTTATGGAAGGGTGTTGTTTCTTCTTTATAGCAAACATCCTTCCAATAAGTCTTTGTTCCCCATTGCACCACAAATCACAAACCACTGTAATTCAGCGAAAAAACCATAAATCGCTAAGTAGTCTATTCCCCAAAAACACATCTTTTCCAATTACATAAGTTTTACGACCAATTATATCCTATTTAGTGCAACCAATAAAACTTTGGATGGTAGATGGGCTTGTTTCATATAATTTAGGGTGCAGTTTTAAACTCAACTAAAACAAGAAACACTCAGAAAAATGAACACTATAGACGCAAAACTAGGATACCTATTTTGGTATGTTGTAATTGCACTATCCATTTACTCTCTTTTAAGCAGTATCTATTTATACATTAATTAAGCTATACTAAACACTAGCACACTAACCGCAATCTCCAATAGTTAGTTATGTATCTCAATGGGGCTCCTTTTAAAGGCGCCCTTTTTTTATTTCCATTCCATTTTAGGTAGTAGCACCTCTTTTTTATTGTGCGAACTTTCCACGTTGAGCAAAACTTCGTCCAAAAATGATATGGCCTCATTAATATGAGGGCCCTTGTTCAACATTACACATTCTGCTTGTACGGATGATGTTATATCCGTGATCTCCGACCTCGATGGTATTCCCGTTTTGGCCAGACCCTCCAAAACCTGGGTAGCCCAAACTACAGGAATGTGTGCTGCACTACAAAATGATAGGATACCTTCCTGCACCATTCCCATATTTTTCCACCCCACTTCAAGGGCCAAATCACCCCGAGCGATCATAACCCCCAGATGCTTTCGTTGCATTGACGTAATAAGGATGTTGATCAAATTTTTGTAGGCCAAATTGGTCTCGATTTTTAAAATAACGCCCAAATCCTCATCGGCTCCCAAATTTTTCAATTCCAACAGCAAGTCGTTCACATCTTCAGCATCATTTACATAAGAATAGTTAACAATATCTGCATGATTGACCACAAACTTCAAGTCCTCCCTATCTTTATCGGTAAGTCCTGAAATTCCTAGATCAAGGGTTGGAAAGTTAATCCCTTTTTCTCCTTTAAGTTTTGTGCCGCCCTCTTTAGCACGTGTAATTTTCACCTGAAAAGATTCCGGTCCAGTTTCCATAATCTCACCTTCAATTTTGCCGTCATCAAATAAAATAGGGGCTCCTTTTTCTACGCGATTCACGATATGGGGAGGAACGCAACATATTCTTGCAGGTTTCACCAACTCTCCTTTATTATTGAACTCTGAGAGGGAAGCACCATTGTCTTTCCCCGTAACGATTAGCAAATCTCCCTTATTCAATCTAATGAATTGATTCATCCTCTTTCTTGAGGTCTTTTTTTCCTTTAACCGAGCACCCAAATCAATTTTCCCTGTTCTGACTTTAGCCCCGGCCAAATCCATCGCCACCTTAACCGTTGTGGAACATTCCTCCGCTGCTTTGCGAACATTGTTAATTATGGCTTGCCAAACTTCGGGACCATCGTGCGCACAATTTACTCGAGCACAATCCATTCCGTTTCTAACCATATTCAGTACCAAATTGTAATTGGTTGCTGCTTCTGTTGGTTGGGTAACCATAACGCGGACACGTCGCAATTTATCCGATTCGCCAAAAAGTTCGTTCGTATGCCTCTTTAATATTTGTGTTCCCTCGCCAATGGATAAAAACTCATTCTTGGTCAAATCAGGTGCGCCACCCAATAAGCTATGTACAATTATTTTGAGATTGATTAGGCTTCCCAAAATATTTCCTTCGGCATTCGCAAGTCGAGTTAGACCCAATTCCTTTAGTCCCTTTTGCATTTTTCTGGCATCAAAACTTCTGAAAGTAGCATAATGCATCAGATTTTTTGCACTTTCCTTGTAAATAGGGCATACACTTTGGGTCAATACATCATCAGCGAAATCTTGTTGCCGAATTAAATCAACAACCTGGTCTATTTGCACAGCCATTTTTTGAAGCTGATTCCGTGTAACGCTCATATCTCATGATTTACGACAAAGATCACATTGAAACTGCTTAAAAAAACTGATATTGGTCAGACTGGCCCACCATTACCATATGGATTTCATTTCCTTAATAGATTGAATAATGATTGGCTCACTCCCATTCTCATTATTAATGATTAATGTATTGTAAGGGCTTGTTGGGAACAGTTGTTCTGTAATGGAAAGCATCCCTTGGTCCATAAACAATTCCATAGATGACCAGTCCATCAATATTTTGAATTGATGTGGTCCTTTTTTTAAACCTTTTAATGGTGCCACATGTTTTTTGGCTCCAAAATCTTCTTGAAAATCAACTTTTCCGGACAAAGTTCTATCTACCGTTAAAATCTGGTTTGTAGCATCAAAATCCAATACAAGAACTTCATCCAATTCATTTTTAAACAGTAATTGAAAGTTCTTAGCAGTCGTTTTCAACTGAATCTCCGATTGATATAGTCCCTCCACCTGCAGTGTATCGGTTGCAGCAGCAGCTACTTCAACTTGATTGATTACTGTGGGACTGGTCAAATCACCCATTTTGTCAATTGGATAATTGGCCAAAAAGTAATTATCTTCAACTTTATGCAAGGATAATTTTCGGGGCACCGTCATAGCACTTCGCCATTTCTTGGTAGGCGTATCCCGGGCGTAATCCCAGTTGCTCATCCATCCAATAAAAATACGCTCCTCTTCCGGAACATTGTTATAGGTCACTCCTGCGTAATTATCTGTTCCGTAATCAAGCCATTTAGGATTCTTTTGATTGGAAGTAAAAGTTGTACCATCAAAATCTCCCACAAAATATTGAGTCCCACTACCACCATTTGGGGCTCCGGGGTTTATACTAATGATCAAGACCCATTTTTCCTCATCGGAACCCTCTATTTGCAAGGGAAAAAGATCCGGACATTCCCATACCCCACCATGGGCACCCTGTGATTTACCAAAATCGCTCAAATATGTCCAATCCTTTAAGTTTTTGGAACTATAAAATTTGGCATGGTCCCCTGCTACCAAGGTTAAAATCCAACCGTTGGAAGGCTTATGCCAAAATACTTTGGGATCTCTAAAATCTTTTATTCCTTCTCCATTTACAATAACGGGATTGTCGGCATATTTATTCCAAGTCTCCCCGTTGTCCAAACTGTAGGCAATTCCTTGTGTCTGAAAATCATTTCTGCCCTCCTTCTCACCTTCCATGGAATGATAAGTGAATATGGCCACCAAAGGTGTTTTTCCTTCCTTACCAAAACCCGAGGTGTTTTTCTTATCAACTACGGCGCTGCCAGAAAAAATAAGACCATTTTCATCTGGATACAGCGCTATGGGCTTATGTTCCCAATGTACCATATCTTCGCTTACCGCATGACCCCAATGCATGGGACCCCATACGATATCTTCTGGATAATATTGATAAAACAAGTGGTAAATCCCCTCATGATAAACCAACCCATTTGGATCGTTCATCCATTTTTCTTCTGGGGAGAAATAAAACTGTGGTCGGTATTCCTCTTGGTATGTCGACTCTTCTTCAGGTTCGTTCTGAGCCTTCTTGTGGTCTTCCCTGCAAGCGACAAATGCAATTATAATTGAGCAACTAATGATCAGTTTATTCATTTCCTTGATTTAGAATGACCTTTCAAGATAAATAAATTTTAATTCTTACTCCATCTTCTATTTATCTTTAAAAGAAACCTTCAACTTAACAAATACAAGGCATTAGTTGAATAAAAAACACCGTGCATCACTACATTTTTCTCATAAAGAGGATATTGGATACAATTTTTTCATTGGAAAAGTGTTAACAACCGTAGTGAATGTTGTATTTTCTTACTCTTCTTGTTTTCCAACAATCAAGAAGTGACAAGGTTAATTTCATTGGTAAGAATTTACGGTTAGAAAAAAAGTATTAACATAAGCTCCCTATTTCGATACTTGGTATGTCGTTGAAATCCTCAAAAAAAGAACTGATCTTTCCCATTGCGATATTTGCAGTTTTTATCACCATTGTGTTGGTTCTATGGAATAAATCCCTCAAAACCCAAAAGGCAACATTCATACGCGAAATCCAGACCACTGGTAGCCTGCGGGCCAAAGAATTCTTCTCCTTGGTCAAATACGATGTTAAATCCTTGGAGAATTTAAAAAAGCGTATTGAAATGACCAATGGATCCTATTTTCAATATTGGGAGAAAGATGCCCGCCTTATTTTGGAGCAAAACCCATCGTTTAAATTTGTGGAGTGGCTGGATACTTTAATGATTATTAAAAAGATAACTCCTTTGGAGGCCAATAGGACAGCTGTCGGGCTAGACCTTTCCAAACACCCAAGATATCCAGAATGGGACAACCACGTAAAAGATTCATCTACAAACATTTCACAATGGACAAAGCTACACCAAGGAGGTAGTGCCTTTTTGGTGGATGCTCCTGTATATTTCGAAGGAAAATTTAAAGGGTCGGTTACCGCCGGAATGGATTTTACCTCACCCTTCAATGAACTGGTAGCCGGTTTGGATAAGTATGCCATAGAAGTCAAAGATGAAAGAGGAACAATCTTTTATTCCAAAAACAACCCGAATACCAGTGAAATTGGCAACGAATTCATATTCACGACCAGCTTTGAGGTCGATGCCCTTGATGGGCAAAAATGGACATTCTCCTTAATGCCTTCCCATTTGGATTTTTTGGCAGAAAGAAAAGAGGCAACCTATGTATACTTGATTTTTGGCCTTTTACTGTCCTTTCTTACCAGTTTACTTGTTTATTTTTATCAGTCTTCAAGAGGAAAAAATGATTATTTAGGTGATGCCAACATCAAACTTAAAGAGCTTAATAAATCCTTAAAGAAAGAACAGCTGAGAGCTGAAAAATCATCCAAGGCAAAAACAGAGTTTATTTCCAACATGAGCCATGAAATAAGAACTCCTTTAAATGCAATTATTGGGTTTATTGAGGTATTAAAATTGTCCGAGATACATAGTTCTTTACAAGAATATCTGTCACTAATGGACATTTCCTCAAAAAAGTTGCTTCTGTTGGTAAACGACATTCTTGAAATAGATAAAATAGAATCTGGCAAAACTACTTTTAGAAAGGATATTTTTTCTCCATTGCAAGAGCTGAAAAACATCATCAGAATATATCAGCGTACTGCGGAAGAAAAGGGACTCCATATATCTTTGGACTCAACTATCAATAGCGATCTAAATGCCGTTGGGGACATTGGAAAATATGGGCAAATCATTACAAATATTTTAAGGAATTCCTTAAAATTTACCGAAAAAGGGGGGATAACGATTTCCTACCATGAAAACATAGTCAATGATAAATTGGCCATTGATATGGTCATCAAGGATACCGGAATAGGAATTCCAAAAAACAAATTAAAGACCATATTTGATAGGTTTACCCAAGTAGATATCGGAAAAGCAAAACGGCATGAAGGTAGTGGTCTTGGCCTATACATCACTTATAAACTTGTGGAGCTCTTAGGAGGAAAAATTGAAGTGATGAGTCAGGAGAATGTGGGTACGGAATTTTATTTGTCCCTTAAATTCCCATTGGCAGAAACCAAAAGTAAAATAAGCACCACAAATTCCGAATCAATCGATCTAAGTGGCTGCAAGGTTCTAATAGTGGATGACAATAGGGTGAATGTAATGGTCCTGAAAAAGACTTTGGAAAAATTAGGGGTACAATCCGAATCGGCTTCCGATGGATTCGAAGCAGTAAAAGCTGCGCGGAAAAACTGTTACCATTTAATATTCATGGACATCCATATGCCTAAAATGGATGGTTTAAGAGCTACAAGGGAAATTAGAAAATTCAACAAAGATATTGGCATTATTGGTCTTTCTGCAGATGTGACCAGGGAAGCTATTGATGAAGCCAAAGGAGTTGGTATGAACGACTATTTTACCAAACCGATTTCGTTTGACAAACTCCGCAAACACTTGCCCAATTATCTGGTTAAAATATCCTGATTTTTATCTGAAAAATTAAAAATTCCGCTTTCTTCAATGTCCAAAATCTTTATGGTGGTATATTTGATAGGATAAACAAAGGACATGCTGTGTGCAAAAACAAGTGAAACTATAAATTACACAACATCAGTAAGTATTGGAACAACTTGTTGACCTATGCTTTGAAAGCGTCCTCGGCCAAAACAATAATCGTTGAAGAATAGCCTACTTTTAATCCTTACCCGTAACCCCGAACTTGGTAAATGCAAGACACGACTAGCCTCCAAGGTGGGCGATAAAACTGCGTTGGACATCTATCAATTTCTTTTGGACCATACCGTATCTTTCACGAAAGAACTCGAAGTGGAAAAATGGGTCTATTATTCCGAGGAGATTTGGGAAGATGATATTTGGGACAACAAAATATACCAAAAAAAACTTCAGATAGGAGAAGATTTAGGCGAACGCATGATGAATGCCTTTAAGGAAGGGTTCCAAACTGGTTTTGATAATATCATTATTATTGGTAGCGATATGTTTCATCTTAACCAATCCGATTTGGAGGAAGCCTTTTCCAGACTCAAAGACAATGATTATGTTGTGGGACCTGCCGAAGACGGAGGGTATTATCTTTTGGGAATGAAGTCATTAAATAAAAAATTGTTCCAAAATAAAATCTGGGGAACGGACACTGTTCTGTCCAATACTTTAAAAGATTTAAAATCTGACGAAGTCGCTCTTTTGGATGAAAAGAATGATGTGGACTATTACGAAGATATCAAAGACATTAAGGCTTTTGAGCCATTTTTAAAACATATAAAGGAATGACACAAAAACAACTCGACGAATCCGTCGAATACTTGAAAAAACGAGGGTTTGAAACTCCAGAAATAGGCATAGTACTGGGCACTGGTTTGGGCCAACTTATAGACAGCATAGAAAACCCCATTGAAGCTCACTACAACCATATACCCTATTTTCCTTTGGCCACAGTAGAATTCCACACAGGCAAACTTATTTATGGAACCATCGAAGGGAAAAAAGCCGTGGTAATGCACGGGCGTTTCCATTTGTACGAAGGCTATGATTTTTTGGATATTACTTATCCTATAAGGGTGATGCATCAACTTGGGATAACACAATTGTTCGTATCCAATGCTGCAGGGGCTATCAATCTTAACTTTAAAAAGGGTGACATCATGTTAATTGAAGACCACATCAATCTGCAAGGTGGGTCTCCCCTGGCTTTCAAAAATGTAGGAGAGTTTGGTGACCGATTTGTGGATATGAGCGAGCCGTACGATGTGGAAATGTGCAAAAAAATTGAAGCCATTGCAACCCGAGAAAATATTTCGCTTCAAAAAGGGGTATATGCTTCTGTTGTAGGACCACAACTGGAAACCAAGGCTGAATATCGCATGCTTAAAATTATGGGGGCCGATGCTGTAGGAATGAGTACGGTCCCCGAAGTAATTGTTGCGAATCATTTACGACTACCTATTGTAGCTGTGTCCGTTTTAACGGATGAATGCGACCCAGACAATCTGGAACCAGTTGAAGTCCAAGAGATTTTAAAGATTGCTGGACAAGCGGAACCCAAAATGATCAAACTGTTTAAAGAACTAATCAAAGAACTATGAGCTATTTAGACGCGACCCAAGACCTATATAAAGAAGCTGCCCTAACTCCAGATGTTGGACTTTGCTGTACCACCAATCCTATTTGGCAATTCCCTGGGCTTTCCATTCCCAAGATCATGCAAGAAATGAACTATGGTTGTGGAAGCACCGTATCTGCGCAGGACTTAGTTAATAACCCCAATATTCTGTACGTAGGTGTCGGTGGGGGTATGGAACTACTTCAGTTCTCTTATTTTTCAAGACAAAAAGGAGGGGTCATCGGTGTAGATTCAGTGGATGAAATGTTGGAAGCTTCCCGGAAAAACTTCAAAATAGCGGAAGAGGAGAATGATTGGTTCAACAGTGAATATGTGAACTTGGTAAAAGGTGATGCCTTAAATCTACCAGTAGAAGATGAAAGCATTGATGTGGCGGCTCAAAACTGTCTATTTAACATTTTTAAAATAGAAGACCTAAAGAAAGCAGTTTCCGAAATGTATCGGGTATTGAAACCACACGGTAGATTGGTGATGAGCGATCCCATTTGTGAACAACCCATGAGCGATGAACTGCGAAACGATGACAGATTAAGGGCCCAGTGCCTGAGTGGAAGCATTCCGCTAAAGGATTATGTAAAAGTATTGACCGATCCAGGATTCGGCACTATTGAAATTAGAGGCAAAAGATCATATAGAATATTATCTCCCAACCATTATCCTACGGACGAACTTATACATATTGAATCTGTTGAAATTGCTGCCATAAAAGATCCAATGCCCGAAGATGGCCCTTGTATGTTCACCGGAAAAACTGCTATATATTTTGGCAATGAGGCGTATTTTGATGATAAAAAAGGACATGTGCTGCAACAAAACCAACCCTTGGCCGTATGCGATAAAACGGCAGCTGCTTTAGCAAAAGAATCCAACGAAATCTATATTAGTGAAAGCACTTACCACTACAACGGGGGTGGATGTTGCTAGATTTTGGAGAGATAGATTTATTCCTTTTGACACAGGAAATTCATTTACTCAATTGTCAAAATCCAGATCAACATAATCATTGAGTATGCCATTGCTGATAAGGTTGGCAAATTCTTTTTTATTTGTTTTAATTGGAATTTTGTGATCGGATTCCTTGGTAGCGGGCTCCATGGTCAATAAGCTAATGGCGGGAAGAATGTTTTTTGCCAGATAAAGGCTGTTTTGATCTTCGAAAATTAAACTGGCTTCTTCAAAGGTTTTGTTTGAAACACTGTTTTCTTGAAACACATTCTGAATGCTTTGGGCAAATCGTTGACCTTGGGTACTTTTATTATAGTGATAAATCGCAACATCCATATTTCTGCCACCTGAAACATATTCACCACGTATGATCAGTACCCTTTGGTATTTGCCCATATGCTGTAGATAACGTTTATTGATCACCCTGATATAATCGCCCATCGAATTATCGGTGGACACACTGTCTGCAATCTTGTCCAAAGAAGAGTTTTCCTCCATAAGGTACACTTTGGCTCCATGTACCATTAACCCCGCTGCCAACTGTTCAGAAATATCTTTGACAAAATTTTCGTCCTCCTCTGTACCTTTTTCAGTGATCAGATAATATACCGCATCCTTTAATTTCTCACTCTTAAGGGACATTTGGGCCAATTCCTTATCAAAAATTGGCTGTTCCACTTCTTTTTCGGCTTCTACAATTACGCCTGTTTTTCTAAAAGAATCATCGGCATAGGGAATCTTATAATGTTCGCCCAACTTTAAGGCTGAACCTTCTTTTATTTTATCCGAATTTAATTCAAGAAACTCTCCATAATGTTTTACCGGATCCAATCCTTGTTTACGAAGCAATGAAAAAATACCATCTCCCTGTTCGGCAACAACCGTAAAGTAATTGTTCTCTTGGGAAAATATAAGTGCAGAGGCCCACACCCAAAATAGAAGGAATAATCGAATTTTCATTACTGTATGTTTTTGGGAGGGGTGTACTACAAAATTCGAAAAAAAATAGTTACCAATTATAATTGGAAAGATTAAAATTTGAACAAAATGATTTCTTAACCTTAGCGACTTGATTTCCTCACTTGTGCATACTGCTTTCGTATGACGGATTCTGCAGGCTTATTTTGGGGCGTAAAGCGATTATCCTCGTGACCTCCTACTTGATCGTGCTGCATGAACCATTTCCAAACAAAGCCACCAGCAAACCAATCCTCGTGCCAAAATTCATCAAATATTACCTGCGTAGCATTGGCTTGTGCCTTAAGATTTACATCCATTTGATTCCGGTCCACCAACCATGGTTTTTTACCCGTAAAATCCATGCTTCGGTATCCAAACTCCGTAAAAAGAATAGGTTTCCCCTCTTGTTGGGTCAACTCCCTGAGTTTAGTTTTCCAAGGTTGCCAGCCCTCGGAAAGTGTTTGAATAGTAGGATTTTCTTTTTCACACAATGGAAAATAGGCATTCACACCTATATAATCCAATTGTGACCAAAACGGTGTTTTAGCATATTCGTCCCAGTTGGCAGCATAGGTGAGTTCGCCGTGATATACATTTTTTACTTTTTGGATAAGGTTGTTCCAAAACTCAGGTCGTTCGTTTACAAAGGTTTTCAACTCTGTTCCAATGCAAAAAATATCGCTTTGTGTTTCTTCGGCAAGTTTCGCATACAGCAATATATATTCCTCATAAGATGCCTCCAGTTTTTTCCAATACTCCTCGGAAGGCATTTTCATATTGCCTGTAAACTCACCTCTAAATATCCAAATTTGGGGTTTTACCATTACGCTCACCCCATTTAGGTGCAACTTTTCTATGTACTGTTTTACACCTTCCCTTCTCTCACCATACCATTGATGGTCCGAATTAAAGACCAACTCGGGAGAACCCATATCACGGATAAAGCCAAATGGCATTATCGCGGCATAATTTGCGCTTACCTTTAGGACCGGGTCAATATGTTGTTGTGACGCCTCTTCCCCAGAAGACACAAAACTGACACCATTGACTTTGGCTAATTTGCCACTACTGCATGAGGCTAGAATAAACGCCCATAAAAAAATCAGTTTCTTCATAATGATTGTGGACCCTTCTAAAATAATAATTTTAAAACAGCTTTCAGCTGCTAAATTCTTTTTAATTTTCATTTCACTGTTAAGTTCTTTCCAAAAAACTCGACACATAAAACAATCAAACCCGACCCATGGAACATATTGTCATCATTGGAAATGGAATAGCTGGTGTCACCGCTGCAAGGCATATCCGGAAACTTTCCGATAAAAAAATATCCATTATTTCCGCCGAAAGCAAGTATTTCTTTTCAAGAACCGCCTTAATGTACGTGTACATGGGCCACATGAAATTTGAGCACACCCAACCCTACGAAAACCACTTTTGGAAGAAAAACAGGATTGAATTGGTGGAAGGGTATGTTACCAAGGTAGATACTGAAGATAAAAGCATTCAGATTGATGGGGCGTCAGACCTCAACTACGATAAACTTATAATTGCTACGGGATCCAAGCCCAATAAATTTGGATGGCCAGGCCAAGATTTAAATGGCGTCCAAGGCCTCTATTCCAAACATGACTTGGAACTTTTGGAAGAAAACGCCCCCAACAATAAGGTTTGCAAACGCGCTGTAATTGTAGGTGGTGGATTGATTGGTATTGAATTGGCCGAAATGCTTCGCACTCGAAATATACCGGTTACTTTTTTAGTTCGAGAGACCAGTTTTTGGAACGGTGTGCTTCCTAAAGGTGAATCTGAAATGATCAATGAACATATTCGTGAACATCATATTGACCTTCGATTGGGTGCTTCACTAAAAGAAATCAAACCTGGTAAAGATGGGAAGGTAAAATCGATTGTGGTCGAAGAAACCGGGGAGGAAATTGATTGCGATTTGGTTGGATTGACGGCTGGGGTTAGCCCGAACATTGATTTTTTGAAAAATTCGGGAATAAGTCTAGGTCGTGGAGTTAAGGTGAATCGATTTTTGGAAACCAATATTGAAGATATTTTTGCTATTGGTGATTGTGCGGAACAGCACGAAGCCATTGGAAATCGACGCCCCATAGAAGCCGTTTGGTATACGGGCCGAATGATGGGTGAAACCCTTGCCCAGACCATTTGCGGCAACAGAATGGAATACAATCCAGGACATTGGTTCAACTCCGCCAAGTTTCTGGATATCGAATACCAAACCTATGGCTGGGTATTCTCGGAAAGAAGAAAAGAGGATACGGAAACCCATTTTCATTGGAGACATCCCAAAGAAAAAATCTGTATCACCATTGCATTTGATAAGGAATCCGAAGAAGTTTTGGGCATCAACACTTTTGGGATTCGTCTGAGGCACGGGATGTTCGACCGTTGGCTCAGCGAAAAAAGAACTATTGACTTTGTGATGGAGCATCTCACCGATGCCAACTTTGACCCCGAATTCTATAAAGGATTTGAATCACAGATCGTGTCAAAATACAATTCCGATTTTGGAAAGTCCATTAAGCTGAAAAAGAAAAACCTTAAACGCATCTTCCAGATTGCCTAACCTATAATTATGAGCACGTACGACAAAAGTATGGCCCTTACTGGGGAACCACCAAAGAGCCTGAGCATCGGTCAAAAAATTGCAACGTTATTGGGATTGTCAGGATTGGGAATTCTCCTATTGGCAATATTCAATGTTAACTTTCCCAATAAATCGTTTTGGTTAACCCTATCACTTTCAGCAATGGCAATAGGCATCATTTGGTTTTCGTGGGACGCATACACCAATAAGCTCCCGGGAATAAAAAACGATGGGGTTTGGTTCAAGTCCATTTCCAGTCGTGGTTTATGGGCGTGGGTGGCAGGTCTATCATTGACAGGATTTTATATTGTGCTCTATTTTTATCCTGAGTACCTTGGATTGGTCAGCGATGGAAATAACAAAGGTTTAATTGCTCTTTTTGACCCGCTCAGTAAATTGTTGAATGGCAATCCCGCTAGTCAATGGTTTGTTTACGGCACCCTTTACACTGTTGCCATTATTGCCTTTGGCATCAAGTTTCTATGGAAATACCGCCATAACCGATACGAAAGGCTACGGACTTTGAGTGTGATGTTCTTTCAAACCGGATTTGCTTTCATTATCCCAGAATTGATGGCTCGTTTGAACGGTTACAAAATTTTGGATGGAGGTAGCTTGCCCTATTACGACCTCAAAAATATTTGGCCACTCAACTATTACAACTTTGAAGGGTACCGAATCAAGATGTTTTTAAGTTCCGGAGAAATTGGTTTTGGCTTATTGATTTTTGGGATTCTATCCATATTCGTTATCACTCCTATCCTTACCTATAAATATGGGAAAAGGTGGTACTGCTCTTGGGTTTGTGGCTGCGGTGGACTTGCAGAAACAGCAGGTGATTCTTTTAGACAATTGAGCGATAAGTCCACCTTTGCTTGGAAAGTGGAACGCTGGGTGGTACACAGCGTGGTAGTTTTTGTAACCTTGATGACCACAGCGGTAATTTACTCCTATTTGGGAAACGACACCAGTAAATATTGGTTAACGAAAAGCACTTTTTTAATTGGCGTAGCAATTTTGCTCACTTTGGTTTTTGGTTGGGTGATGATTTTTAAACGCGAACAACTCCAGAAGGATGCACAATATGGAGCCATTGGATACTTTGTGATTATTATCGCTCTAATCGGTTTTCACTTTTTTAGTGGTGAAGGACAGGTATTTCTTTTTAAATCTGAAACATTGCGTAAATCCTATTCATTTTTGATTGGAAGTATCTTTTCTGGAGTAATCGGAACAGGGTTCTATCCCATTTTCGGAAGTAGGGTCTGGTGCAGGTTTGGTTGTCCTATGGCCGCCATACTTGGTTTTCAGCAGAAACTTTTCTCCAGATTCAGAATTACAACCAACGGAGGACAATGCATTTCTTGCGGAAATTGTTCCACGTACTGCGAAATGGGTATTGATGTACGTGCCTATGCTCAAAAAGGAGAAAACATTGTTCGTGCAAGCTGTGTTGGATGCGGTATCTGCTCCGCCGTGTGTCCTCGAGGCGTCCTCAAATTGGAGAACGGTCCTTTGGAAGGTAGAATTGACAGCAATCAAGTACTGTTGGGCAATGATGTAGATCTAATGACCCTCGTAAACAAGAAGTAAACTATCCTTCTCTTTGAGAAATTAAAAGTGGAATCCAAGGAAAATTTTAGTTTTGCCAACTTAAACACTAACTAAAATTGTTCCTGCCAATGGCGAATATTAAAGTTATTATCCCAGCAATAAATGAAGGAGATTCCATTGGTTTGGTAGTTTCAGAAATACCTGAACACGTATCTGAAATTGTGGTCGTGGACAACGGTTCCTCGGACAATACCGTAGCAAATGCAAAAAAAGCAGGAGCAACTGTAATCGCTGAAAACCGCAAAGGCTATGGGTTTGCGTGTTTAAAAGGATTAAAATACATCTCCGAACAATCCAAAACACCCGATATCATCGTATTTATCGACGGAGACTATTCAGATTATCCGGAAGAATTGGATAAGATTGTCGCCCCAATTTTGGAAAATGACATTGATTTTGTGGTCGGAGCGCGAAAAAAATCACTTCGCGAACCAGGTTCCATGACTCCACAACAGGTTTTTGGGAACAATTTGGCCACATTTTTAATGCGATTGTTTTTCAGGTCAAAATTTACGGATTTAGGACCTTTTAGGGCGATAAAATATGAAAAGCTCAAAGAATTGGAAATGCAGGACACAACTTATGGGTGGACTGTGGAAATGCAATTGAAAATTTTGAGGAAAAAAATGTCATATATCGAAGTACCAGTACGTTACAAACGAAGAATTGGCATCTCAAAAGTATCAGGTACCGTAAAAGGTACTATATTTGCGGGCATGAAAATATTGGGTTGGATCTTTAAATACAGTTTAAAATAATGGGACTTGCTATTGCTTACATCATCATTGCTATTTACAGTTTCGCCTTACTTTTGATATTCTTTTACAGCCTTGCACAATTGAATCTCTTGGTAAACTATCTAGGTTACAAAAAAAGAAACGAAGAAGCTCCAAAATTCAACCTGCTCGATCCCAAAGAAATTCCGTTCGTCACCATTCAACTTCCCATCTATAACGAGGAGTATGTAATGGAGCGTTTGTTGGACAACATCGCCAAAATAGAATACCCAAAAAGTAAATTGGAAATCCAAGTCTTGGACGACTCCACAGATGATTCGGTTATAGAAACAGCCCAAAGGGTCAAAGAACTGCAAGAAACTGGTTTGGACATTCAACATATCCGTAGGGAAAACCGAAAAGGCTTTAAGGCAGGAGCCCTTAAAGAAGGTTTGGAAATTGCCAAAGGTGACTTTATCGCCATTTTTGATGCAGATTTCCTTCCCGAGGCCGATTGGCTCAAAAAAACAGTTCCTTACTTCAAGGATGAAGAAATTGGGGTTGTACAAACCCGTTGGGGACATATCAACCGGGACTATTCCACCCTTACCCGTATTCAGGCCTTCGCTTTGGATGCCCACTTTACCTTGGAACAAGTAGGTAGAAATTCCAAAGGACACTTTATCAACTTTAACGGTACCGCAGGTATTTGGAGAAAAGAATGCATTTTTGATGCAGGAAACTGGGAAGGTGACACCCTTACCGAAGATTTGGATTTGAGCTACCGTGCCCAATTGAAAAACTGGAAATTCAAGTATTTGGAAGATGTAGAAACTCCCGCTGAGCTTCCCGTGGTAATCAGTGCTGCCCGTTCGCAACAGTTCCGTTGGAACAAAGGTGGAGCCGAAAACTTCAGAAAAACAGTTTGGAGTGTCATAACTTCCAAAAACATACCTTTTAAAACGAAATTTCACGGTGTAATGCATTTGTTGAACAGCTCAATGTTCCTATGCGTCTTCACCGTTGCCTTATTGAGCATTCCAATGCTGTACATCAAAAACACATACGGACATTTAGGTTGGGTGTTTGAAGTGACCAGCTTCTTTATCTTAAGTACCATTATCTTATTTGTGTGTTATTGGTTTACCTATAAAAGTATCCAGGGCAGTAGTTTTGATAATTTTGTGGACTACATTAAACTCTTCTTTACCTTCTTCTCGGTAGCATTGGGCTTCTCTTTGCACAATAGCGTGGCTGTTTTGGAAGGACATCTGGGAAAACGAAGCGAATTTGTTCGAACTCCAAAGTTCAACATCAATAGTATTAAGGACACCTGGAAGGGCAATAAATATTTGACCACCAAATTGTCCCCCAACATGATTTTGGAGTTTGCCTTAATGATTTATTTCCTTTTCGGAATGTACAGTGCCATACCATTGAACGACTATGGATTGTTCCCTTTCCACCTCATGTTGTTCCTAGGTTTCGGATTTGTATTCTTTAAATCCTTAACTTCCAAGGCCTAATCCGTACACATGCAATCTTTTTGGCGACTGCATAGATACCCGATACTATTTGCCGTCGCTTGTATTTTATTCTATTGGAGTTTTGCTTACAACTTGGTCCGTACGGATTTTGTAAAGCTGTTCATGCTTTTTGGAGCACTCTTTTTCTTGTGCTACAAACTCATCCAGTTTGAAAAATGGAACTTCAAATTCCTTTTGATTGTCGGAATCCTGTTTAGGTTGGTGTTTTTGATTGCAGAACCTAATCTTTCACAAGATTTTTACCGATTCATTTGGGATGGTGAACTCATTAAAAATGGGATAAATCCTTATTTGTACACACCGGACCAGATTATGGAACAGGGTACAGTATCATTCGCCGGTATGAACGAGTTACGCGAAGGAATGACTGACCTCAATGCACGACACTACAGCAACTATCCTCCAGTAAATCAAATTCTTTTTGCACTGGCTTCAATTTTAGGTGGAGGAAGTGTAATGGGTTCTATGATTGCTATGCGTTTAATGGTAATCTTGGCAGACTTGGGTGTGCTTTATTTCGGAAGAAAGCTACTACAGAACCTCAACAAGGCAAATCACATGGCTTTCTGGTACTTTTTGAATCCATTGGTCATTATTGAACTCACCGGCAACCTCCATTTTGAAGGCGTAATGCTCTTCTTTTTTGTGTGGGCCCTGTACCTCATATCAAAAAACAAGTGGTTATGGGCAACACCCATTTATGCCATTTCCATTATGGTAAAGCTAATGCCGCTTATGTTTTTGCCACTGTTCATTAAATATTTAGGGATTAAAAAGAGTGTAGTTTTTTACACTCTAATAGGTTTAGGTTGTGCCGCACTGCTATACCCCTTTTACTCTTCTGTTTTTGTTGATAATTACTCGGAGACCGTTGGATTATGGTTTTCGAATTTTGAATTCAACTCCAGCATATACAATCTGGTAAAAAAGATTGCCATCGCCTATTACGAAGCCAAACCATGGGAACTTATCGATTCCTATGGTTCTATGCTTACCAAAGCGATGGTAATGATTGTATTGTTGATTGCATTCCTACGGAAAAACCAAAAACTGGATAGTGTCATCACCTCAATGGTTTTCGCGCTTGCCATTTACTATTTTCTTTCCAGCACCGTTCATCCTTGGTATGTGGTTTTCTTGTTAGGCTTTGCCATCTTCACTAATTATAGGTTCCCCTTGGTCTGGTCCTGTACCATTATTCTTAGCTATTACGCCTACTCCAATCCCGATTACAAGGAGAATCTGTGGCTATTGGCCATTGAATACATTTTGGTAATTGGCTTTTTTATTTATGAAATGATAGGAAGCAGGCCGAAAAAGTTATATTTCTTCAAAAAGTAATATGAACTTTAGTCTAATTCGAATTAATTTGTACATTAGCCTCAGAATGAAAGGACAATTTTACATATTATCTACTTTGAGCATCACTGCTCCCATTAGTCCGTTTACTCCCCGCCGTCGTCGCCCGTAAGGGTGCAACATAACTATTGGAAATAGGTGAGTCCATTTCCGCAAAATCTCCAAATACATTTTTTCAATTTTTTACAGAACTATCGCTTGCAATGGAAATTATTGTTGCTAACGAATCACATTTTAAATACGCACAGATCATTAGTGATACCATCACCGATTCGGCTAAAGTCCGAGGTACCGGTATCGCTAGACGTACGCCCGAATATATCATAAAACGTCTCCAAAACGGCAATGCTATTATTGCTTTGGATGGAGATAAGTTTGCCGGATTCTGCTACATAGAAGTCTGGGGAAACAAAGATTTCGTGGCCAACTCGGGTTTGATTGTGCATCCCGATTATAGAAATCAAGGGCTTGCCAAGAAAATCAAAAAAGCAGTTTTTGATCTATCACGAAAAAAATTCCCAGATGCCAAAATTTTTGGTATCACTACAGGACTGGCGGTAATGAAGATGAACTACGAGCTCGGCTACAAACCTGTTACCTTTTCCGAACTTACGGACGACCCAGAATTCTGGAAAGGCTGTCAAACTTGCAAGAATTTTGACATACTCACACGAACCGATAGAAAAATGTGCCTGTGCACAGGAATGTTGCACGACCCAAAAGCACAAAAACAAGAACCCGAAAAAATCAACAAAAAGGCCTTTAAAAGATTAAAAAGCATAAAAGAAAGCCTTTTTCTTAAAAAGAAAGATAAATAAATGTCAGTTCGAGCATAGTCCAGAATGCTCCGGTATGACAACAATATTTAAAGAATCAAAAAAAATGGAAAAATTAGTTATAGCCTATAGTGGCGGATTGGATACCTCATACTGTGCCAAATACCTATCACAAGAAGAAGGGTTCGAAGTGCATGCCGTAAGTGTGAACACCGGAGGTTTCAGCAAAGCTGAAATCGAGGATATTGAAGAAAAAGCGATTGCCCTGGGTGCCACCTCCTACACTTCCATAGATGCCGTTTCCACCTTTTATGACAAAGTGGTGAAATACCTCATCTTCGGAAATGTACTTAGAAACAACACCTATCCCCTTTCGGTAAGTGCCGAAAGAATTGTTCAGGCCATTGAAATAGTAAACCATGCTAAAAAAATTGGGGCTAAGTATATAGCCCATGGAAGTACAGGAGCAGGAAATGACCAAGTTAGATTTGATATGATTTTTCAAATCCTAGCTCCCGAAATTCAAATCATTACCCCAATCAGGGATAAAAAATTGGCAAGGGAAGCAGAAATCGAATATTTACAAAAAAACGGAATCGACTATCCCTGGGAAAAGGCAAAATATTCCATCAATAGGGGATTATGGGGAACCTCGGTTGGAGGAGACGAAACTTTGACCTCCCACCTCTCCCTGCCCGAAACTGCCTATCCAAGTCAACTGGAAAAAGAATTGCCAAAAGAACTAAAACTTACCTTTAAAAATGGTGAATTAGTGGCTTTGGATGGCGAACAGGGCATCCCTGTGGTGAACATCGAAAAATTATCCGCCATTGCATCCAAATATGCCATTGGCAGGGATATTCACGTTGGCGATACCATTATCGGTATTAAGGGAAGAGTAGGTTTTGAAGCTGCTGCTCCCTTGATCATTATAAAAGCACACCATTTGTTGGAGAAACACACTTTAAGCAAATGGCAACAATACCAAAAAGAACAAATGGGCAATTTTTATGGCATGTTGTTGCACGAAGGAAACTATTTGGACGAGGTCATGCGAAACATCGAAGCCTTTTTGACCGATACTCAAAAACACGTATCAGGAGATGTCTTTGTGACTTTGCACCCCTACCGGTTTGAATTGAACGGAATCTCTTCCAAGCATGATTTGATGAATGCTTCCTTTGGAAGTTATGGTGAAATGAACAAGGGTTGGACCGCCGATGAGGCCAAGGGATTCATCAAAATTTTGTCCAACTCAGGAAAAATTGCAAACCACGTAAACCAAGATTCATGATCAAAGCAGGTATCATAGGAGGTTCTGGGTACACGGGCGGTGAGCTGATCAGGCTCCTGCTTAATCATCCCAAAACCGAGATCGATTTTGTCTACAGTACCACAAGAGCGGGCAAACCCATCACTTCCGCCCATCAGGATTTGTTGGGACAAACGGAATTGAAGTTCTCTGGAGAGGTAAATCCGGAAGTGGATGTGGTTTTTCTTTGTTTGGGACATGGGAATTCCACTTCCTTTTTAAACGAGAACAAATTTTCGACATCAACAAAAATCATAGATCTCAGCAACGATTTCAGATTACAGACCGATTCCGTGTTTAACGGTCAACGATTCATTTATGGCCTTCCCGAATTGAACAAGTCTGCCATACAAGCTGCGGAGGCCATTGCTAATCCAGGTTGTTTTGCAACTGCCATTCAATTGGCATTGTTGCCGTTGGCAAAAGCAGGTTTGTTAGCTGATGACGTCCATATCAACGCTGTTACAGGAAGTACCGGAGCCGGTGTAGGATTGTCCGCCACCTCACATTTTAGCTGGAGAAATAACAACGCTTCGTGGTACAAGCCATTTACACACCAGCATTTGGGAGAAATCGGCGAAAGCCTGAGTTCTTTCGGAAAGTCTGTGGGAAAATTGATGTTCTTGCCCAATCGTGGCAACTTTACCCGAGGAATCTTGGCTACGACATACACCAAATACAACGGTAGCTTGGAAGAAGCAAAAGAACTCTACAACGATTTTTATAAGGACGCTGCCTTTACCCATATCTCGGATGAAGAGTTGCACCTAAAACAAGTAGTGAACACCAACCAATGCCATATCCATTTGCATCAGCATGATGACCTTCTTTTAGTGACTTCGGCCATCGACAATTTATTGAAAGGTGCATCGGGACAAGCAGTACAGAACATGAATTTGATGTTCGGTTTTCCAGAAACCGAAGGTCTGTTGTTAAAAGCAGGCGTATTTTAAAATAACAACCATGAAAATAGCCATTATAGGAGCAGGGAACTTGGGACTGGCCATTGCCAAGGGCATTTTGCATAGCAATGGAGCCACTACCATGTACCTTACCAAACGGAATACCAAATCCATTCAGGAGTTTGAAAAATATGGAAATGTAACCGTCACTTCCGATAATCAGGAAGCCGTTAAAAATTCAGATATTCTAATTTTTGCGGTACAGCCCGGTCAATTTGTATCCATTTTGGAGGAATCCAAGGACCTGTTGACGGAAAAACATGTACTAATCAGTACTATTACGGGTTTCAGTATTCCTAAAATTGAGGATATTATTGGAAGGGACAAATTCATCATCCGAAGTATGCCCAACACGGCTATTTCGGTAGGTAAATCCATGACCTGTATCTGCAGTAACGAACTTGGAAAAAAACGAGTTGATTTGGCCAAGGCCATTTTTAACCGCATGGGCCATACCATGGAAATTCCTGAGGAACAAATGCAGGCCGCAACCGTAATTTGTGCAAGTGGAATTGCCTTTTGGATGCGATTGATACGTGCCACGACCCAAGGGGCCATTCAATTGGGGTTTGATGCCAAAGAAGCTCAAGAACTGGCCATGCACACTTGCAATGGAGCCGCTAGCCTGTTGATTGAATCGGGCAGTCACCCTGAAGAAGAGATTGACAGAGTTACCACACCTAAAGGATGTACCATTGAAGGTTTGAACGAAATGGAGCACCAAGGGTTGAGTTCATCATTGATCAGGGGAATTGTTTCCTCATTTGAAAAAATCAGTCAAATTAGAAAAGGATAAAATGAAATTATTCGATGTATACCCACTATATGATGTCACGCCGGTAAAGGCAAAGGGCATTGAGGTTTGGGACGATAAAGGACAAAAATATCTGGATTTTTATGGTGGTCATGCCGTAATTTCAATTGGACATACACATCCGCATTACGTTAAACGAATCAAGGATCAATTGGATAAAATGGCATTCTACAGCAATTCTGTCCAGAATCCACTGCAACAAGAACTTGCCCAAAAACTAGGCGAGTTATCCAGTTGTGAAGATTACGACCTTTTTATGTGCAACTCTGGCGCGGAAGCCAATGAAAATGCCTTAAAAATGGCATCTTTCCACACAGGAAAATCCAAAGTAATCGCTTTCACCAATAGTTTTCATGGTAGGACATCAGCTGCAGTTGCTGCTACGGACAATCCGAGTATCAATGCGCCAATCAACAAACAGCAAGAAGTTACTTTCTTGCCCTTGAACGATACGGAGGCTTTTGAAAAAGCAATAACTTCCGATGAGTACTGCGCTGTAATATTGGAAGCCATCCAAGGAGTAGGAGGTTTGGATGAACCTACCACCGAGTTCTTTCAATTCATCGCCAACAAATGCAAAGAGCACAATGTTGTTCTTATTGCAGACGAAGTGCAGTCGGGCTACGGACGTAGTGGTAAGTTTTTTGCTTTTCAGCATCATGGTATCCAACCCGACATTATTTCCATTGCTAAAGGCATGGGGAATGGTTTTCCCGTTGGCGGAATACTCATCCATGAAAAATTTAAACCATCGTACGGACTTTTGGGAACCACCTTTGGTGGAAACCATTTGGCCTGTGCTGCGAGCTTGGCCGTACTAGAAGTTTTGGAAAAGGAAAACTTGATCGAAAACGCCGCAATCCTTGGCACATATTTCAGGAAAAAAGCCGCGGAGATCCCCCAAATAAAAAATATAAAGGGAAAAGGGTTGATGATTGGTTTGGAGTTTGATTTTGAAGTTGCCGACCTCAGAAAAAAAATGATAGTGGAACAACATATGTTCACCGGTAGTGCAAAGAACAAAAAGCTATTGCGGTTCTTACCTGCATTGAACATCACAAAAGAACACATTGACCTATTCTTTGAAGCGCTCAAAAAAGCATTGTAATGAAGCATTATTTAACAGTCAACGATATAGAATCCCTGCCCAATTGGGTAGATGAAGCAATAACCTTAAAAAAAGCCCCATATCAGTTTGAAGATTTGGGCAAGCGGAAAACAATTTGCCTGTTGTTTTTCAACAATAGTCTAAGGACCCGTTTGAGTACACAAAAAGCAGCTATGAACCTTGGGATGGAAGTGATGATCATGAATTTTGGCAATGAAGGTTGGGCCCTGGAATATGGCGACGGCACCGTGATGGACCAAGGTACATCGGAACATATTAAAGAGGCCGCCCAAGTGGTCTCTCAGTATTCCGATATTGTTGCAATTCGTGCGTTTGCAGGTTTGGTGGACAAGGAAAAGGATGAAGCGGAAGAAGTAATCAATGGATTTGCCAAGTATGCTTCAATTCCGGTCGTAAATATGGAAAGTTCGGTAGGGCACCCTCTTCAGGCTTTGGCAGATGCCATAACTTTGAAAGAAAACGAAACCAAAAAGAAACCCAAAGTCGTCCTTTCTTGGGCACCTCACCCAAAAGCATTGCCCCATGCGGTGGCCAATTCTTTTGTGCAGATGATGAAATTGCAGGACGCAGATTTTGTGATTACCCATCCCAAAGGATATGAACTCAATTCAAAAATAACCCAAGGATGTCAAATAGAATACGACCAAGATAAAGCATTGGAAGATGCCGATTTCGTCTACGTGAAAAACTGGAGCAGTTATTCAGATTACGGCAAAGTATTGAGCAAAGACACTAATTGGACGATTACAAAAGAAAAACTGGGAAATGCCAAGTTTATGCATTGTCTTCCCGTTAGAAGAAATATGATTGTGGAAGATGCTGTTTTGGACAGTGACCAGTCCTTGGTCGTGGAACAAGCCAAGAACCGAATCTTCGCTGCACAGATTGTATTGAAAAAAATATTGGAGAACAAATGAAACTAAAGGATAAAGTCTGTATTGTAACCGGCGCCACAAGCGGAATGGGGAAAGCCATTGCCAAAGGGCTTTCTTCCGAAGGAGCTAGTTTAGTACTTTCTGGCAGAAACCAAGAAAGAGGAAAGGCTTTGGAAGAAAGTCTAGATAATGCCGTGTTCATTTCTGGAGATATTACCGACCCATCTTACAATAAAAAATTGGTCGATACCGCTCTGGAAACTTATGGCAAATTGGATATCCTATCATTAAACGCAGGTGTTCTTGGCTTAGGGAATGTTCAAGAGCTGCCTATTGATATTTGGCAGAACACTATCAACACCAATTTGAGCTCCATATTTTATCTTTGCAAATATGCGCTCCCCTTCTTACTAAAAGAATCTCAAGGCAACATTTTGATCAATGCCTCAATCGCTGCCTTTAAGAGTTTTCCCAATCACCCTGCCTACTGTGCTTCAAAAGCAGCATCCGTAGCCCTAATGAAGCAAATGGCCGTGGATTATGCACCAAAGATTAGAGTGAACGCCATTTGTCCTGGCCCAGTGGACACTCCTTTATTATGGGAATCCACCAAGGCCTTCGAAAACCCAGAAACTGCTGTTGAAAATGCGAAAAGGACTACATTGTTAAAAAGGTTGGGCACACCTGAAGATATTACTAAACTTGTGCTTTTTTTGGTTTCTGATGATAGTTCTTGGATTACCGGAACCACAGTGACCATTGATGGGGGAATTATAAATACATAACATGAAACAAAAATTATCCGTAGTAAAAATAGGCGGTAACCTAATAGAGGACGCAGAAGAGTGTAAACATGTATTGGGACTGTTCTCTAAATTGAACGGCAACAAAATTTTGGTACACGGAGGTGGAAATAAGGCCACAGAATTGGCCAATCAAATGGGTGTAGAATCCAAGATGGTAAACGGAAGACGTATTACCAATGCCGAAACCTTGGACATCGCGCTTATGGTATACGGAGGTCTGTACAGTAAAAAAATAGTGGCCAAATTGCAATCATTGGGTACAGATGCCATTGGAATGAGCGGTGCCGATGCCGATGCCATCCGAGCACATAAAAGACCAAAAAAAAATGTAGATTTTGGTTATGTCGGTGATGTGGATATGGTAAACACCTACGGAATTTTTAAGCTATTACAGGCTGGTTTCACACCGATTTTTTGTGCCCTCACCCACGATGGAAAAGGACAAATGCTTAATACCAACGCCGATACCATTGCTGCGGAATTGGCCATTGCCATGTCGGACCAATTTGAGACTACATTATATTATTGCTTTGAAAAGAAAGGAGTACTTCAAGATGTAGAAGATGAAAACTCCGTAATCAAACATATAGATTCCAAAGGCTATGATGAACTTTTGGCCTATGGCATTATTGCAGATGGAATGCTTCCCAAAATGCACAACTGCTTTTATGCTTTACGCAATGAGGTATCCAAAGTTTGCGTGGGAAACACAAATATGCTCAAAGCGGAAAATTCAGATTATACGACATTGACTTTATGAAAGTAACCCAAGACATATTAACGGAAAAAGCCATTGAGCTTCTAAAAACACTCATAAGCACACCTTCCTTTTCAGGTGAGGAGGACAAAACAGGTGATGCCATTGAGGAGTTTTTGCAGGAATTTGGAGTCAAGACCAACAGACAGCATAACAACATTTATGCCTTCAACAAACATTTTGATGAAAGCAAGCCCACCTTGCTACTAAACTCCCACCACGATACCGTAAAACCGAATAGCGCATACACCAAAGACCCTTTTGACGCCCATATTGAAGATGGTAAACTGTATGGTCTTGGCAGTAATGATGCAGGTGGATGCTTGGTATCGCTTTTGGCCACTTTTGTTCATTTTTATGAAAAGGAAAACCTGAGTCATAACATAATTATGGCTGCTACAGGTGAAGAAGAAGATGCCGGAGAGAAAAGTATCCGCGCTTTGCTTCCCATACTACCCAACATTGATGTTGCCGTTGTGGGTGAACCCACCTTGATGGATTTGGCCATCGCTGAAAAAGGTTTGGTGGTTTTTGATGCAGTGGTCGAAGGAACACCTTCGCACGCTGCGCACCCTAACGGAAACAATGCCATATATAATACCATAGAAGTGCTACAATGGCTCAAAGATTATTCCTTTGATAAAGTTTCTGATGCTTTGGGTGAAGTAAAACTGACCACAACCCAAATCAATGCAGGAAACCAGCATAACGTGGTTCCTGGGCATGTCGATTTGGTGGTCGATGTTCGCGTGAACGATTGTTACAGCAATCAGGAAATAGCAGACATCCTTCAAAAAGAAGCACCCTGTAAAATGACACCTCGTTCTTTACGATTGAACTCATCTTCCATAGACCCCAACCACGATTTGGTAAAAAGTGGATTGGCTCTTGGCAGAAAAACCTATGGTTCGCCTACTTTATCCGATCAGGCTGCTTTGACCTGTCAATCGGTTAAATTGGGTCCGGGTGACAGCACTCGTTCGCATTCAGCCAACGAATTCATTTTTGTAAATGAAATTAAAGAAGGAATAGATATTTACATCAAAACCCTGACTGGATTTTTACAATAAAGCAAATGAAACTTGGGCCCTGAGCGTAGTCGAAGGGCAATACATATCGAAATCATAAGATTCCCATCTTCATGGGAATGACAAAACTAAAAGTATGAAACTCTGGGACAAAGGATTCAGTACCGATAAAAAAATAGACCATTTTACCGTAGGCAACGACCGCGAACTTGATTTGGTATTGGCAAAATATGATGTAATCGCCTCAAAAGCGCACGCTAAAATGTTGGGCAAAGTTGGATTGATTTATGAAGACGAAGCCAAAGACCTTGTAAAAGCATTAGATGCCATTGCCAAGGACATTGAAAAGGGAAAATTTATTATTGAAGATGATTTTGAGGACATGCACTCCAAGATCGAATTTATGCTGACCGAAAAATTGGGAGATACCGGTAAAAAAATCCATTCGGCCCGTTCCCGAAACGATCAGGTGCTAGTGGCCATGCAATTGTTCCTCAAAGATGAATTGACCGAAATCAAGAGTCAGGTAAAATCACTTTTTGATCTATTGCTAAAACTTGCGGACAAGCACAAAAATGTTTTGCTGCCCGGATACACCCACTTGCAAATCGCGATGCCATCATCCTTCGGGCTCTGGTTTTCTGCCTATGCAGAAAGCTTAATTGATGATTTGTACTTTGTACAAGCGGCTTACAAAGTAGCCGATCAAAACCCTTTGGGGAGTGCCGCAGGCTATGGAAGTTCCTTCCCTATTGATAGAAGTTTCACGACTGCCGAAATGGAGTTCGCTACTCAAAAATATAATGTGGTCGCTGCCCAAATGGGACGTGGGAAAGTGGAAAAAGCTACCGCCTTTGGAATCTCCAGCGTTGCCGCTACGCTATCCAAAATGGCGATGGACATTTGCCTTTACATGAGCCAGAATTTCGATTTTATCTCCTTTCCCAACGAACTTACTACTGGAAGTAGCATTATGCCTCACAAAAAGAACCCCGATGTGTTCGAATTGATCAGGGCCAAGTGCAACAAGATTCAAGCCGTGCCCAACCAATTGATCATGATCATGAACAATTTACCCAGCGGTTACCATAGGGACCTTCAATTGGTAAAAGAAGTAATTCTTCCCGCGTTACAGGATATGCACGCTTGTTTGGAGATGATGACCTTCAGTCTTAAAGAGATCAAAGTGAACAAAAACATTTTGGACGACCCCAAATACGATTATCTCTTTAGTGTGGACACTTTGAACGAACTTGTAAAAAATGGGATGCCGTTCCGTGATGCCTATAAAACTATGGGGAAAGCCATAGAAAATGGCAACTTTAAACCCAAACGAGACATTGAACACTCTCACGAGGGCAGTTTAGGGAATTTGTGTTTAGAGCAGATAAAGGAGAAAATGGGCAAATTTTTTGAGTAAAATTTATCCCTGATTTAATCTTATGTTTTCTGATTCTTCAATTCATATGAGGTATTGGTCAATTGAGGTTGGCATTTAAACCAGAAGAATTCTAACTTCATTTATCAGTCGATATAATTCATTAAAAAGAATCATATCCGGTAAATGTTGGCATTAATTATGAAGAACAATTTTAATATTATCATAGTAATAACCCTAATACTATTTTTTAGCTGTAAGTCAATTGAAAATTTTCGAATTAATAAAGTTCAAGAATTCAATCCTAATTTTCCTAAACAAAAGTATGAGTTCCCTTTATTAACAAGTAAATCTAGCATGATTTCAAGAAAAATAAACTCTGATATTGTAAAAGATTTTCTTGACATTGACATTGAAAATAAATCTGAAAGTATTTTTGAAAATGTTTGGGCTACAAAAAAAAATTCAATTCCTAGACTTTCAGATTTGACTTATCAGATAAATATGTTAACCGACCGAATATACTCTGTCACATTGAACGCTGAAGGTTGTGGAGCATATTGTGAATATTTTTCCTATAGTTATAATTATGATTTGTCAAATGGAAATAAAATTTTATTAGATTCCATTTTCTCACAAAAAGGAAAGGCAGAAATGTTAAACTATTTATCTAATAAAAAAAGAAAGATTATTGAAAGTTATGTGTTGGAACTAAAAAAAGAAGAAATTCAAGAAGAGGATAAAGAAGAGTATAATTCTAGATTTGAACTTTATGAGGATTGTTTAAAAGACCTTCCTTTTGCTTCTCTTGAATATTTTGATTTTAAAATAAACAACAAACAAATTATATTAACATCTGACAGATGTTCTGTTCACGTTAACAGAGCTATTGATTACCTAGATGAATATGAGTTTAAATTAGACAAGAATGAGGTCAATAATTTATTAAGTAATTATGGGAGAATAATTTTAAAAACTACTGCCAATAATGGTAACCGTTGCACAAGCCATTGAAAAGCAAAAAAACGGATTCA
>TARA_R110000764_G_scaffold20693_2_pt1 | contig 31162 bp, 25 predicted proteins | sample TARA_R110000764 | Tara Oceans TARA_R110000764 (sample SAMEA4398111) | marine metagenome | biome: Polar Biome; feature: [SRF] surface water layer (ENVO:00010504); material: water (ENVO:00002006), including particulate matter (ENVO:01000060) such as... | depth 5 m | reverse complement strand
CTCTTGCTCACCGCCATTATTCCTCTAGAATCAAGGGTTACAGAGTGTTTCTAGATATTGTACATCAAAAAGTACATCAATAGAAAGCCGAATAGGTTAGCGCCTATTCGGTTTTTTTTAGCTTAATCCATATGGCTTTATTCGTTCGAATTCGTTATTAATGAGTTTCTTTAATATCAGTTCTTTTGTTGTTGATGTGTCCTTAGAAATCTCTTGCAACATATCGTAATCCTCTAAATAAATACTTATTAATTTCTTTTTGGCTTTAGGTTTTTTTCTGGTGCATTTTACACTCCAGGCTTTAGATATTTTCTTTGCTAGCTCTTTTGTATCTCCATCGAAAGTGCTTGTTACCTGAAATATTAACGAATTCAAATGATGTTTGTCAGGTTCGTGAGGTTCTATTCGTTTGTCGGTTATGATAGAAGGGGATTGCTTTAGTAAATAGCGATAAGCCCACTCTACAGAGATCTTGTGCTTTGAAATTAAGTTATGAATGGGTTTTGCTTTGCCTGAAGTTTTTAAGTACTTTTCCTTTAGGCTAACGATGTAGCTATTTCTGTTAGCCTGATTTGTTGAATAGTAAATGTTATCTAGAAGTAATAGTAAGTTTAAGTAGATTTCGGGAGTTGATAGTGAAGACAGATAGATAAGATTTGAGCCTGTTAGATGTATTCTCGACTGCAAGTCTTTAATGTTACTTAAGCTAATTGCTCTGCCTCGATCCAAAACCATGTAATTCGTAATACTTTGAATTTTATTTCGCATGATTCGCTTATTCTTTTCTCTGTTATTAATCGAAAGCTCAATGCTTTCCTCGATTAATCTTTTTTCGATTTCCTCCATAAGTATGTAGATTTGAGAGCGATCCCTTTGAATCCAGTCAATCTGAGAGTTTGTGAGAAGGTTGTTTTTTTCACCTAGTACTATTTTTTCAAAATAGTCATTGATTAAAATTTCATTTTCTACATCTGAAGCACTCTTACCTTATATCGGAGTTATGACTTTCTTCGTCAAGATTGATCATCTGTGAATGAGTGTTTTGCTCTAGAACTTTTAATATCAGTGACATGCGGGTTCTTGCCATTGATTTGGAAGTATGCATAAAACCCAGTGGGTTAAAGTTAAATGTTGTTACCGCTTTATAACAATTTAGATAGTGAAATACGCAGCAACGAACATCTATCCATGTTAATTTTTCTTCCATAACTTCCTCATTCTCGTCGTGTTGTAAAGGGTTCAATGAGCTTTATGTAGCCTAACGATAGTATCATTTGTAGTATAACAGTAGTATATGTGTAGTAAATAATTGTTGCTATAGTGCATTTTTAAAGGCCTCAACAGCGATTTTAGCAATGCTTGAAATGGTTTTAATCTATGATGATAGTGCTAAAAATCTGCAGTTGTTATGAAGCTACATTGTTCAATCTTTCATTCAGGTTGGATGTTAAATTATTGAGCTTCAAGCACTACGTATCTGTACATTTAAAGAAAATAAAATCAGAGTAGCCTTAGTTCTAAAAAATCATGAATAGATGGGTGGTGTTTTTCTAAAACAGTCTATTCTGTGGGATATGGAAATGTTGGTTTAATAATATATAAGAAGTGATTGCCCCTTAGGAGCAAGAACGTAAATAAATACAGAGATACCCCTTTTGTGAAATCAATCACACACTAGGAGTTCTCATGAAACAAGATAACCAATATCAAGGTCTAAAAATCCATAGCCCATTATCTGAATCCAACGCGACTTACCTAAGTCAGCTCAAGACTCTTGTAGATAAAAGCATAGCTGAATCTACAAGAGTCATAGCTCTTAGATTTGATCTAAGATTCCCCAAGGGGTACGCAGGAGATCAAGATAAAGTCATCACTAAATTCTTCGAATCTTTTAAAGCACAAATAAAAGCAAAGGATGCTCGAACGCAAAAGGAAGGGAAGAGGGTTTATCCTAATAGGCTCAAGTATGCTTGGGTTAGAGAGAATAACGGAGCAAAAAATGATCATTTTCATGTCGTCATTATTTTTAATAAGGATGCGTTCTCCTTCCTTGGTGATTTTAAGAGCGCAAAAATCAATACAGCTAAAAGGATAATTAAGGCCTGGGGTAGTGCTTTATCGTACAAAGAAGGTGACTCTGCAGGTTCAGTTCATTTCACAAAGACTGGTGTTTATACCTTGGACAAAAATGATGAAAGCTATGATGAGGCATATCGATTGCTATTTTATCGCATCAGTTATTTTGCTAAAAATAGAACAAAGGTCTTTGGAACTGGGAAGCGTAGTTTTGGTTGCAGTTCGAAATAAGCATTTTTAGCGCTTTTTAAATAATAATATAGGTCAAAAAAAAATTGAAACCCAAGGCAGGACTCCATTAAATGGAGCTCTGCCTTTTTTTATAAGTACCCACTTTCTGCGAATGAAAACGTATCTTCACCAATGATGATGTGATCAAGCGTTCTGACATCAATTAGGTCAAGTGCCTTTTTCAGCTTCTCTGTTATGGCTATGTCGGCTTGTGAAGGCTGAGATACGCCTGAAGGGTGATTGTGAGAAAAGATAACCGCAGCTGCATTATGATCTAACGCAGCCTTAATAACCTCCCTAGGATATACCGCAGCAGCATCGATGGTGCCAAAGAATAACTCCTGATACTCAATAAGCCGATGTTGTGAGTCTAAGAACAAAACTGCAAAGACTTCTCTTTCTTGATAACCCAAACGCAGATTTAGAAAGTTTTGAGCATCTAGTGCACTAGTAAATGTCTCACTTCGTTTAAAGCGCTCTTTGATAAAACCTGCAGCGGCCTCTAGGACTTCTGTTTCTGATTGGTAGATAAATGATTGACTGTGCATGATGGATTCCTCTGATAGTTGTTTATACACAGAGATAATGTAGGTCTGACTTTTTTTGTAACTGAACTCAGAATCTGTAAAAAATTACAGCCATGCACTTTGATGTATTAAGACGAGGACATCAAAATGCGAGTCATGAAATTAAACGAAGTCATCAACACAACAGGTCTTTCTAGATCATCCATCTACGCTTACATGTCAAAAGGTAATTTTCCAAAGCCAATTCAACTTGGACCAAGAGCGGTTGCTTGGGTTGATGAAGATATTCAAGGGTGGTTACAGATACGTATTAAGGCGAGATCTTGATGATTAGTACTTTAATACATTGAATTTAAAAAATCATGGCCTTCCCATAATATTTTATACGATAGTGGTAAGTTGATTGAAGAAGTACAAAAAGACACGTTTTAGACGGAGAAGCTTATTGGGCCGAGGTATGTGAAAGCACAAAACTCAGACAATTAATATTTTCGATTTGATGCAGAGTGCAATGAGTTCCTTTGTCAGTGCCTAGAGCTAGTCACAGTGATATTAATCCAGTTATTGACTAGAAGTCGGAGATAGTCACTATCGTCGCGAATATAACCACTACACAAAGAATAGCTATAGAGTGCTGCTCAGCCAAGGACGTGGTGGATTAGTGATAAAATACGATGATGAAACGTTCGGGGACTTTAAAAGCTGTGGTATTAAGGTTATTTAACCAATATTTTCTACGTTTTTCTTGCTTTGATACTAATCAATCATATTTAGCATGCTGTCTTAATTGGAATCTATCTCATTGTTTAAAATGACTTTATTATGTAGTCTCTTTCATGCTCATACAAAACCGATTACATAATTGGAATCTATCTCATTGTTTAAAATGACTCTATTATGTAGTCTCTTTCATGCTCATACAAAACCGATTACATAGGTGGTTAGATGAATGAACAAACATGCGGCAGAGCAGTTACTCAAAACAGCAATAGATAACGATGATGCTCAATTTCGCGATGGCCAATGGGAAGCAATTGATGCCTTGGTTAACCATAATCAAAAGCTGTTAGTTGTACAGCGGACTGGTTGGGGTAAAAGTTCGGTCTATTTCATCAGTACCAAAATCTTCAGAGATCGAGGAAAAGGCCCAACCATTATCGTCTCACCGCTTCTTGCTTTAATGCGGAACCAAATTGAATCAGCAGAGCGTTTAGGTATAAATGCAGTGACGATGAACTCTACCAATACTGAGGATTGGGAGGAAGTGACGCGTCAAATAATAAATGATGAAATTGACTGTTTACTTATTTCGCCTGAACGTTTGGCTAATGATAAATTTGTGGAGACGGTTCTTCGTCCAATTGCCGACAATATATCTTTAATTGTTGTAGATGAGGCACATTGTATCTCCGATTGGGGGCATGATTTTCGACCTGATTATCGACGAATTGTGAATATTCTGAGGCAGTTACCTGCTAACACTCCAGTGCTTGGGACAACCGCTACAGCGAATAGAAGGGTTGTTGAAGATATTGAAGGGCAGTTAGGGGATATTCAGACTCAACGAGGTGAGCTAGGACGTGATAGCTTAACGCTACAAAACATCAGGTTGCCTGATCAGGCGTCAAGGCTTGCTTGGTTAGCCCAGGTAATCCCTCAGTTCGATGGAACTGGAATAGTTTATACCCTAACTACCCGAGATGCAGAACAAGTAGCCGATTGGTTAGTTCAAAACGATATCAATGCTCGTGCCTACCATGGAAAAGTTACACATCCAGATTTTACTACTGCAATTGGTAAACCAGATTCAAACCGTTATCGTCAACATCTTGAAGATTTATTATTGAGTAATCAAATCGATGTATTGGTGGCAACAACTGCACTAGGGATGGGATATGATAAGCCTGATTTAAGCTTTGTTATCCATTATCAATCTCCAGGTTCAATAGTTGCGTATTATCAGCAAGTTGGACGAGCTGGTCGTGGTATTGATAATGCAATCGGAGTACTTTTATCTGGTAGGGAAGATACTGACATTCATGAATACTTCCGCTCTTCAGCATTCCCGAGCCTTGAACAAGTTAATGAAATCTTAGATGAGCTAGCTCCTGTAGATGGGCTGACAATGCGTCAGTTAGAAGAATGTACAAATCTTCGCTATGGCCAAATTGAAAAAGTATTAAAGCTACTTAGTGTTGAAAGCCCTGCTCCAGTAGTTAAAGAACGTTCGGTATGGAAGCGAACTGCAGTTCGGTTTACTTTTGATCAAGAGCGAATTGAGCACCTCACTCACCAGCGAGAATTAGAATGGCAGCAAATTCTTGATTATCAAACGAGCGAATCATGTTTAATGATATACCTCAGACAAGCTCTAGATGATGATAAAGCTGTACCATGTGGTAAATGTGCAGTTTGTCTTAAGCGGGAAATATTAAGTAGTGAAATCAATCCAATTATTGCACATGAGGCTGCAATATTTGTACGTCATGCCGAAATGCCAATTAAGCCGAATATTCAAGTTGCTTCAGGGGCTTTTGCTGCGGAAGGGTTTAGAGGTAACCTACCGGCTGATCTAAGGGCTGAAGAAGGTCGAGTTCTTTCTCGTTGGGGAGATGCTGGTTGGGGAGGAATGGTCAGAGATGACAAACAAGCTAATCAGTTTCGGGATGACCTTATAGAGGCCATGGCGGAAATGATTACTGAAAGATGGGACATTGATGAGCGACCAACTTGGTTGTGTTGTGTTCCATCGCTAAATCACCCTGAGCTTGTTCCAAGATTTGCTCGAAGATTGGCAGATCGATTAGGGTTAGTATTTGTCGACGCAGTACAGAAAGTTCGAGACAATGGGCAGCAAAAGTTTCAACAAAACCGTTTTTATCAATGTCGTAATTTAGATGGGGCCTTTAAAATTAATGAACCGTTACCCGACGGGCATTGTTTCTTGATTGATGACATTGTTGACTCTGGTTGGACACTCACAGTTATTGCTGCAAAGTTACAACAAGCTGGCAGTGGTAAGGTATACACAGTCGCTTTAGCTTCTACATCGGTGAATGATTAATGAATTTAACAACCACAGCACAAGCAATTATCCTGCTTACTAGTTATTTTGGTAAGCAGGATAAAGACGCCGCTAAGCCTCTCACTAATGCTGAGTGGGCGCGGTTTGCTATGTGGCTGAAAGATAGTCAGCTAAGCCCTGCTGACTTATTAGGTAAAAACAAACAAGACTTTCTATCTCAATGGCATGATCCAAAAATTAAAATTACCACTGAACGTTTAGAGACTCTATTACAGCGTGGTCACAGTATGGCGCTAGCGCTTGAAAAGTGGAGCCGCTCTGGTCTGTGGGTTATTACTCGTGCCGACAAAGACAGTTACCCTAAACGGTTATTACAGAGATTAGGTAATCAAGCTCCACCAGTGCTATATGGCTGTGGTGATAAAGAACTGCTAAAAGCAGGTGGTATTGCCGTTGTTGGTTCTCGCAAAGCTGAGGCTGCAGATTTGAATTATGCCGAGCAGCTAGGTAATAAAGCTGCTAATTCTGGTGTAGGCACTGTATCTGGCGCTGCTAGAGGTGTCGATGAAACCTCGATGCTAGGTGCGATGAATGCTGGTGGTAATGTTATTGGAATCATGGCTGATAGCCTACTAAAAGCCTCAACATCTGCTAAATATCGCAGTGGCTTGATGAATGGTAACGTTGTACTTGTATCGCCATTTTACCCAGAAGCAGGCTTTAATCGTTTTAATGCTATGGACCGTAATAAGTACATCTATTGTCTCGCTGATACATCGGTAGTGGTCCACTCGGGCCGCAAAGGCGGTACATGGGAAGGTGCGCTCCAAAACCTTAAAAAAGGCTGGGTGACGACATGGGTAAAACAAACGCATGATCTTCAAGCGGGTAACTCCGCCATTGTTAATGCTGGCGCTCAGTGGTGCACTGATAATATAGCTGAACTCGTTATCGAGTCTTTATTTGTTAATAATTCAACTCATATAGCGAATACAGATAATCAAAATGATCTGTTTAGTCAGCCTCTAACCGATCTATTTTCTCAACCAGAACAAGTTGTATCAGGTATTGAGGTGATTTCGACTGCTGTTGAAACCGAACTCGAGGAAGAACAAAAAGCAACCATCCAGTCAGAAGACATCGATATTCAACATGTTGAATTAGAACCCGTTGAATTTGAAACGATAGCTGAACCAATAGTGCCAACGGTAAAATATGAGCAAGAGTTAGATATAGCACCCTCTGATTTACAAGTTAACCACATTACTAAAGACCGTTTCTTCACATTGTTCCTTCAATATTTGCAAACGGCAGCTATTGAGCCCATTTCAGAAGCTGACTTAACAGACGCCTCAGGTTTGCATAAAAGCCAAGTAAAAGTTTGGTTAGTAGCCGCGATAGAACAAGAGCTTATTATCAAGTTAGCTAAGCCTGTTCGTTATCAATGGAATAGTAACAATCAAGGTGCACAATAAATGGTTGCTATTAAGGTGCAATCTCATCAAGTTTTAATCGATATTAAGCAAAATCTAGCTTGCCCAAAATTGGCGAGCCAGCTTACTAGCGATTATCAACAGGGACTTGCGGAGTTAGGTTGGGACCACCAGCAGTTGGCACTGTATTTTGCTTTATTACCAAATACGCAAGTCACAGCGACAAGCGAAGACTGGCTAATCTCATTGCTTGAGCAAGAGCAAACATTAGAAACAGCGTTAGAAGCGATTTTAACTGATGCCAAAAGACCCGTCGCAACAGATAAGCTGGTGCAACAACTAAAAGCCTTCAACACCAGTGGCCCGCAAATAATTGCTGTAGCAAAAGCACATCCGAATATGAAGTCAATAGGTGGCAGTGCCATCTCTCTTAAATAAATTAAAAGAATTGATCATGACAATTGAGAAAAAATTAACTAAAGCACAACAAGCGGAAATAGAAAAATCTGAAGTTGTCAAGGCAGTACTTGATGCGAATACTGAACAACTAGCAGCAAGCTATAATGCAAAAGGCTTTAATCAGCAAGCCTTCTTAAATAGCAGAGCTGAAGACCAAACAGCCACTCTAATGTTTGGCAAAAATAGTGATGGTATCGATACTCACAGAATTTTACTTTGGGTAATTGCTGAAGGGCAATGGCAGTTAGCCAATTCTGATGAAGTGGAGAAAGTGGTTATTGATACCGCTGGGGCTATAGCCGATGCTGAGTTCCCCAAGTTTGTTCATGTGTCCGATGGAAAAAATGAAAAGCTGTTTGAGATGGACTTCCCACCACAAGAAGTGGACCAAATTCCAGCGTTAAACGAGATAAATAATTACAAGCAAATCAAGCGTGACCCAACCTATTACTGGTCCCGCGAGATGTATGAACGTTTGATGTATGGCTTAGACGCATTTCATGAGACGGTTTATACAAAAGACAAAGATAACGTTTCAAATAAAAATGAAATTATCGAAGAAGTGTCTAAGTTTCTATTTTTAGAAACTTTCCGTATTCATCATCCCGAGCAAATATTTATTTATGGTGATACAAGCTTGGTTTTTAAGGACGTATTTGGTTGGCAATATATTAAGCAAAACCAAGCAGAAGCGGTAAAGCAAATTAAAGCAGCGTTTGATGAGCTTAAGAGACACGCTGATTACGTGGTTACTGATGACGCAGGTGAAAAGCACCCAATTTTTGATGATGAAACTCATCTGCGTTTGGCTAAACCAGGTAACTATTTAGCGCTAATGCAGCTCATTCAGGACCTACCAGCTATCTATCTTAATTCAGAATATAAGAAAAGCTCATCAGAGCGAGCTGTCATTTCTGGTAAAGAATCTCCTAACCTTGGTCATGTTGCTGCTGATGTGCTTGGTCGAGTATTTGATGTTTTTCTGCGAGCAAACTTTGAGTCTAAAGGCGGTATGGGGGTTTATCTAACCCCTGCACCAGTTAAACAGTGCATGCTGCAAATGGCGATGCATGACATCTTGGAAGAATCACCAGAAATTTTAAATACCAAAGGAAGTGATAATAAACCTGTTTTTCGTTTCTGTGATCCTACCTGTGGTTCTTACGGGTTTGGCTCTATTGCATTAGGGCATGTCGAACGGGCACTTATGGATGTGTTGGGTGCTGAAACTGCTGATAATGTTCGCAGACACGAACATTTTAAGGCGATGCTTGAGCATAGTTTTGTAGGCGCAGATGCAGCGCCTTTGATGGTTAAACTAGCTCGCGTAAATATGGCATTGCTAGGCGCACCTAAAGCGAATATTTTTAAAACAGATAACTCGCTGACAACTTCCCAGTTGCAAGCTGGCAGCTTTGATCTTATTTGTACTAACCCGCCATTCGGTAAGTCTAAATCTTCAATAACAGACATATTAGAGCAATATACGACCGACTTGCATGAAGCGCCTAAGGGAAATGGCTGGACCTATAAACCAACTGTCTATGGGCGTGCACTAGGTGGAAAGCCTGATTCAAAAGATCGCTGGAAACTTGGTTCAAATGGCTTAGATATGGCTGTCTTATTTATCGATCGCTGTTTAGAGTTATTAAAACCCGGTGGCCGCCTATTGATGGTATTGCCAGACGGTATTTTGTGTAACTCCGGTGACCGCTATGTACGTGAGTACATCATGGGGAAAAAAGATGAAACGACTGGTAAGTTTAGTGGCGGAAAAGCCATCATTAAAGCCGTGATCTCTTTACCATCTGATACTTTTGCTCTCTCAGGCACGGGAGCCAAAACCAGTATTCTTTACCTGCAAAAGCGCGATGCTCATCATGAGGATGAAAACACCTTTGCTAACCAAGAGCAGGGTGACGTGTTTATGGCCGTGGCAGATACTCTAGGGTATGTGGTTAAAAAAAACGTAGAAGATTACTCAACTGGAGTGCCGAATGATCTCGCAGCTATAGCCGGCGCTTACATGAGGGGCGAGTGATGAAACACTCAAAAATAGGCTTCAGAGATCTTACAGAACGGTTGGATGCAGAATTTTATAGGCCAGAATTTCTTGCTAATCAAAAACTCTTAGTTGAGCTAGGTTGCACTGTTCCACTTAGTGACACTTTGAAGAGTATACAGCTTGGCTATACTGGTCCTACTGAAATCTATTATGACCCTGATGGTATTTACTACTTATCGAGTAAGAATATAGTTAATGGAAAACTTGAGGTCGAAGCTAATACAGATAAAGTCGGTCTAGAATTTCATAATGGTAAATTAAGCAAAACCAAAGTTTTTAGTGGTGACGTTCTGATAAGCAGAACAGGGACAGTGGGTAAATGTGCCTTGATTGGAGGCAAAGATAAAGAGTTCAACATTGCAGCGCATCTGATTGCGTTAAGAATAAATAACGACTTTGATTCTGCTTATATCTCATGTTTTATCAACACGATATTTGGTAAGAAACAGTCTGTGAGGTTGCAAAGAGGAACTATAATACAGGGGATGAGCGTTTTTGATGTTCCTAATATGTTAATTCCTAAGTACCCTAGTCTAATTCAAAATTACATTGGTAATAAAGCTCGTCAAGCTGAGTTGTTGCGTGAGTGGGCAAAGAATAAAGATGCAGAAATACAAACTTACCACCAAAAATATATACCTGAGCAAAATCAACTAAATTTTTCAAAGAAAACTCGTTTAGTTTCTACACTACAGATGACGGAACGAATGGATGCCCATTTCTACCCTGGAGTTGTGGATTCATATTTAACTCAAAATCAAGATAGTTTTTCAAAGCTAACTAGTTGCTGTATTTCTATATTTAATGGTCAAACACAACCTGAAGATCATGCTAGCTTTTGTGATCAAGTTACAGTAACTAATTTGTCGCCAGATTTTATTAAGGGTAAAGCTAGAGCAGTTGAAGTGCCAAATAAAATAGATAAATTTACGAAAAAGTATGATTTATTAATGTGTAATGCTGCCCATCAAAAGTCATACATAGGCAAAGATATAACATTTATCCATAGTGATAAAGCTTTGCTACCTTCTACAGAAGTTATGGTTATTAGACCCGATACATCTAAAATACCAGCATCATATCTACGTACTTATTTTCTAAGTAAACTGGGCTTTGTACAAATACAATCGACTATTCGTGGTATTACAGCTCATTCATATCCTGTTGATATGGCAAAATTAGATATTCCGATCCCTAATTTAGAAGGTAAAGAACTAAAAGATTGGCTTGAAACTGATGAGCTTTTGGTTAAAGCTGGTATTGCTAGTGAATATTCATCTCAATTAACCACTTTAGCAAAATTGATACTAGAAGCATTAATTGAGGGTTTTCTGTCTGAAGATGAGATTATTTTAGCCCAAAAAGCCCTAGAAAACGGCGACAATACAAAAGACAAAGCAATTTTTAGCAAGCTCACAGATAAAGGCCATGCAGTAAAAGATACAAAGCCATTATTTCTGGGTCTTGAAGGGCTTTATGAGTTACTGAATGAAGTTCAGCAAGAGAAGGCTCAATACTAATGCTAACGAGTAAGGATGCTCTGCTGCTTGTCTCTCTTATTGAACAGGGTGTTTGTGCGAATTCGCCCAGTTTGGAAGTGTTGCAGCCCTTAGGGCTGTGGCATCTAACTGAAAATCATCAAAGCTTAGTCGCCAGCCGCAAGCTGATTGAACTGCATCAATCCTTACCAAGTTGCAATGATACGGTAGCTGCTGTCTTAGCAACTCAAGTCGAGTATCAAACTGCATGGAGTAAAGTTGTAGCTGCACAATTAAAGGATGCGGGTTCTCGTAAAGATGAAAACGCTTTAATTGACCAAATTAGTCAGCTAGAAAGTGCCGCTACAAGCGTTTTAAACCAGCTGAACCATGCTTCTTTACAAGCAACAGGTTTTGCTAAAGTTGAAAGCTTATTACTTGGACAATCAGCTCAACAAAGTGCTAGTTACCCTAAGTTATTACGAGCTTTAGCGGTTGCAGCAAGCATTAAGCAAGATAGCGGTTGTGTTGATAAGCTTAGCTATATTGATAGGGTTAACACCTCATCAGCCTGGCATGTAAACCGCTTGATTCAAATACCCTTTGGTGAAAGTTTAACTGAATTGGCTGTTCATTATTTGTTAACTGGGAATATCATGCCGCTTGATCCAGATGGCCGACAAAGTTTAGCTTGGTTACAAGCACATCCTTGGGCGTATTTATTGGCACACGTAGCCTATGCGCAAGACATTTGGCGTTCGGAACAAATTGCAGGTAGTTTGCGGTTAGAGATAGAGCAAGCACAAGCCAAATATTTTATGCGACCAGGCAAAATTCAAGTTATTGTTACCACCCGAGATGATGTAGAAGTCAGTTGCGGAAGCTTAGCTGAGTTGCTGTTACGTGTATTAGATAGCCTAAAAATCTCGTTGTTTACTGAGCTTACAGCTGAGCAGCAAGTGATTAAATTAGATGCTGCCATAGGGCCTGTTATTGGCTACATGGTAGAAGCCAAAGTTTGGCAGTTCATTCAAGGTAGCAGTCAAGATATTCCCCATTATCAAATTCACCCCCAGTTCGAGCCAGTACCAAATACTCGTTTAGGTACAATAGGTTTTGCGCGCCCAGGACAACATATTACCGCAGCCATTCGTGAACAAGCTGAGCACTGGGCTATGGAGTTAAGTGGTCGTAAAGGCGGTAGGCGATGAACTTTAGTTTCATCAGTTTAGCCACTCTCATATCAGAATATTTTTAAGAGGCGGTAATCGTGACATCAACTCAAAAAACTCAAATAAAAGAAGCCGATCATGTTGCCGAAAGTACAGGGCATTATTTAGCGGGAACAGCGGCTAAACATCATTGGCAGTCAGATGGCTTATCTTCTTATCCGCCCAAAGATCCTTTAGTGGGGCAAAGCCAATTTTTTAATGATTTTGAAAGCTTCATTCATCTAGTCGACAAAGAAGACAATAATTTTGCTCAAGTGTTTTCAATGGTGGCTGAGTGGGGCCGAGGAAAGTCACGTTTAGGGTATGAGTTAATTGCACAGATTAATGATGCGAGCCCTGGCTGGTATTGCCGCAATGAGGCGGGTGATTTAACTCAAGCTAAATTATTTCGGGATGAGGCTGACCGTGAACAGTATTTGGGTTTGTATATTCGTTACAGTCAAATCGCGACCGAGTTTCAAAACTCTGATAATTGGTTTGCTTATGGTTTATATACTGCCTTACAGCCATTAGCCAAGAATACCTTTGATGGCTCGATTCAATCTCAAGTCGCAAAGCAATGTTTTGATCGACTTGAGGTAGAAGGATTTGATTATCAAGAGCTAGCCAATCGATTAGAGATAGATAAAAGCTATACTGACCAAGCGCTTTACGATGATGAATTTCTTGCGACTCGTTTAGTTAATGCCGCTTATGAGTACTTAAATCAATTTGGTATTAAGTATGTGTTGGTGGTGCTTGATGAGCTGGAAACGGCTGCAGAAGCTGCGACATACGGTTTAGAAGGAGATGACTTAAAACGCCTTGATGGCCGCGCAATTAAGTTGATGGGGCAAGCGATAAAGGAAGAAGATCCGCGTCGTAAATTGCCTTGGCTTCGCTATGTTGCATTATGTTCACCAGCTATTGGTGAAGAGCTTAGAGAGGTGTCATCTTTAGCTCGCCGTTTCTCGATGTTGGATTTAGAGCACAATGCCTTTTCTGATGTCAGTGATTATGTTTCGACCTTAAATAGTAGTGGCCGATTGGCACAAAGCTATTTACCTGGCTTAGTCGAAGCTGCTTACGCTATGAGCGGTGGTAACTTTGGTTGGTTCAATGTAATTATGGCTGCGGTGGATGAAAAACTTAAAAGCTTAAGTATGAGCGGCGAAGCTGTAAAAAGTATTGGCCAATTATTTAATGCGGTGATTAAAAGCTCGCCGAGAATAAGGGACCATGTTTTAGATGCTGGTGCAATTGATGCGATTAAGACATCAGATTTAAATGTTAAAGAAGCCGCTTTGGAGCTGCTATATGGGCAATTGCCGTTAGCGTTAGATACGGTAAGTGAAGAAACTAAGCGCTTAGTCGTCACGATTAATGAATATGAAGATCCTGTGGCCAGTTACTATCATATGGTTAACTGGACGGTTGATAGCTGCAGACCTGCTTTGAGCCATGCAAAATTTACTCGTGACCACGGTGATTTGTGGCTATTTGATGGTATAGAACAAAAGATTAACTTAAAACAGCTGTTATCAAACCTAGCGACTTTTGCGATTCATGAGAAAGCAGGGCAATTACTCATTCCTGCCAGTAAAGCGGAGTTTATTGAGCTATTGCAGCTACTTTATCCTCATGGTGCTACTGACGATATTGCACGTGCATTATGGCTACATTTTTATGGTGACACACAAGAGCTCACAGAGACGCCTACCCATATAGGTCCTAGCGTGGCGATGCTTAATCGCTTAAACCTTCGTTACCGCAAACAAAGTCAGCATTCCTTAATCTTTAAACATCCTGATGCTGCCAATGCGCATGAAATTGCAATGAGTTCGAGAAGTGAAAAGCTTACGGATAAACAGCGTGCTCGTTTAAGCGGTTTAATGCGTTTAGTAGATAGTCATTGGCAATATGATGCAGTGGAGAGCGAGTTAGGTAATGATTTAATCTCTATTGTAACCAGTGCCTCAAGAGCTAAGCAGGAGGTGAACGGTTTAGCCTCCTGTCGTGCATTACAGTTGCATCCCAAAGGGCGAGTTGTCTTTGCTTATGTGAGTAATGAAACTGAGCTGAAATTGCTCTGTTCTCAAGTTTCTCGCCAGTTTAGTGCTGAAGGTAAGTATCCCGTTGTTGCTGTTACGTCATCGATTGACTTAGGTAATAAATTTCAGAATGCATCAGATCCAGTTCTACAAAAAGCGAAAGACTATTTGTGCCTGTATCGCTTGAGCCACAATGAAGAGCATGTGCTTGAGCAGGTCGGGATAGCAACGGTTGACTGTAATGGTTTTACTTTAGATATGCGCGGTTTTACCACCAAATTCATTCAACGATTAAACGCTTTGAATCGTGGTGTGATGGAAAGTATTAATATTTGGAGGCAAGGGCTCCATGACCGTGGTTTGATTGCTATGCCACTGCGTGTAGGGCAAAAGCTTAACGATAAAGACCGAGAAACCTTAGTGCAAGGTTGGGCAGATCTTATAGTTCGTTCGGATGTTAGATTTTTAAGTCGATATGATAAGACGTCTCAAAATGTCGCTGACGATGCTTTATATGATCTTGTGCATCAACTTCGTGTCCCCACGAAAGAAATTAATGATGGCTACAGCGAGTTAGAGTGGAGCCAGTTGTTTACCTCAACTAATGAACTTTCGGCCAAAGCACAATTTCCTATTTTTGTTTGTCGCTTAATGAAAGAGCGCCTATTAAAGCGTATGGCATTAACGTTTGAGCAAGCAAAGCAAGATTGGTTCTTTGGCTATAGTTGGATAGTGAGCCCGAAAGAGGTATTTACTGATTGGATGTTGGTTCTACGCACGGCGTGTTTAGTGACTGAAGGAGCAGAACCTGGTAAGGCGAAAGTATCGGTTTACCGCCTGTTTGAGCGCAGCGCCTTTGAAGGTAAGCTAACCGAAGCTGAAAACTGGCTTGAGAATGATTATCCGAAGCAAGTGGAGACTATAGCAATGCTATTTGGTGAAGGACGGATTAATGATCTGTTTGCACCGCTTGGTAGAACTAAAGTAGGGACCAAAACCAACAAAGCCAAGGCTGAGCTAAAGATAGCTAAAGACGAACAAGATACTTTTAAGCATATAGAAGTAACTGAGTTACTGAAGCCTGAAATTAGCGATGAGGCGTATCAACAAGCGTTATGTAAAACTTCACAGGCTAGGTATAACCACCAGCAAGTGGTTGAGTGGGTGTATGAGGCTGACCGGTATCAAGAAGTATTAAAGCAAGATCAATTTTTCAATTTGGATTTTGAGCAAGATGAAAACCCTTTATGGCAGCGAATAGCTAAAGCTAAGGCTTTTTCTGATCAGGTTTATAAAACTGAAACTGCAGTATCTAACCGTGCGGCTGAACTCATTGTTTTGATTAAAACTGACAGTCACAAGCTGGCACAATTTCCAATCAATATTTTTACTCTAGCATTAGAGAAAATCTCTCGTATTCTGGCGGGTGCGGTAAAACCGGGCACATTGTCAGGTGAAACAGTAGACAAACAGCAGTCAGAAGCTGGAACACTTGGCTATTACTTACGTAATTTGGAAGTTGATAAAGCCTTATTTCGCCTTGAGCAGCTTGCTAAAGAGGTTGGCTACTCTTCAGCGACTAAATCATTTGCAGAGTTAGATCAAATCGATGGCTCGATTATTTGTGCTTATAAAGACCTAAAGGATGAGTTTGAAAAGCAGCTACAAAGAGCAGAAACTGCAACTGATGGTTTAGCGCTAGTGGAATCAGACTTGGTTAACGTACCTGCGGATTATTCTCAACAATACCCTGATGGCCTTAATAAGCTCATGCAGTTACAGAAGAAGGTAAGATTCATTGGTAACTTATTCGATAATATTCAGGATGAAGCTGATCTCATAAAAGATAAGATTAATACTGATATGCAACTGGGGCAATTTAGGTTGTTAAGTGAGCAAGTGCCTCTAATCCTAGATGATGTAAAAAAACAACTTACCCAATGGTTAGGTGATATTGGAACACTAAAAAACTTTAGTAAGGGCTACCGAGAAGGTCTACTGACCTCACAGAATACTAGAGTCGTTAATGCCATTAATGTGTTGAAAAAAGTTAATAGTCAAAGTTCAATATCCGCCCTTACGTTAAAGAGCGTTGAAGAGCTTGGCACATTAGCTGAAGCTAAACAAAAGCTGGCTCAGCGTGAAGCTAACTATATGGCAGAAATATCCACTTTGCTTAATTCAACGCTAATAAGTGCAGAACGTTGGGTGCAGATTGTACAAGACATAGCTGAAGGTAATGGGCCACAGCTGCAGCCAAGTGAAGCTGATGAATTGGTAGCAAAACAAGTGATAGTGAGAACTTACCGTTTAGGTGGGGACTCATGAGTTTGAAAGCTGACTTATATCTATTTAGCGATTTAGCTGTTCATAGGCGTGGAGCCGTTATATCTGAATATCTATCAGTTAAATCGTTAGGTAGTGATTCAGAGCTGCCTACTCATGGAATTTTACTGATGTTTGGGTTGGAGTGGCAAACTTATACTCAACAGCAGCAAGAAGACCTGATGGCATGGCTTAAGTCCTCTGGTCGAGCGGTGCTATTAATCCCACCTTTTAGTACAGGCTTGCTTGCTGACGCTATGGGGTGGCATGTTGAAGGTGTGAATGGGGATAAGTCAGCATCTATTAATGGCTTAGCTCAAAGTTTAGCTGACGAGACTCGATTTCAATTTAAGGCAGTATCTCATCAGTTTTCTCGTGAATATGCGCATAACTGGAGCGATGATAGCTTAAATACGCTCTATTATAAGCCTCACTCTTCAGGCGGGCTGTTGGCTGCTACATCACTTCCTATTTGGTCGCTTACTTGCCTTGATATTCCTGAGCTAGTTCAATCTTGGTTGTCAGGCTTGAATGAGATGACTGGGCGAGTGCAAGAGCGACTACCAGCTGTAATAACTATTTTTACACCTAATGAAAAGCACTTCGCATTGCTGTGTTGTGCCAATGGGCAAGCCTTTAAAGATGGTTGTGCTTTGGTGCAACGAGTAGAAAGGTTAGGCTTGTTTCGGTTTTTACCTGAAGAGTTGGATGTGGCTGTTGCTGAGCTAGAAGAAGAAAACTTGTTTTTAAATGGTGAATTAACCGAGAAGGGCTTAGCTATTGTGATGGCTAGCCCTTATAAAATTTATGCCGATGAATTAAAAAGGATGCCGGGATGAGTAATCGTAGTTTAGCGCAAACTTTGGCGGTGCAAACGCAATTGCATATGCCTGGTACCGTCGGTCGACTATTGCAACAAATACGTAATTTAGAGCAGTTAGCTCCACTGTTTGTTGAAGCGAGGTTAGTTAAACCGATAGAACGGCCTAACCCGTTAAATATTAACGTTGCAGGTATCGCAACTCGGTCTGCAGTGCAAAAAGCTTTAGGTGGTTTTTTATATGCAAGCGCGGCAGTTAGTTTGAATTTATCGATTCAAAGCAATGCGGTTTCTACCACAGGGCAAGATAGTGTATGTGAGCTTGACGATATCGATTTCGTTAATCAGTCAAAACGTTTGGCATTAATTCAAATCCGCCAAGCCTACCAGATGGCAGAACAACGCTTGCTAAGTGGTGAGCCTGTGGATCTTATCTTAATCGATTGTCCACTTTTTCTAGGCAGAGATATGGCTCCACTTAAGGATGCTCCTGAGCATGCTGAGTATCGCAAATCCTATGAGCAGACTTTATCGGTAATTGAGAACTTCTGGCAGGAACATAAACAAAGGCTTTACCCTTGGAATACGTCAGGACCAATTTTAGCAGGCATAGCATCAGAGAAATTTGGTGCCATCTTATATATAGCCAAGCAGGACCTGCGAACCAACGAAGGTATGGAACAACTGTTATCAAGTGAAGGGATTGACCAACAAGCTGCTGGAGATATTTTGAAGCATCTTAAAGGTTTGAGCAGCATTGGTGATCAGCGTTTCATTAATGGTATTTTAAGTAGCTTTACGCGTACGGCAGCATTTCGTATGTCACAACATCAAACCCGATTAGAGCCTAAATCAGCGGCTGAAAGTGGTTTGGTTGGTTTTCACTTCAAAGGTGGAAATGACACGGGAATTAGACTTATTCAATTGGCTGGTGATGAGCCTGAATGGCACGCTGAAGCGTTAGATAAATTGTGTGGTCAATTAATGTGTCTGATGGCTGTCGGTGGTAAAAAAGCTTATCCGTTACCAATACAGTTAGCGGAACAAGAGCTAAGACAGTTAGATCAGTTTGTAAAATTTTATAAATCAAATATTCAATCAGCGCTCAAGTCGAGAGAAGTAGAAGATGTTTGGTTATCTGATTTGGATGGAGAGTTTTGATGAAACATCAAGTTTTAGGCACTTTAGTCGGTAATACTGGTGAACCGCATAATTTACAAATGGTGCTAAATAGCTCCTTTTCCGGTCGTCGTGGTGAATTCGTACGCATTAAGCATCAAGAGCGTAAAGACGAACTAGTGACTTATGTGCTTGGCCGTATTGTTTCCATCAAGCGTACAAATATGCTGTTTAACTCCGGTTTTGGTAACTCCGTTTCAGAGCTTGAGTTACTACCTGGAGCCGAAGTTACTGGTGAACATGTCTATGCGACTGTTGATCTCGTCGGTTATAAAGATTCAGAAACTAATCAGATTAAGATTCCACGTAGACCTTTAGACCCAGGCTCTAAAGTTGAGACTGTCGATTATCAATTTTTAAGTGATTTCTACGAGTTCAATGAACAGAATAGTTTGCATATAGGTAATCTAGTTGGTTATGAACATGGTGAGAATACCGTTCCTGTCTATTTAGATGTAAATAAGCTTGTGACCGAGCATATGGCTATTTTAGCAATGACAGGCTCTGGTAAGTCTTATACGGTCGGCCGAGTCATTGAACGTTTAGTTGCCCTGAATAACGGCACCGTTGTGGTGTTTGATCCTCATGGTGAATACGGGCGAGCACTTCAAGGTGGTAACTTACAGTTTGGCGATCATTTTGATACTGAGGATGAGCGTGATGCTAAGTCATTACCTGAAATAAAGACAATGTTTGAGAAGCTTCAAAAGGCTGATGCTGGCATCCAGGTTTACACTCCTCAAATTGATACTTTTAGGCAGAAATATGCCAACAAAAATAAAGTATTGGCATTACAGTTCGACAAGTTTGAGATGGATGATATTTCTGAAATACTTCCCGGTTTGACTGAGCCACAACAACGGGTTTTAGATGTCGCTATTCGCTACTGGCGCACAGTTGAAACAGTTGAACCAAGAGATATCAATAAACTTCGTTATTACCTTGGTGATGGTATAGAAGAAGTAAAAAAATGGGATGATTTGAGTAGTGCTGAGGCGCAAGCCTTAAATGGTCGCTCTGCTGCTGTGGCATCGATGAAGCTTTCGAGGGTGCTTAATGAGGCGCAAAGTTTCTATTCTTCAGAACTTGCTGGGCCAACAGATATTTATGAAATGATTGGTCGCCCTTCAGATAGAAAAGGCAGATTAGTTGTTATTGATTTACAGGGCTTAAGTGATACGGCAAAACAAGTTATTTGTGGTTTGTTATCTAGTGAAATACTACGTGCAGCATCTAGTAAGACGGATAAAACCCGTCCGGCATTTCTAGTTTATGAGGAAGGGCATAATTTTGCTCCTGCTGGTGGTAAAGCAGTAAGTCACAGAATTATTAAAAAAATAGCGGGTGAAGGACGTAAGTTTGGTGTTGGCTTTTGTATTGTAAGTCAGAGACCCTCTAAGCTTGATGCTGATGTGACATCACAATGTAATACCTTGATTACTATGCGTTTAAAAAACCCAGACGACCAACGCTTTATCACTAAAGCTTCAGATATGGTGAGTAAAGCTGATTTAGAGGAGTTGCCAAGTTTATCTACAGGTGAGGCTTTAATCTGTGGGCGTTCAATCCCCGCTCCTTTACTTGTTAAAGTGGGCCCTAAAGCACTTGTTCATGGTGGTGAATCCCCTGAAGTGTTAAATGTCTGGGGAAGTTTTAGTGAGTAATAGCCTTTTAGAGCTAGTTAATACCGCTATTAGTGATAAGGCGTTTGTTGAGGCATCTTTCCCAATGCTTAGCGATTGGGGGGTAAAAGATGAAGACACCCTTATTCACAGCTTGGGTTGCAGTTATTGGATGCAATTAGGCCATCATCTTGGTTTTTCTGGTGCGGTGGAGATCCCTGCACCGCTCCAATATGCTGAAAGAGCAAAACATGATGTCCGTTCTGATGCGGTTTGGTTCGATAAAATCACTCGACGTCCTAAACTGATTGTCGAGTTCGAACGTTACTCTGGCACTAAATCGGATCAGGAAAAATTAGTAGGTAAAGTAAAAAATCTTCTACTAGCTTATCAAAGGTGGCTAGTCCAACCTGAACTACTCGTTTTAGCTTATTGGACTCCAGGGCTTAAGGCGATGCCAGATTATGATGCACTAAGAAATCTATTTGCTAGTGGTTTTACTCTGGGTCATGGCGACCGTGTTGAAGGTTCAAACCCAAAACAGTTGGTTTTGATGAATTTTGTTTTTGAATGTGACCATCAGGGTATTCATAAACTTGTTGATGTGATTGAGCGAGGTTAATCGTGGCGAAGAAAAAACATTATTTCATGCCTAGTAGTGACATGAAGCTTGGTGATCGCTATTTATTGAAGGAGCAACTCGGTGATGGAACACATGGTTGGGTTTGGAGTGCTCAGCGCTTAGATAACAATGAGATTGTAGCCGTTAAAATCCCTAAAGATTGTTCCGCTTCTGACAGGAGCTTACGTGAAGGGCATGATTTACTAAATACAGCAGCACATCCGAATGTTATTCAAATTTTTAGAATGGGCCGTATACCACCAGAAAGAGAGTGGTATGGCATTGAAATGGAGTATTTTCCGAGTAGAAGCTTAGCGCAACTTCTTGAAGATACTCAAAGTGGTTTTGCAAAAACCTACAAACAAGTTTTTGAAATATATGAACAGATATTACAGGGTGTTAAACACTTAGCATCGCTTGAAACCCCGGTATCTCATGGGGACCTAAAGCCACATAATATTTTAATTAGCGGTGAACAAGTAAAATTAACTGACTTTGGTAGCTCGGCGTTACCTGAAGAAATTTATGCTAGAAGTCGTCAAAATGGCGGTACTGTTTTGTATTCTGCACCTGAGTTTGCTGATTGTTCAGAGCGTCGTGGCAACTTCCAAGAGCTGATTAGAGGCGATATGTATAGCCTTGGTGTGCTCATGTATCAGCTTGTTACGGGTAGACCCCCTCATGATACTCCAAGTGCTGTATACCGTAATCTACCCTATGCTAAACCTAGTGAACTCAACAAAACTGTATCACCAAAATTGGAACTATTCATAACTAAAGCTTTGAGTATAAAAGCTTGTGAACGTTGGTCCGATATTGATGAGATGTTGATAGACTTAAAGATAGCTCGTATTGCACAGCTTAACTTCGAGCCACGTGTTGCTACATCTATGCCAGGTATTGGGCAAGATGATTGGTCATCGCGTGCATTATCGCTAATTGAAGATGAAAAGTATGTTGAAGCAGCTCAAGTCGCCAAAGCTGAGTTTGATTCAAGTAAAGACTATCATGCGCTGTTAGCCCAGCTAAGAGCGCTATATCGTGGCGAACGTTACTTTGAATGTGTCGAATCTTTAAAGCAAAACCGAGATTGCTTAGCTGTAGATGTTGAGTTGGGGGTAGAGTTTAGGGAGTTAGCTTTAGACACTTACCTAAAAGCAAAAGATGTGCTGAATGCTAGCAGGCTGATTGAAGATATTGAATCAAGAGGAGAGCTTAATAAGCCTGAATTGTTGCTAAAGAAAGCATCAATATGTGGTTTACAATCTCGTTATGATGAGGCTATAGAGCTACTGGTGGCGCTAAATAAGCAGTTTCCTCGTAGAGCTCATATATTAAGGCGATTAGCCTTGGCATATGAGCAAGTACGCCAACCAGAAAAAGCTTTGGCGTATTTAAAAGTTTATCTCAAAATTAGTCGTGATGATTGGGGGGTTGATCAGATTGATAAATACCGTCGTTTGGGCTTTGTATGATTTTTAAAAGTATCTTAATGCGAACATTCGAAGTCACGTATACATTGTTGTGCTTTGCTTTTGACTAGGAATATTGAACGGCAGTATGTAAGGAGTGTACGATCAAGTTGAGACTAATACACATTAGTAGATCATTCAATTCGACGTTGACAATTAATCCTCATTTAGTGACGTTTAAGCGGATTAAATCCTCGCACTTAGGATTAACTCGAAACGCATTGCAAGTGTAAACAACATTGCGAGCTTGTTGTTATTTCAATCCAATTCACTATAAATATTATAACTATTTTTTTCTAAAAACAAACTGGCAACTGATGATTCTAAACATGGGAGCAACCTTAGCTTGAATGCTGGCTTTGATATATTCCGTTTGGATTGACTGCTTATTCTTTATTGGGTGTTTTTTAGGTTTTTAATCTTGCTCGTAATCTCTGCAATCAAGCAGTCGATTGTGACTGTTTTCAGTTCTTGCCGTTTCTGATCACCACGATATCCAGAATTTCTTGAGATAAAAACACTCTTTGCTATGAATTAGATTCACCGTAACGTTTATATCAAGCCTGTTTGCTGTTGTGTTGAGGCTATACGTCAGCCCTGTTCTAGCATCCACACCAATACAGAGGCTTGTTCGAATGCTCCTTAACTACGAGCTTTTCAATTACATAATATTTATAGTGATACCCAAGGTATCAAATAGCCTCTTGAACTGTACTTAATTAGAGCTTATTTGATCGTAGCCGTATACCAATCTTCCATCAACAGTCTTCTTTTCTGTAGTAAATCCCCACTTTGATAAGCGGCCTCTGCTTGATCTTTTAGCTTGTGAGCAAGAGCGTGCTCAATAACCTCTCTAGGAAAGCTGGTTGTTTCACCTGCCCAGTCACGAAAAGTTGAACGAAAGCCATGTTGAGTTAAGTCTTTACGATCCATACGCTTGAGGACTGCTGTGAGCGTCATATCTGACATCTGCTTACATTGTTGGCCTGGAAAGACTAAATTGCCACCAGCAACCCTAGGGAGCTCTTGAAGTATCTTTATTGCTCCAGATGATAGAGGAACTCGATGCTCTTTACGTGCTTTCATGCGCTCTGCTGGAATAATCCATATCTTGTTTTCAAAATCGATTTCATTCCATGTGGCACCACGTACTTCACCAGAACGAGCAACGGTTAATATTGAAAACTCAAGCGCTCTGGCTGAAAGGCCAGGGCGCTTGGATAGCTCTTTCATGAAATCAGTAATTTCAGCATAAGGTAGGGCTGCATGATGCTTACGTGTCTGAATTTTGCTTGGCTCTGGAAGGAGCGGTTTGAGCATACCTTTCCAGCCAGCGGGATTATCGCCTTCTCTAAATTCTTTTGCTTTAGCATAATCCAGGATAGTTTCGATGCGACCTCGTAACCGGCTAGCGGTTTCGTTCTTTTCAAGCCATATAGGTTGAAGTACTTCAAGAATATGTGTTTTGTTAATTTGATTGACAGATAAATGTCCGATAATGGGGAAAGCGTAGTTCTCTAAGCTTGAGCGCCACTGAGCTATGTGTTTTATATTCTTAAGCTCTTTTTCTTTCATGCTCAAAACTAACTGAGCACACTCATTGAAAGTGGTATTTCTACCTTGTTGGCGAATGGCTTCAGCTTTTCGCTCTTTCTTCGCCTCTATTGGGTTGATGCCGGCTTTGATCTCACTACGAAGTTCTCTAGCCTTATCTCTCGCTTCAGCAAGGGTTACTTCAGGGTAACTGCCCAAACCGAGAAAAAGACGGTTAGGGACTTCTTTACCTTCATTGTTTATTCTGGATCCCATAAGCATGCTGAGAACCCAGCTTCTGGAATTACCGGCGACTTTTAAAGATAAGCCACTGACACCGCCAACGGCATGACGACCGTCTTTTTTTATCTTAGAGACAGCAAGGGCCGTAAGCTCTTTTGCAATTTTTGGCATCGAATTTCCTTGTGCATCAACCAGTACATCAATAGAAGTGAGATTTTAGTATATCTGGCTGGACGCTATTGGAAAAGTACTTTTCATAACTCACTGATATATAATGGTTTAATGGATTGTTTTGAGCTTTATTGGAAACTATTATGGCGGACTTGCTCACCGCCATTATCTTATTAGTTAGCACTAATAGACATAAAAAAAACCGCTTCAAACAAAGCGGTTTTTTTATGTCTGAAATTTGATTCATTTATTTGAGTTTTAAGCTCTATTATCGAGCAAAAGGTCTGCTTGCTCAAAAACGATAGGACGACCTTCTTTAGTGGTAGATGTCACTGTCATTATTGCATTAAGCATCAGCTGCTCATCGCGAGTTCGATACACTTTTTGGTAGAATGTTAGCTTCAGCTTTGACGTTCTTTCTATGCGTGTTTGAACATAAAAATGATCTCCGCTCTGTAAAGATCGTTTGTATTCAAGTTCTGCTTTTATTAATACTAGCTGTATACCTTGCTTTGTGATTTCAGAAAAATCTAATCCACGAGACTTAATAAATTGATGTCTGGCATGCTCTAAATAGTTTTGATACACCGCATTATTCACAATTCCTTGCAAATCACACTCATAATCTCGAACCTCAAAAGAAGCGCAATTCAATTGATCTAAATTGTTTTTCATGACAATACCTTAAACATAATGCTTTTTATTCATGATGTGCAATACGATTTTTTCCAGATCGCTTTGCATACAATAAATAGTGTTGTGCTCGTTCGACCAACTCCGTAGGGCTCTCATCACCAAACAAGGTTGCTACACCTACAGACACTGTTACTTGGCGTAACAGAACTTTCGTATTCTTATAACGTATCTTCTGATTTGAGACATCGTTTCGTAAAGACTCAGCTAATTGAGAGGCAATACCTAATTCAGTTTCACTGAGCAACATAGCAAATCGGCCGCCGTTCAGGCGCGCTATAAAACCATTTTCAGGTAACTGCCCTAACAGTAGTTTAGCAACATACCGAATTAAAGATGTACCTGCCTTCTTGCCATATTCTTGATTGATCTCACCAAGGTTATCAATATCAATGAGAAGCAAGGTTAAATCATCTTCGGCATGAGGAATTAATGTAAATAATGACCGTTCAAAACCTTTTTCATTCGCAAGCAACGTCATAGCATCGAGCTCTGTGTTCTTCTTAGCGTCAGAAAGTTGTGCTCGGAGTGTTGCAAGTTCTTCTTGAGCTGCAAAAAGGGAGCGGCCAAAAGTCTCGATTGCTTGATTTGCTTTGAAAGTGCCTTGGTCTAACAAAAGAGCAACTTGCTCTATTTGAGTTGCATCGTTAGCATTTTTTAATGCTTTTTTTGTATCCCGAAGTGTACGATTAAACTTTGCAAGTTCACTTGATACTGTTGTCGTTTCATCACCTAAGCTCGTCGTTAGATTTTTTAAAGCTGAGCCCTGACGTTTGGCATGTGTATGCTCTTCAGGCAATAAAAACTCATGGAAAAGTTCTTTTGATACGAAGGTAGGCAAGCTACCAAATCGACGCAGTGCGCGATCAACTACTTGGTTAAGCTTTGGGTTCTTATTTGAAGCGTATTCATACCATATCCCATAGTTATAAGGAGTAGGGGGGATATCTAGCTTCACCATAAGTGGAATCGCTGATCGCATTAGCTGATTAGCTTGTTTGATATTATGTTGGAACATTGAACCCTCTGTCACATTTTTTAACCTCTAAGACGTTCCATTTCGTTAGTGGTAGTTCATACTTATTATAAACACCTAGAAGCTCGATAGAGTTACCGTTCCATATCTTATGCAGCTTAGTTGCATATTACTGTTTTTGAAAGCAAAATATAATAAAGCTATTAGTTTCTAATAGCCATTAGCGCCCCGAGAATTTACTAGAGAATCCAGCTTTTTCGAGTAATTCTTTTATTTTCTGGCGACTATCTCCTTGGATTTCAATCTGCCCATCCTTTACAGCGCCACCTGTGCCGCATTGTGTTTTTAATTTTTTTCCAAACACTTTGAGATCCTCATTCGTCATTGGAAGGCCTTTGATAACAGTCACGCCTTTTCCTTTACGGCCTTTTGTCTCAAGACTAATGAGTACTTTACCATCGCCAACAATCTGCTCATTTTTGCACTGACAGTCTGAAATAGGGGACTCACAATTCGGGCAAAGTCGCCCCTGATCTGTTGAATAAACTATATTTCGGTTCTTCATGGGCTATGGTGCCTCTACCATGTATTTAAACAGTGTATTTTATCACTTGAACTAATGTGATTGAGAGAAAAAAGTACATTATTCAGCATTTCATTGCTATCTACACTAAGCTCACAGTATTACTAGTTTAAAAGTACAAATCAGCCAATGAAAAGTACACTTATAATTCGACAAGCCACTGAAGCTGACCTTAGAAGTATTTTACTTTTTGAGTTTCGTAATAGAGGCTGGTTCTCTCAATTTCTACCAAAACAAATGCTACGTCAACAAACAGAGATTTACTTAAAACGCTTGCTTCAGAAGCACCTTAAGCGAGTCCAGTATTTAGTGTATTTGCCGAATAATGTTTTGATTGGGCGCTTCAATGGTCAAATTTTAGACAATGAAAATCTGTCACTGGAAGTGTCATACAGAATAGCTAAAAATTTTACGAATAAAGGCATAGCTCAGTATGTACTAAAAAATTTACTACTAGTTTGGGCCAGTAATGGTGTGAGAAATGTTTATGCTCAAGTGGCAGACCATAACAAAGCGTCAATACAAGTCCTTCTATCTTGCGGCTTTGAAATAAATGAAGTTCAGAAAGGCGCTATTAATTTAGAGTCTGAAGTTCATGATTGTTGGGTTTATCGATGGTCAAACAGTTTTGTCTGAATAATCAAGTTTTATAAAGTTCCAAGCTATTTAGAATGTTGACTATTTTGTGACTAAAATCGGCTTTTAGCGTCATCATTTGATCTGTTATTGGGTGGTTAAACTGAAGGCTTGAGGCGTGAAGCATCAATCTAAAATCATCAGGCCAAATGGTTTTTGCCACTTTATTAATATGACGGCAACCATAACAGGAGTCGCCCACAAGTGGATTTAACAAATGTTTAAAGTGCCGGCGAATTTGGTGTTTTCGACCTTGCTTTGGACTTACTTCCATCCAACTCAACCGCATGCTGTCATATCGACTAACAGCCACGGGAAGTTGGTATTGCTCCAATCTGGTAAATCGAGTTTCTGCGTCTCTCTCTGTTCCTTCTAGTTTAAAGCGAGAACGACCTTTCTGTTCATTAAGCTTCGCTAAAGGATAATCAATGACGCCAGCCTCGTCACAAAAGCCTCTAACTAAACAATGATAAGTTTTCTGTGTTTTAGACTCTGCAAACTGAGTCGAAAGCAATCTTGCTACCTCTGGATTAAAAGCCATGATCAATACACCGGAGGTTCCTCGGTCAAGCCGGTGAACAGGAAAAACCCATTTTCCTGTCTGATCTCGCAACCTTTGAACCACTGCATCCTCTTCGTCTTTCGCCAAATATGTTCTGTGTACGAGTAAGCCTGCCGGTTTATTGACGGCAACCAGATACTCATCTTGAAATAAAATATCTAACGTCATTTTGTCTTGTCTATGAAAGTCGCTATTTTGTCCATCGCAATATTCACCAAGGTCTGCATCGCCTCATTACTTGCCCATGCAATATGAGGAGTAAGTAAAAAATTCGGCTGCTTAGCAAGAGCCTGTAAAGGGTGATTTAACGGCATGGGCTCTTGTGTAGCAACATCAAACGCTGCACCTGAAATGGAGCTGTTTTCGAAGGCATTTACAAGCGCATGTTCATCAACAATACCGCCACGACTAATGTTCAATAACAAACAACTCGATTTCATCAAAGAAAACTCTGCATCGCTAATAAGGTTTTTGGTTTCGTCTGTTAATGGACAATTAATACTTATGACGTCAGCCGCTTTTAACGCCTCTTGAAAGTCTACATAGCCAGCTCTGATAGTCGCAGCCCCCTTACGATCAGAAAATATCGTTTTCATACCAAACGCTTGCGCGATATCAGCGACTCTTTTCCCTAACGTACCGCCGCCAATAATCACCATAGTCGTACCAGAAAGATCTTGAATAGGGTAATCGAGAAAACAGAAATGCTTTGAATCAGCCCATTTACCCAACTTCACATCGTTTATGTAAGAGGTTAAGTTTCTTCGAAGTGCTAGCAACATCGCAAACGTATGCTCAGGAACGCTAATAGTAGAGTAGTCAGCCACATTTTGGACGGTGATTCCGTGACTTGCACAAGCTTCTTTATCAACATTATTTGTGCCCGTCGCCATGACTTGAACAAGTTGTAATTTTGAAGCACCATTAATGGCTTCTGCACTTACAATCGCTTTGTTTGTAAGGACGATATTCGCCTCTTTAATACGTTCTCCAACTTGATCAGGTCTTGTCTTGTCATATTCAACAGCGTCACTGATGTGTGTTGGTAGCTCAATATTTATGTTTTTTGGGAATGAACCCCTGTCTAAAAAAACCGCTTTCATCTATTTTCCTTATTTTGATCTACTTAATACTATCTAATAATGGCTGTAAGTAGGGCAGAATGTTTTGCAGTACCATTGGCTGACCTTCTTTATTAGGGTGCAGCCCATCGTTTTGCATTAAATCTTTGTTTAAAGCGACGTCCTTAAGCATAAAAGGCAAGTAGGCAACATTGTACTTGCTCGCTATGTCCTTATATAAGTTAAAGAACATTTGCGTATAACGCTTTCCATAATTTTGCGGAATTTGATTACCAATTAACAATACAACGGCATTTTCTTGATGCGCTTGCTCTATCATTTTTTCAAGATTGATTGTGGTCTGATTTAAAGGATAGCCTCGTAAAGCATCGTTAGCACCTAACTCCAATACAACCCAATTTGGCCTGTGAGTTGCTAAAAGAGCGCTAAAACGAGACAGCCCACCTTGCGTTGTTTCGCCACTGACACTGGCATTTATAACCGAAATGTCAGGGTTTGATTGAGAAAGTTGATTTTCAAGTAAACTTACCCAACCATCTTGTTGTCGTAAGTTATAAGCCGCACTTAGGCTATCACCCATAACAAGCAATGTTGACGCGGAAGCAAAGGTGCTAATAGAAAGCAGCGTTACTATTGTAAAGAACTTTTGCAATTGTATTTTTAACAACATATCAAACCTTTTTAGAGTAAATCACCATGTCTAGAAACACCGCGATTAAAGTATCTAATTTAACCCACACAGTGACGTCGAATACAGGGAATTTGACCATATTGAAAGGAATTAATATGGAAATCAAGGAAAGTGAGTCTGTTGCTATTGTGGGATCATCCGGTTCCGGAAAATCAACTTTATTAGGTTTGCTGGCTGGATTGGATGTTAATACCTCCGGTGAAATTTTTCTTTATGACAATAAGTTTTCTAGCCAAACAGAAGAGCAAAGAGCCTTAGTTCGAGGCCAATATGTTGGTTTCGTCTTTCAGTCCTTTCATCTTTTACCTAGCCTTCAAGCCATTGAAAATGTGATGTTACCAGCCGAACTTAAAGGAGATAAAGACGCCCGCAAGAAAGCAGAAGTGTTACTCGAAAAGGTAGGTTTGTCACATCGATTAACGCATTACCCCAGTCAGCTTTCTGGCGGAGAACAGCAGCGTGTCGCCATTGCTAGAGCGTTTGCGTCTAATCCCAAGATATTATTCGCCGATGAGCCAACAGGAAACCTTGATGAGGAGAACGGCAACCTGATTATCAAGCTGTTATTCGACCTGAATCAATCTCAAGGCACGACGTTGGTTATGGTGACGCATAATAACGAACTTGCTAAAATGTGCGACCGTCAATTGGTCATGTCTTCAGGCCAACTGACGGAAAAAACACTATGAGTTTTACCTTTCGTTTAATGCTACGCGACCTTCGCAGTGGAGACTTGCTTACGCTTTTGCTGGCGTTGATTATTTCAGTGAGCACAGTCACTTCTATTGGTTTGTTTATCGATCGTCTACAGCTTTCCTTTGAGCAAGAGTCTGCTAATTTACTCGCCGCCGATCGTTTGGTTCGCTCAGACGATACCATTCCGGCGGAATGGACCTTAAGAGCAGACGAACTCGCTTTACAGCACGCACAAAGAACGTCTTTCACCACTATGATGTTTGCAGGTGACTCGCTCCAATTATCGCAATTGAGCGCGGTAAGTGAAGGCTACCCGCTTAAAGGTGCTTATCTCGTTGACGACACTTTATTTGGCACCGGACAAAGATCGACAGAGGCGCCACAGCAAGGTGAAATCTGGGCGTCATCTCGTCTTGCCAGTTTATTGAATATTGAGCTTGGAGACCAAGTTGAGGTGGGTGATGCGACTTTTACTTTGACGAAGTACTTGGTACGCGACCCAGGTTCAAGTACATCCGCTTTTGCCATTTCTCCTCGCGCTGTGATAAGTATGGCGGATCTGGCAGCAACAAATGTCATTATCCCCGGCAGCCGTGTGCGCTATTCATTATTACTGGCAGGTAATCGGGACGCACTTGGTCAATATGAAACATGGATAACCCCCCAATTAAATGAAGGGCAGCGTTGGCAAACCCCAACT
>TARA_R110000764_G_scaffold41199_1_pt1 | contig 31482 bp, 38 predicted proteins | sample TARA_R110000764 | Tara Oceans TARA_R110000764 (sample SAMEA4398111) | marine metagenome | biome: Polar Biome; feature: [SRF] surface water layer (ENVO:00010504); material: water (ENVO:00002006), including particulate matter (ENVO:01000060) such as... | depth 5 m | reverse complement strand
TGAAATAGTCGACGCCCTGTTCGGCCTGTTCGATCAGCGTGTCGCGGAAGACTTCCCATGTCAGGTCCTCGGCGACGCCGTTCACCTTTTCCAGCGCCTGATAGATCGGCACGGTGCCGATGGGGACGGGGGAGTTGCGCAGGATCCATTCGCGGGTGTTGTGGATGTTGCGGCCCGTCGACAGGTCCATCACATTGTCGGCGCCCCAGCGGATGGCCCAGACCATCTTGTCGATTTCTTCTTCCACGGACGAGGTGACGGCCGAGTTGCCGATATTGGCGTTGATCTTGACGCGGAAATTGCGGCCGATGATCTGTGGCTCAAGCTCGGCATGATTGATATTGCACGGAATGATGGCGCGCCCGGCAGCAATCTCGTCACGGACGAATTCGGGTGTGATGAATTCCGGGATATGCGCGCCGAAGGACTGGCCGTCTGCAATCGTGGCGGCGGCGTCTTCGTGCGGCCTGGCGCGGCCCTCGTTTTCGCGGGTGGCGACGTAGATCATTTCCTTGGTGATGATGCCGGCTTTGGCGAACTCATACTGGGTGAGCAGGTCCTGGCCGTGATTCCAGGTGGCGTCCTGGTCCATGCTGCAGGGCGAGGAACTGGTCTCGATGGCGGCAGGGGCGGCGGGCTTGCGGCGCAGCGGCCTGTGGTGGACCGGGAACTGGCGGGCAAGGTGTTTGCCTGAAGCGCCGCCATTGTCTTCCGGCTTCACGTCACGGCCGTCATATTCTTCGACATTGCCGCGTTCGAGGACCCATTCGCGCCGGTCGCGTGCAAGGCCCTTTTCCACGTCGATGGTAACTGACGGGTCTGTGTACGGGCCGGACGTGTCGTAGACCGGCAGGGGCGGCTCGTTCGCGGACGGGTGCAGGTCAATCTCGCGATGCGGCACGGCGAGGTCCGGCAGCGGGTGGGAATAGACCTTTCGGCTGGAAGGTAGCGGGCCTGTGGTGACCTTGGGTGTTTCGAAGGCGGACTGGTCGGCGGGCTTGTTCATTTGGCTGACTTTCTTGCGTGATAGCTGAGCGCCATGGCGATGCAATGGGCGAGTTCGGTGCGCGGCAGGGGCCGGCGTAAGTCGAGGTCCACGGCGCGGGTGCCGGAGAAGGCGAGCGTGCCGGAATAGAGATCGCGCCATTCATTCACCAGTGTGGTGGAGCAATGGACGAGGAGTTGGGCAGTGGTCGGCGTGGCGGGTTTCCAGCCGAGGCGGATTGTGGTGCCGGATTTGGTGGCATTGGTGAGGTAGGCGGGCTCACCCCATTTCAGCGTTTCGGTGAGCGGGCCGACGCCGGGTGTTTTCGCCGCAGTGGCGAGGATGAGGGCGCGCAGCTTGCCCAGATATGCGCGCGGCGCGGCGGGCAGCGCGTCGAGGACGGCCTGCACATTGGCGGGCGCGGGCGGAGTGGCAGTCAGGCGGCTCATGACGGGAAACCTTTCGGGACGGTCGGCGAGAGGCCGAGTTCCTTCTGGAGCTTTTTCGTCAGGCCGGCTGCGACGAGGCGATAGCTGTCGCGCAGGTAGGTGAGGAGCTCGTCATCGGGCAGGGTTTCGGCACTGGTACGCTGGATCCATTTCATGCCGCGAGAGGCCATATAGGGCGCGCCCTGGCAGCCGGGCTGGTCTTTCAGGATGTGGAAAGCGATGGGCGTAACCTTGAACGACACGCCGGTGATCTCGCCTGCCTCGTCACCTGCGATGGCGAAGACCTTGCCACCAATCTTCCAGACATGGCTGTCGCCCCACTGGCGCACATAGGTCGCGTGGGGGAGGGATTCGCAAAAGGCAGTGAACGCATCGAGCGTCATGATCGTCCTCCGTCCCTCGCGCCGGTATGAGCCGGATCAGGTTCAAAGGGTAACTCTCAGCCCGGCACCATGCCGGACACCCCTCGGATGGACGAAGAATAGGCCGTTTGGAGCCCAATTGAAAGAGGGGGCGTGGGGACAATAGAAAGGTAATCAACTAAGTGTCTTGACGGGACCCTTTCGCGAAGAATAGATAGGGAAATGACTAAGTATCAATCGCCTGACCCTGTTGCCCTTGATCGCGGCTTTCATGCGCTGGCCGATGCCACACGGCGCGGCGTGCTGGCCCAGCTGAGCCTTGGCGAGGCGAGCGTTGCTGAGCTGGCGTCTCCCTATGACATGGCGCTGCCAAGCTTCCTGCAGCATGTGCGCGTGCTGGAATCGGCGGGCCTTGTCTCGACACGCAAGGAGGGCCGGGTGCGGCGATGCCGACTGGAGACCGCCCGGCTGGCAGAGCTTGATGCATGGATCACCCGTTACCAGAAGGCTTGGGTAGCGCGTCTCGACCGCCTGGGCGATTTTCTCGATGCGACAGACACAGAAGGAAACCCGACATGAGCCATGACACGATCCGCCACGGTAGCCTGACAATAGAGAAAACCTATGCGGCCAGCCCGGCGCGCGTGTTTGGCGCGTGGGCCGACCCCGAAATGCGCCGCATCTGGGGATCGCCATCCGATGAGATCGACCTGCGCATTGACGCGGCCGATTTTTCTGTCGGTGGAGAAGATGTCAGCACCTGCATGATGGGTGACGATGCCATCGCCATCGTGCGGGGGCGGTATCATGACATCGTGACCGACCGGCGCATCATCTATACCGAGATCATCGCTTCCCTGGAGGCCATCGAGGGCGCCTGCCTGGTGTCAGCCGAGTTCCAGCCGGACGGGCAGGGAACGCGCCTTGTGCTGACCCTGCAGACAGCAGCGCTTGATGGGGCAGACCTGCTGGAAGGGGTACAGGAAGGCTGGGAGAGCGCCCTGCTGCGCCTCGGCGAGATGATGAAGGCCAGCTAGGCCTTGGGCCGTTCCGTGCACTGGTTAACACCGGGCACAGTCCTGTTAACCAAATCCTGACACCTGATGACCATCAAGGATCTCATCTGGCACTGTAACAGATGGAGGCGACGATCATGGCTGATGGATCTGCGCATGCGCCGCTGCATGTACCGATTGCTGCGGACGATTTGAAACCGCGCAGCAAAGCGCCCGTGAAGACCCGTAAATTCAAGGTGGATTTCTGGGCGACCGATTTCAACACGGCTGAAATCGGCATCATGAAGCGCACCCAGAACGAGGCGGCATCCGACCAGTTCACCAAGGACATGGAAATTTTCGGGCAGACGGTCGTGAACGGGAAGCGCGAGGCGCTGATCGCGTATCGCCACGAGATGTGGAAACGCAACAAGGACTTCAAGCGCCGGCTGGTGATCAAACTGTTTTCCGAGGACCTGCACTGGCGCGGCACGATCGAAATGCTGATCGGGCGCTCGATGCAATTGTCGCTGGGCGCGGGCGGCCTGCCGGTGCCGGCCTATTCGATCAACCTGGCGCGGCATGATCAGGTTATCCAGCTGGAACGCTCAGCTCATCACTGGCCGCTTTTCCCGGAGAAATATTCCTTCTTCCTGCAGACGAAGAACGGGCCACGCTTCTACAAGCTGCGCCGGAACATTATCTGTATCGGGGCGGATTATACGCTGTATGACCAGAAGGGTCGCAAGATCGGCCAGCTCGACAGCCGTATCATTAATCTGGGCGGCGCGTGGAAAGTGACGCTGGACAGCGCGCATGCAAATGCCCGGCTGGAAGGTGTGCTGCAGCTGTTCTGCGCGATGTTGAAATTCAACAGCCAGGCGCGCCGTCATGTCCGCCAGCTGACGGAAAAAGTGCATGGGGGCCGGTTAAAGCCGGAACTCGATCGCCACGAAGACGACCTCTACAAGAATCCGCGCCGTCGCCGCTGAGGCGTCAGGCCGGCAGTGCCTGCTGCGCGCCCTTGTCCCAGCCGACGATGATCTCGGCGCCGGTGTCGATGACGGGGCGCTTGATCAGGGTGGGATGGTCGATGAGGAGGGCTGCGGCGCTGTCGCCCAGGGCGGCCACTTGCTGGGCCGTGGTCAGGCCGCGCCATGTGGTAGAACGCCGGTTGACCAGTTTCTCTGTGCCGACGGCTTTCAGCCAGGCGGGAACCAGCGTGTGAAGGTCAGCCTCGGCACGGATATCGACGAAGGCGACGTCTCGGCCTGTAGATGACAGCGCGCCGAGCGCCTTTTTGCACGTATCGCAATTCTTCAGGCCATAGAGCGTGAGCGGGGGATTGGACATGAGGACTCCTGCGTTCGGATGTACCCTTGCCTATATGGCACCCAGTACGGCGATGACCAGACCGAAGGCCATGGTGACGATGCCGAAGCCGCGCACATGGTCGTCTTCCGGCATCATCCATCGGCCAAGGGCGAGGAGGGGCTTGGGCCAGGCCAGGAAGAGCAAGCCTTCGATCACCATGCCGGCGGCCAGTAGGGTGGTGATGCCGTGTGTCACGGTGGTGAAATCGCAGACCAGCGAGAGCAGCCCTGCGCTGAGGAAGAACATGAAGGCTCCGGTAACATAGGTGAGCCCCGGATTGGTTTCGAAACCGGAGAGCAGTGTGGAGGCGCGGCCGGGCTCGATCACCATGCCGGCGCCCGCAGCCAGGGCGTAGACGCCGAAGACGACGCATACAGTGTCAGCGATCATAGTTTCTGCTCCTGTTGTGTCTCAGCATAGCATATTGCGGTTGAGAGACCGAAATGTGTCACGGTGCGCTTGAGGGCGAGGCCACAACCGCGACGATGGGGCCAAGGTCCAGCCCGGATTCGTCGCGCTGGATATCGGGGGCGTAGAGGCGCGAGACCACACCGTCGAGGTAGAGCGCGTTGGGCGTGTCGAGCCGGTCGCGGAAGAGCCGGGCGAAACTGTGAAAATTAACGGGCGTGTCGCTGATGGCGAAATAGATCGTCCGGCCATCGCCGCTGAGGCCGACGCCATTGCGACGCTTTCGGCTGGGGCCGTCCTCGTTGAAATCGGGGTGCAGGGCGCCTTTGAGCACAAGCATCGGGCCGGACTGGGTGGCGAAGCGGGGCGGGGCCGCCGGGAAAAGGGCGTCATAGGCGCGGGTTTCCGTGATGCCTGCATCGGTGCCGTCCAGCCAGAAGACGCCATTGGGCAGCATGCCGAAATTTCCGGGGCCGGCTGATTTGACGAGCGGGGCGGCCTGATCGCCCTCTTCGACATAGAGTCCGACCGCACGCCGGTCGTCATGGTACATGCCGCCATTCATGGCGAAGACCAGCGTTTTGCCGTCTGCCGCCACCTGTTCGGCAAGGCGGTCGAACTGAGCATAGGGCGCGCCGTCGGGATGGGTGAGGAACAGTCGGACATCGGACGTGGCTGTGTTGAATGCGCAAACCGTAAACGGCGCGCCATTGAATTCGACAGGGTTGCAGGCGCGCTTGGCCGGTTCATCACTGCAGGCACTGAGCGACAGGCTGGCCATGAAAGTGATGGCGAGAAACAAGGGACGGAGGGCAATCATGAGGCGAGCCTAGACATGGTTCGTGGCGAATTGCGGGCGGAATCCCCCTTATAACGACGTCTCATTTTCATCTATCCACTTAAACGAATTTTTCATTTCGCATGATAGTTAAAATACGAAATGAGGGGTGTCTGGGCGTGCCTGGCTGCCTGGGGAGAGGCTGAAGTGAAAAGACCATTTGCGACCATGCTGGACAAGGTTTCCGGCCGATTAAACATGACGGAAGAGCACGCAGACTATGTGCGCGGCATGCAGTTACACACGTTCCGCCAGCTCTTGCCGTTCGGCCTGATTGCCAGTTCGGCCAACTCTGCCATCCTGATTGTCTATTTGTGCATTCACAGACCTTCACAGGAATTAATTATCTGGACGGGCATCATGCTGGTTATGGCCATGCTGGGTATGTTCGCTGCGTTGCGCGCGGGGAGGCGTAAGTCGTTGCCGCGGTCGCGGCCGGTTAAGGCCCTGTTTCGGCCCATCGCGGAATCGGCGGTGCTTGGACTCGCCTGGTCAATGTGCCCGGTGCTGCTGCTGCCGACCGCCGAAGGGTTTGATATCGCGATTATACTTTGCATCTGTGCGGGGATGATGACGGGCGCGTCCTTTGTGCTGTCAACCCTGCCGGGTGCTGCGATACCCTTTGTGGCATCATTGTCATTTGGGTTGGGACTCGGTTTGCTGCGAATGGGTACGGGTAGCGAACAGATAGCAGTGCTGGCACTTCTGGGAACTTTTACAGTCGTCATGATACGGACGACATCCTGGAATTTCTCCAATTATGTCCGTTCATGGTCACAACAGGTTGAGTTGGAAGACCAGACTCTTCTTCTCAAGAAGAAGACAGGCGTTATCAGCCTGCTGTTGAATGAGTTCGAACAGGCGGCGTCTGACACCCTGTGGGAGGCAGATGCCAAACATCGGCTTGTGCGGCCGTCCGAGACCCTGTCCGAGCGCAGTGGGATTGCGATTACTGATCTGGAGAACCAACACCTTGTCAGCTTTTTTGACGCGACCAATTTGGAAGCGCGATCAGACATGGATCGCCTGCGCACGGCTGTCGCAACGAACGGAGAGATAAACAATCTCGTCTTGCCGGTTCTGCGGACGGGACGCACGGATTGGTGGCGGATATCAGCCAAACCCGTTTTTGCGGAAAATGGCGCGTTTGAAGGCTACCGCGGCGTAGCGTCGAATGTCACCGACAAGCGCCTGGCTGAAAAGCAGATATATGACCTGGCTCATTTTGACTCGCTTACGGGCGTGCCCAAGCGCGAGATGTTGCTCGAAGCCATCGACGAAGCGCTGAATGGCACAGAGGCGGGCGCATCCAGTTTTGCGCTGCATGCGCTGGATGTTGACCGGTTCAAAACCATCAATGACGTGTATGGTCATAATATTGGAGACAAATATCTCAAGGAGACCGCGCAGCGCATCCAGGAATTGCTGGGGCCGAGTGACATGGTCGCGCGTTTTGGCGGTGATGAATTCGTGATCTTGCAGATGGACCTGTCGAGTCGGGGCGAGGCCATGGCAATGGCTGTGAAAATCCAGCAGGCCCTTTCGGAACCCGTTCGGATCGACGGTATCAGCGCCCAATCCAGCGTCAGTGTCGGCATCTCTGTCTATCCGGAACATTCAGACCAAACCGCGAACCTACTCAAATTTGCCGACCTCGCGCTGTTGGCGTCGAAAGGTGCGGGTCGCGATACAGTCTGCTTCTTCGATAGCGAATTGAACGATGATGTCAGCGAGCGCATCGCGATCGAAGAGGACTTGCGGTACGCGCTGGAGAGAAATGAGTTCAGCCTGAACTACCAACCCATCATTCACGCCAAATCGGGACGGTTCGGGTCATTCGAAACGCTCGTCCGGTGGAACCACCCGACGCGCGGTTCTGTCAGCCCGGACCTTTTCGTGCCGATTCTTGAACAGGCAGGCATGATCACGCGGGTTGGTGACTGGATCATCCGCGAGGCTTTGCGCGAGGCTGCGACATGGGATGAATCGGTCAGGGTATCGATCAACCTGTCGCCGCTGCAGGTGAGAAACAGGTCACTGATCACGACAGTGACCCATGCGCTGGCTCAGACGGGGGTCGATCCGCGGCGCGTTGACTTTGAAATCACCGAGACGGCGTTGTTCGACGATACGGAAGAAAGCCTCAACGCCCTTCATGCGTTGCGCAATCTTGGCGTCACAATTTCGCTTGATGATTTCGGCACGGGCTATTCCTCGCTCAGCCTGCTGCGCATTTTCCCGTTCAACAAGATCAAGATCGACAAGTCATTCGTCGAAAAAATGGAATCGAGCGAAGAATGCGTTGCCATTATTCGCGCTGTCGTCGGCCTGGCGCACAGTCTTGGCGTGCGGACCACGGCGGAAGGTGTTGAAACCGAATCCGTTGCTGCGAAGCTGGTCGCAGAAGGTTGTACGGAACTTCAGGGTTATTTTTGCAGTCGCCCCTTGCGGCCTGATGCATTGGTCGATGCAGGCTTCCTGAAACGCCGCGAACCTGTAGCTGCACCTGCCATTGATATGGATATCGTCAAGACCTGGCCCAAGCGCCGCGCTGGCTAGAGGTTTTGCAGCGGCGACAGGAATATCTGCCTTTAGGGCCGTCATTAGGCGTCGCGCCGCCGGGCTCGATGGGCTAGCGTTCTGCGGGGTGCCTGCCATGTCGGTAGCGCGAGTAAGGACAGTTGCATGGCAGAGAAATTCCAGCGCCACCGTCAGGCATGGACAACCGATGAAGTGCAGAAGCTGCACCTGCTGGTTGGCAAGGGCATGAGCCTGAAAGCCATCAGCAAGGCAATGACGCGCACCGAGGAGTCGATCCAGACACGCGCCAAGATCGACAAGCTGAAGATATCCAAACTGCGCTAGCATCAAGGGCCACCAGCCGGTGACCGCTCGAGGACGGCAAGGTGTGGTCTGCAATTGACCCCTTCATGTGATGCCGTCAAAACGGCCTCAGAGGCGTCGTTTCAGAGGGTGGGGCATGGTTGAGACAATTGTGGTTGTGGGCGGCGGAAGCGCAGGTTGGATCACCGCCAATTTGCTGAATGCGCATTGTCGGCGCGCCGGCCGCAACACAAGCATCACTCTGGTCGAGTCGCCTGACATTCCAACGATTGGCGTGGGTGAGGCGACGGTGCCGACGATCCGGCGCACGTTGAATGATATCGGCTTGCCTGAGCAGGATGTGCTGACCTCGGCAGAAGCTACGTTCAAGACTCTCATCAGGTTCAAGGACTGGAACCTTGGTGAATCCTATGACCACCCTTTTGATCGCAGGCGCCGGCCCCAGACGGATAGCGCGGTTGGCCGCTGGACCGCGCAGAACAATTTGTCGTTCGACAGGAGCTTCTCGGCGCTCACACAGCTTGCCGATCATAATATTGCACCAAAGGCGCCGCGGCATCCGCAATACCAGGGCAGTTTTCCCTATGCCTATCACCTGGACGCCATAAAGTTGGCGAACCGGCTGGCGGCATTCGGGCGCGAGCGCGGCATTGTGCACACGCTCGCCAATGTCACCGACGTGAAGGTGTCCTCAGAGGGGTTGATTGAATCTGTTCAGACGGACCGGGGTGATAGTCTGACAGCAGACCTTTACATTGATTGCACCGGGTTCCGGTCTGCCTTGCTTGGCGGGGCGCTAGGCGTGAAGATGAAATCCTTCGCCAAATACCTCCTGTGCGACCGGGCGGTGACGATGCGCATACCTTATGACGTGCACACGCCGGAGCGAATACTGACCTATACCCAGGCCACGGCCCGCGAAGCCGGCTGGCAATGGGACATAAACCTGCAGAACCGGCGTGGCATCGGATATGTCTATTCCAGCACCTTCCTGAGCGACGACGCCGCCGAGGACGCCTTGCGCCAGCAAGAGGGCCCACATAGCGACCAGTTGGAGGCGCGGCACATTCGTTTCGCCAGCGGCAAGCGCCAGCTCAGCTGGAAAGGCAATTGCGTGGCCGTTGGTCTGTCTGATGGTTTCCTTGAACCGCTGGAATCGTCGGGCCTGTACCTGATCGAATTTGCGGGACTCGCGATTGCGACCATGCTGGATGATTTCAGCGCGGCACCGCAGGCGACGGCGCGATATTACAACCGGATCACTAACGAACTTTATGACGAGATCCTCGGCTTTCTCAACCTGCACTATGTGACGTCGAAACGCCGGGACACACCCTTCTGGCGGGCCGCAACAGCCGACGACGCTGTGCTGGACGACCTGCGCGACCGACTTGAATTGTGGAAGCGGCGGTCACCCACGCAGTTCGACTTTCCGGGAGCGGACAGATTGTTTGCGCAGGACAGCTACGAATTTGTCCTGCACGGGATGAGATATGTCGATGGAGCCGTTTCAGGCCAGACACAGGTGCCGGACATGCGTGAGCTGATCGCAAAAAGCCGGGGGGAACTGCCGGATCATGAGGCCTTCCTGGCCTTGGTACAGCGCGCGGCGGCGCGTGCGTGACCTAGTTGGAAGCGCCCGACGCCGCTTCGGCGGCGAGGGCTTCGCGGCGTTTTTCCGCGGCTGACTTCTTGACGCTGTCCGAACGCAACTGGCCGCAGGCGGCGGCGATGTCGCGGCCACGCGGTGTGCGGATGGGGCTGGCATAGCCGGCTTGATTCACGATTTCCGCGAAGGCTTCGATCGTGTCCCAGTCGGAACATTCATAAGGTGAGCCCGGCCACGGATTGAACGGGATCAGGTTGATTTTCGCCGGCACGCCGCGCAGCAGGCGGACAAGGTCGCGCGCTTCGGCCAGCGTATCATTGATGCCTTTCAGCATGACATACTCGAATGTCACCCGGCGCGAATTGCCGCTGCCCGGATAGGCGCGGATCGCCTCGAACAGGGTTTGCAGGTCATATTTCCTGTTGATCGGGACCAGCTCGTTGCGCAGATCGTCATTCGTGGCGTGGAGCGAGATGGCGAGCATGGCATTGGTGCGCTCGCCCAGTTCCTGGAGCTTCGGCGCGACACCGGCTGTTGAGACCGTGACACGGCGCCTGCCGATGGAAATGCCGTCGCCATCGGAAATCGTGTCGATGGCGGCTGCGACATTGTCCAGATTGTAGAGCGGTTCGCCCATGCCCATGAAGACGATATTGGTGAGCTTGCGGTCTTCGTTGGAGGAGGGCCATTCGCCAAGCGCATCCCGGGCGATCATTACCTGCGCGGTGATTTCCTGCGCGGTCAGATTGCGCACGAGCGCCTGTGTGCCGGTATGGCAAAATGTGCAGTTGAGCGTACAGCCGACCTGCGAGGATACGCAGAGCGCGCCGCCACTCATGCCGACGCCGGGAATATAGACGCTTTCGCCTTCGACGCCGGGCGCGAAGCGGGCAAGCCATTTCTGGGTGCCGTCCTTTGACACCTGGTGGTCGGCGATCTCGGGACGTGCCAGCGTGAAGCGCTCGGCCAGTTCGGCGCGCAACTCCTTGCCGATATCGGTCATCACGTCAAAATCGGTTGAACCGAAATACTGGCTCCAGCGCGAGATCTGTTTCGCGCGCATCGAGGCCTTCTTGGGGTCCAGTCCCATTGCCTCAAGTTCTGCCTTCAGGGCAGGCAGGGGCATGCCCGCGAGGGATTGCGGGGCGTTGGGCTGGCTGGGCCGCTGTGAAAGGTCGAGTGTGATTGTCATGAATTCGCGCTATAGCATGGGGTACTCGGCGCTGGAACCGCCGAGGGCAGGGCAATATGAACACGATTTAATGTGGCGGCCATTAATTAGCCACACGTGCAACCGAAAGCCCGGCTATGCGTATAATAATAACGCTTTCAACGGGGCTGATTGCGAAATGACGCCCGAAAACTGGAGGAACTCCATGAAATATCTCGTTCTGGGCGCGCTCGCGCTTGCCATGATCCCCGCCGCTTGTGAAACCGGCCCAAGCAACCGCGTCATGATCGGCACCGCTGCAGGCGCCATTGCTGGCGCCGGCCTTGGTACGCTGGCTGGCGGTGATGATGGCCGCAACGCCGCTATCGGTGCAGCAGTCGGCGCAATCGCCGGTGCGTCCGCTGGTGCTTACATGGACAAGCAGGAGCGTGAGCTTCGCGCCGCAACCGCCGGTACTGGAATCGAAGTCGCTCGTAATGGCGACCAGATCGCGCTGACCATGCCATCGAACGTTACGTTCAACGTGAACAGCGCAGAAATCCTGCCTGGATTCTACCCATCGCTGAACGACGTTTCGACGACGCTGGTCAACTATCCTTCGACGGCCGTGGACATTATCGGTCACGCCAGCTCTGACGGTGACGATGCCTACAATCAGGCGCTTTCCGAGCGCCGCGCCAATTCGGTCAAAGGCTACCTGATCAACCAGGGCGTCACGCCGGTTCGCCTTCAGGCCTATGGCATGGGTGAAACCCAGCCGATTGCTGACAACTCGACCGAAGCTGGCCGCCGTGCCAACCGCCGTGTCGAAATCATCCTGACGCCAATCACCGAAAGCTGATTGCTGCCGGAAACAGCCAAATGATTTGACGCCCGTCAGCCATGCGCTGGCGGGCGTCTTTCATTGTGTCAGCCGGAAATGGCCGTTCGCATCGCATTGACCGGGCTGTCATATCGCCTGTGCATCATCGCCATCAGCTTGTCGCTGGCGCGCGAGGGGTGGCCTGTATTGGTGGGCGGGGCGGGATCGTATTCCACTGCCAGCTGGATCGCTTCGGCGACCTGTTGTCCGCAGACGTCCGCCATGATGCCGAATGCAAAGTCGATCCCGGCTGTCACGCCGCCGCCGGAATAGGTGTTGCCATCCTTTACCCAGCGGCCGGGTGCATGGGTTGCGCCGACCAGTGGCAAGAGAGAGGTGTATGCCCAATGGGTGGTGGCCTGCTTGCCCTTCAGGAGACCCGCTGCGCCCAGCAGGAAAGCGCCCGTACAGACCGATGTCACATACTGGGCCTGCGCACCGGTTGCCCTGATGAAATCCACCGTCTCTTCGTCACCCAGTGCCTGCACGACCCCGAAGCCGCCAGGCACGACGATCATGTCGAGCGCGGGGGCATCAGCAAAGGTGCCGGTCGGCACAAGCGACAGGCCGCAATCGCTGGATACAGGATCCGGCGACTTGGCTAGGAAGTGCGTTGTTGATCCCGGCATGCGGTGAAGCACCTGCAGCGGCCCGGTAAAATCAAGCTGGGTGACATTCGGGAACAGGACGAAGCCGATATGCATGGGGCGCGTTCTCCGTGCAGTTTCGCTCCCGTCATAGAGGAATAGGCAATGGCTGACCATATTCGCTCTGGCCAATCGGGGCCGAACCGTGGAACGTGTCGCGATGTCAAATTCTGACCCTGCCTCAAAACCCGGTTCAAAACGGTTCGGACAGCCGGCACCCTATCGCGGTATCGGGTCGGAACTTATTCACTGGCTGTGCGGGTTTTACCTGTGGCTGGGGCGCTGGCGCCTGCCGAATGACTGGCCGTCTGATCCCAAAATGGTTGTTGTTGCGGCGCCCCACACGTCCAACTGGGACGGATTCGACATGCTGGCCGTGGCCGGTTGGTACCGTGTGAAACTGAGCTATATGGGCAAGAAATCACTGACCACGGGGCCGCTTGGCTGGCTGGTCAAGCGCAGCGGCTGTGTGCCGGTTGAGCGGTCTAAATCGACGGATGTCGTCTCACAGATGCACGCCGCCTTTGATGCGGCCGATACACTGTTCCTCGCGGTTGCACCTGAGGCGACCCGGTCGCGCAATCCAGACTGGAAGAGTGGCTATTATCATATCGCCCATTCCGCCGGAGTGCCGTTGCTGATGTCGGTGCTGGACTATCCATCGCGCACCGTGCGACTCGCCGGGCCGTTGCGAACGACCGGTGACTACAAGGCTGACCTGCCAAAAATTCTTGAACCCTACACATCTGCTGAAGGCCGGAGAGTCGGCCAGTTCGCCTTGCCGGACATGGACTAGCGGCAGATAGCGGCAGCCTTGTCGATCGCGGCAGCAGACCCTTTCAGAGAGAAATGGTAGGCAACCTGGGTGTTGCGCGCGGAGACGGCTTCGACGCGAAGTTCAGAGCCCTTCTTTAGCGCGTCGACGATGCGCCGGTCATCGGAATCGTCTGCAAAGGATTCCTGTCCGACCGAGAACAGTGTCCAGGATGAGCGTCCGATACTGGCCTTTGCTGCCATGTCTTCGCGCAGGTTGAAGCCTACCTTGAGGCTCGGCTGATTGCGGGCACGGCCGGATTTCCAGTTGGTTACATAGTACCAGACTTCGCCATGATCGGCCGAGCGCGGCGCCTTGTCAGTCGCTGTCGTGGCAGCATAGCAAACTGTTTCGCCACCGGCCGTGTCGGTGAAAACCGACCAGTCGTTGAAGCGGCCAATCGCGGTCGGCTCTGCAGCAGCGCACGGGATTGTGATGGCTGCCAGCACGCCAAGCGCGGCATATCGATTGCGACGTGAAAGTTCCTGTTTCATGCTCAATACGTGATCCCCATGGAAGGCTGCAATTACCGTCTTATGTCATTAGAGTTAAGGCCAAACTACGACAGTTTCGAACCCATTGCAGTCTCGCAGAAAAGCGCAATGCACGGTTGCGCCCCGCAGGCAGCCGACGGATACTGCAACTGACCGGGCCAGAGGAACAACACTTGAGCGCAACAATTGTCCGCACGGCTGACCTGGAGCAGCGCGAGCGCCATGCAGATTGCATGGAGCGCATCGCGAACGCGCAGTCGCGCGAAGCGTTTGCCGAGCTCTTCGAATTCTTCGCGCCGCGTGTGAAAGGCTACATGCTGCGGCTCGGCGCGTCCGAGTCCGAGGCGGAAGAACTGTCGCAAGACGTGATGGTCACTGTTTGGCGCAAAGCGGGAATGTATGACCGCATGCAGGCGTCGGTTTCGACCTGGATTTTCAGGGTCGCCCGGAATCGCCGGATTGACGTCCAGCGGCGCACGAACAAGCCCGCGCTTGAGCCTGACGAGCCCATGCTACAACCACCTGCGGCCGAACAGCCTGACGCGGCTGTTTCGCGCGGCCAGATGGAAGAACAGGTCCGCGCGCAACTCGCCACGCTGCCGGAAGAGCAAATGGTCCTGCTGCAGGCGGCCTTCTATGATGGTCTCTCGCATTCCGAAATCGCGGAAACTTTCGGCTTGCCGCTCGGCACGGTGAAGAGCCGTATCCGGCTGGCCTTTGCCCGCATGAGGGGAGGCCTTGATGCACCCGAATAGACATAGTGGCCCGATACGGGGAGCCAGGACATGACCCTGCAACATAATCATCCGATGAGCGAACTCTACAGCGCCTATGCGGCTGGCAGCCTGGATCCGGCTTTCGCCCTGTTGGTCGAAACGCAGGCGGCCCTTCGCCCTGATCTGCGCGAGCTGGTTGCAGTGAGCGAGGCAGTGTCGGGAATGTTTCTCGAAACGACTGAGCCTATGGCGATGCGGGCCGGCGCGCTCGATAGCGCAATGGCATTGATCGATGCGCTCGCACCACCGGCAACGTGGGCTGCCAGCGATAAAGACCTGTCTGCGCTGCCTGCGCCGATCCAGCGGGCGGCGGGTGCCAAGTCAGCGTGGAAAGCGTCGGTGCCGGGCATTCAGCGCATGGCGCTGGACGTCGACAGTCCGATCCATGTCGAACTCTACCGGATCGAACCGGGTGCGGCGGTGCCAAGGCATTCGCATGCCGGGAACGAATTCACGCTGGTCGTCGCGGGTGGCTTCAGCGACGCGGCGGGCAGTTATGGGCCGGGCGACCTTGTCGTGAACGGACCTGACGATACGCACCGACCCGTGGGCGATGAAGGCGAGATCTGTTATGCGCTGAGCCTGCGCGACGGTGGCCTGAAGTTCACCGGGCCGCTGGGCATGATTCAACGCCTGTTCGGGTAGTGAAAAGCGCGTCAGGCCCGCTGGCCGGTTTGCAGCCATAGCGCGCAGGCATCACCGAGTTCCGCTCTCGCCACAGCTTCGTATTCTGCACTCTCCGCGGCTGTCAGCGTGTCTTTCCAGCGACCGTTGATGCCCTTGTTGATGAACACCTCGGCGCCGGCGTCCCAGAAGGCGCCGCCCAGCGGAACGCTCTTGGTGGCGTTCGCCTTCATCCAGTCGAATGAGCAATATTCCACAATGGTGTCCCAGCGGGCTTCGTCGATTTCGATGTCGAGGAAGGCGGCGATCTCTCGCATTTCGCCCGGCAGGTCGCGTTTCAGGTCAGAGAAGTGGATCAGTTTCACGTTCGGCAGGTCGCGGATCGCCCACCAGCTGCGAACGTTTTCCCAGAATGACCAGAACGGGAAACCGTCCCTTTCCATCCAGTCCTGCCAGTACTGGCGGATGTCTTCCGGTGGCGGGTCGATCGGCGGACCGACACGGCCCGGCGTATTGTTGAGGGCGTCATACCAGAGGCTATTGGCGTTGGCGTGATGATTGTAGAGGCTCCAGACAACGTCCCGGGCATCGCGGCCAATATAGATATATTTGGCCTGCGGCGAGAAGACCAGCGCATCGACAGGCAGGTGCGTCTTCATGAACCGGCGATGTGTCTGGGCTTCGACCTCGGGAAGTTTCACCTGCTTCGGCGGAACGCGCAGGTCCAGCCAGGGAGACATTTCGGCGACCGCCAGGTCCGGGTCGCCCCCGAACATCATCTGGGCGATCATCTGCTGGGTCCAGCTCGTGCCGGCCTTGCCATAGGTTGATATGATGATGTCATCATCGCGGAACTTGAAATCGTTCCAGATAGTCGAATCGAAATGATGGCTGTGAAGCTCACGTGCCTTGACTGGCCAGGCAATCCCACTTGGCATTGAACTGTTCCTTCCGAAAAATTCGCATGCAACGGGTATCACAATGCAGACAGCATGTCGTGGGCGGACAGGTTCAGTCGCGGCCCCGCTCTTTGGGCTTGCCATCCCCACCCGTGCCGCCGGGCATGATCGGGCGGGGGGCATAGCCGCCCATCGAGAGGTGGCGGTCATACATGACCATGGCACCTGCCAGGCTGACATTGATGCAGAACTTGGTGGGGATCTTCACGACATGCGCACAGCGGGCAATGATCTCGTCGGACAGGTTGCCCTTTTCCGGCCCCAGAATGTAGGTGGCCTGCGGCGGGTGGCGGAAGGTGGGCAGCATGACCGCATCATTGGTCAGCTCGATGCCGACAAGCTGGCAGCCGCGCGGCATCTGCATCTGGTCGACTGAGTCCCACTGGTAATACGGGATCTGGCCCGCCGATTTAGACGTATCGGCCTGATAGGCGTCGCGCAGGCGATGGTCGGCATCAATCGAGAAGACGTAGCTGGCACCAAAGGCGTTGGCCGTGCGCATCAGGGCGCCGAGATTCATGGGTTTGGAAATGCGCTCCGAACCGATCGAGAAATAACCGCGCATGTCAGATGACTCCGAGGACAAGCCGCCCCGCTGCCAGCACGAGCAGGATGAGAAGCGGCGCAATGAGGCAGGCGCGCCGGGCGAGGCGCAGGTGCGAGAGGGGGTTGGGATAGGTGTCGGCAAGGTGGCGGGCCGCCTCGCTGGCAGGGGCGGGCGTGGTGGCCTCGACCACGGCCAGCCGATAGGGCGTGTCAGTCGGCAGACCGCCAAAATGCGCCGCCAATGCCCGGCGCAGGGCGACCGATATGATCATCCGCATCTGCACGGCCAGAAGAAATGCGAACACGGCAAGGCCGAGCAATATCCAGAACAGGGCGGTCACAGGAAGGTCGCGACCTCGAACCGCCCGCTGGAATCCGTCATGCCGCGTTTCATGCCGCCCGAATTGAACAGGGCGCTCATGTCGCCATTGGCCGACACGGCGATCATGCCGCCTTCGCCGCCGAGGCGTTTGACGTCGTCCAGCGCGCCCTGCACGGCGGGCTCAAGTTCGGCGCCGCCATAGCGGATGCGGGCGGAGACATCGGCAGCGGCATTGGCGCGGATGAAGAATTCGCCAAGGCCGGTGCAGGAAATGGCGCAGCGTTCATCTGCCCATGTACCCGCACCGATGACGGGCGTGTCGCCGAGGCGGCCGGGTGTCTTGTTCATGATGCCGGCGGTGGAGGTGGCCGCCGACATATCGCCATACTGGTCCAGCGCCACTGCGCCAACTGTGCCCATTTCAGGCCCGCCCATCTGGCGCGTGCGCTCGTCGATCGGTTGGTAATAGGCGTCCGGGTCGTCGACTGTGGCGAGGCCCGCTGCATCGGTCAGGCGGCGTGCGCCGTCTCCCACGATCAGCACGTTGGGCGTGCGCTCCATTACCATGCGAGCCGCCGCGATGGGGCTGAGCACGCCCTGCAGCGCGCCCACGGCGCCAGCATTGCGGGTGCGTCCGTCCATGATGGCGGCGTCGAGCTCGAATTCCCCGTTCAGGTTGGGCGAGGCGCCCTTGCCCGCGAGGTAGAGGCCGGATTTTTCCATCGCCGCGACCATGGCCTCAACCACGTCGAGCGCGGCATCGCCTCCGGCGAGGCGTTTGCCGCCATCCTTGAGCAGGCGCGTAAGGTGTTTTTCCTGCGCTGAGTAATCCTGGCCAAAGATCGGCCCGGCGCCGCCATGCAGGACGAGAGCCCATTTGCCCGCCATTCTGCCCGTCTCCCTTACGTCACACTTGGTTTATACTTGCCACACCGCTACCGTCTGGCAGCAGAAACAACAAGGTAAGGAACGCCGGAACATGAAAGCGATACTGTCAAAAGAAGTGGGCGGCCCGGAAACGCTCGTCCTTGAGGATGTCCCAGCGCCGGAAGCGGGCAAGAATCAGGTGCTGATCGAGGTGAAAGCCTGCGGCGTGAACTATCCCGACGTGCTGATCATCCAGGACATGTACCAGTTCAAGCCGCCGCGCCCATTCAGCCCAGGCGGCGAGATTGCCGGTATCGTCAAGGCTGTGGGTGAAGGGGTGACCCATGTGAAGCCCGGTGACCGCGTTCTGGCGTCCTGCGGCAATGGCGGCATGGCCGAACTGGTCGTCGCCTCTGCCCACGGCACAATGGCGATTCCTGACGGCATGCCGTTCGATGAAGCGGCTGCCTTCCTGATGACTTACGGAACCAGCTATTACGCCCTGAAGGACCGTGCTGATCCGAAACCGGGCGAAAGCCTGCTTGTGCTGGGCGCCGCCGGCGGCGTCGGTATTGCTGCTGTCGAACTTGGCAAGGCCATGGGCCTGAAAGTGATCGCGGCCTGCTCGACGCAGGAAAAGGTGGATTTCTGCCTCTCTAAAGGCGCCGATACCGGGCTGGTCTATCCAGCCGGGGCGCTAGACCGGACACAGCAGAAACAACTGTCCGATGATATAAAGGCGGCCGGTGGCGGCGGTGTGGACATTATCTATGACGCGGTTGGCGGTGATTATGCTGAGCCCAGCGTGCGGGCCATGAACTGGGAAGGGCGCTATCTCGTGATCGGTTTCCCGGCCGGTATCCCGAAAATCCCGCTGAACCTGACCCTACTGAAAAGCTGCGACATTCGCGGCGTGTTCTGGGGCGCGGCGGTTGCGCGTGATCCGAAGGCTCATGCCCAGAATTGCGCCGAGATGTTCAAGCTCTATGCTGAAGGCAAGATCCGCCCGCACATCTCCAATTCCTATCCGCTGGCGAAATCAGCCGATGCGATCCGCGAACTCATGGACCGCAAGGCGATGGGCAAGGTCGTGGTGACCATGTAAATGGCCAAATCTCCTGCGCAGACGCCCGACGGGTTCATGGAAACATTGGACCATCCAAAGAAGGCGGAAGCGCAGGCGTTGCGCGATATTATCCGTTCATCCGCGCCAGACCTGTCCGAAACCCTGAAATGGAACGCGCCGAGCTACATGCTGGGTGGCGAGCATGTCCTGACGTTCAATTTTTCGGACAGGAAAAGCGCACGCCTGATGTTCCATTGCGGCCCGCGTCGCAAGGAAACGGAAGGCGCGCTGCCGTTCATGGAGGACACAACTGGTCTTCTGGACTGGCAGTCCGATATCCGGGCGGTGGTTGATGTGCGCAATGCCGACGATCTCGAGCACGTCGGTCCACTCTTGCCGGACCTGATAAGGCAGTGGATCGCCGCCGTTCAGGTCAGTTAGGCCGGGGGACGCCGCAACGGGAGACTGCGTTGGGTGTGGAACGTCGCGAGTGCTTGTCCATTCATACTATATGGAACGCAAAATAGACATTGATCGGGCGGGCAAGCCTTTTGAGGTCCGTGATCCGGCGCGGCAGCGTACCTTCAAGTCTGGTCGGATAGAGCTGAAGAACCAGACGAGCACAGTCGACGTCGGCATTCGCGACATGTCGCTAGGTGGCGCGCTTCTGATCCTGAAGGATGTCTGGACGCCGCCGGAATTTTTCAGCCTTCTGGTACTCAACCCAAACACGGGTCAGTCACAGCGCCATGCCTGCCGGAAAGTCTGGCAGAAGGGCACGCTGCTCGGCGTGGAGTTTCTCGCTTAGACGCTGAACGTAATGCGCTTCGCCAAACAAACAAAAACCCGCCGGATTGCTCCGGCGGGTTTCGCGATTCAGGGAGGAATCTAAAGTTTAGGCGCTCTTGGCGTCGTCGACTTCTTCGAAATCTGCGTCGACTACATCGTCGCTGTCGGCTGACGCATCAGCGGAGGCATCAGCATGAGCTTCGCTTTCCTGCTGGTTGGCATAGATCGCTTCGCCCAGCTTCATGGCGGCGGTCATCAGCGCCTGGTGCTTGGCCTGGATGTCACCGACATTGTCGCCTTCACGCGAAGCCTTGAGCTCTTCGACGGCTTTGGCGATCTCGTCCTTGATTTCGGCCGAGACCTTGTCGCCATGCTCTTCAACCTGCTTTTCGGTCTGGTGAACCAGAGCTTCAGCATTGTTCTTGGCTTCAACCAGTTCACGACGTGCCTTGTCGGCACCGGCATTGGCTTCAGCATCGGCCATCATTTTCTTGATGTCCTCGTCCGTCAGGCCGCCATCTGCCTGGATGGTGATCGCCTGTTCCTTGCCGGTGGCCTTGTCCTTGGCCGAGACCGACACGATGCCGTTGGCATCGATATCGAACGTCACCTCAATTTGCGGCAGGCCGCGTGGGGCTGGCGGAATGCCTTCAAGGTTGAACTGACCAAGCTGCTTGTTGTCAGCGGACATTTCACGTTCGCCCTGGGCAACCTTGATCGTCACGGCGCCCTGATTGTCATCAGCAGTCGAGAAGACCTGGCTTTTCTTGGTCGGGATCGTCGTGTTGCGGTCAATCAGGCGAGTGAACACGCCGCCCAGCGTTTCGATGCCGAGCGAAAGCGGGGTCACGTCGAGCAGGACTACGTCTTTCACGTCGCCTTGCAGCACGCCGCCCTGGATCGCAGCGCCGAGGGCCACGACTTCATCTGGGTTTACGCCCTTGTGCGGTTCGCGGTTGAAGAATGTTTTCACCGCTTCCTGAACCGCAGGCATGCGGGTCATACCGCCGACGAGAACGACTTCGTCAATGTCGGCTGCCGTCTTGCCAGCGTCCTTGAGGGCCTTCTTGCACGGCTCGATCGTGCGCTTGACGAGATCTTCGACAAGGCCTTCGAGTTTTGCGCGCGTCAGCTTGATGTTGAGGTGTTTCGGACCGGTTGCGTCCGCCGTGATAAAGGGCAGGTTCACTTCGTACTGGCTGGCAGACGACAGTTCCTTCTTAGCCTTCTCGGCTTCTTCCTTGAGACGCTGGAGGGCCAGCTTGTCAGACTTCAGGTCGATGCCCTGTTCTTTCTTGAACTCGGCTGCGAGGAAGTCGACGATGCGAAGGTCAAAGTCTTCACCACCAAGGAATGTGTCACCATTGGTGGACAGCACTTCGAACACGCCGTCGCCGATTTCGAGGAGCGATACGTCGAACGTACCACCGCCAAGGTCATAAACGGCGATTGTCTTGTTCTCACCCTTGTCGAGACCATAGGCGAGCGCAGCAGCAGTCGGCTCGTTGATGATGCGCAGCACTTCAAGGCCGGCAATCTTGCCTGCGTCCTTGGTAGCCTGGCGCTGGGCGTCGTTGAAATAGGCAGGAACGGTGATAACGGCCTGTGTGACCGGCGTGCCGAGATAGTCCTCAGCGGTTTCCTTCATCTTGGTGAGAATGAAAGCGGAGATTTCCTGCGGGGAATAGTCCTGGTCGCGGCCTTTGACCCAGGCATCGCCAGCCTTGCCTTCGACGATTTCGAAGGGCGACATGGCCTTGTCTTTCTGGGCGGTCGGGTCGTTGTACGTGCGGCCGATAAGGCGCTTGATCGCGTAGTAGGTGAAGTCAGGGTTTGTCACGGCCTGGCGGCGTGCGGGCATGCCGATCAGTCGTTCGCCGCTTTCAGTGAAAGCCACGACGGACGGGGTGGTGCGTGCACCTTCCGCGTTTTCGATGACTTTCGCAGTGCCACCTTCCATGACGGCGACACAGGAGTTCGTGGTCCCAAGGTCGATACCGATAATTTTGCTCATGATACTGTCTCTCTTTAGTTAGCCGCCACGGGCTTTGTATGGGTTCGGTCTGCTCAGCAGCCCCGGAAGCAAGTGGCTCTCAAGGGTTCATATGAGATGGCGAGGACGGAGTTTAAAGCCGCTCACCTGTTCTGGATGCGATATGGTGAGCCGATCCCTGCGCTCAAGGGGTAATGCGTCGCTTTTACACGGGTGTAATCTGTATCAAGTGTAGGTCTGTGCGCCAGTCCCCGATTGCTGTTGTGCTTGGCTGGATAGGCCCGCCATGCCGCGTTTAAGCATTTATTACGTCTGAACTGATACACAACCGGCATAAAAAGAAGAATACCGGAGTGTGGTGAGATGGACGGGATGTTGGCCAGCCTGGCGATCGAGGCGGTGACTTATGTCGCATTGATGGTCGTGTTTACCTTGCTGGCTTTCGTGTCGCGCGGACGTGATGCCTTCACGTGGAGCCCCGAATTGCGCCAAAGTGCGCTCACCAACGTGCTGATGCTGCATATTGGAGGTCTGAACGGCGTTCTCTACCTCCTGACAATCGTGCCTCTGATTTCACTGTACCACACGGTCGGCCTGCCAGTCCTGCCGGAATCGGTGTGGACAAACGTGCCATTCGTGCTGAAGGCGCTGGTGGCGCTGCTGGTCTACGATTTCAGCATGTACTGGGTGCACCGCTGGCTGCACACCGGCTGGCTGTGGCCCGCCCATGCCGTGCATCATTCCGATACCGAGCTGCACTTCCTGTCCTGGTCGCGGGGCCATTTCATTGAACAGTTCGTAATCGCCGCCTGCATGGTGTTCAGTTCGACCTGGTTGGGATTCGGTATTCCGGAAATCTTTGGCCTGGCACTGCTTCAGGGCCTGCACCAGCATTATGTCCATGCACGGCTCGACTGGAATCACGGCTTCCTGCGCCATGTGATCGTTTCGCCGCAACTGCACCGCTGGCACCATGCCGAGGTGGAAGCGGCGTACGACAAGAATTTCGCGTCGATCTTTCCGTTCTTCGACCTGATGTTCGGCACGTATTACAATCCGGGCTCCGCCGTCGCTGTGCCGACCGGTATTGGCAATAACCCCGACAATAATGTCATTGCGTTGATCCTGTACCCGTTCCGTGAATGGGGCCGCATGCTGGCCGAGCGCAGGCGCGTTGATGCGCCGGTCGAAACGGCCTGACACAAATCGGCTTGGTCGAATCTGGGCGGGCGCTGGTTGCTCACCCCTGTTGGCGAACCTATCTCATTTGCAGCTAGCTGCAGGGAAGGTGGCCCCATGAAATATACGAAGCTCGGACGCACGGGGCTTGTTGTCTCGCGAATTTGCCTTGGCACGATGACATTTGGAGGCGAAGGCGGCATCTGGAAGTTCATCGGCAAGCAACAGCAGGACGAGGCTGATGCGCTGGTGCGCACGGCCTTTGATGCGGGCGTCAATTTCTTCGATACGGCGGATGTCTATTCGGCAGGCGTCTCCGAACGCATGCTGGGTCAGGCGATCCGCAACAATAAATTGCCGCGCGACGAGATTGTCGTTGCGACCAAGGTTTTCGGGCGCGTATCCAATGTTGTTGCCGAAGATGCCTCTGAGGCGGAGAAAGCCGAAGGCGAGCGTCGCGAGAAACACGCGCGTAACATTTCCGGCCTTTCGCGCAAGCACATATTTGATGGCGTTGACGCCAGTCTTGAACGGCTGGGCCTCGATTACATCGACCTCTACCAGGTGCACGGCACAGACCCGCTGACGCCAATCGAGGAAACGGTCGAGGCGCTGGACGCTGTCGTGCGTTCCGGCAAGGTGCGCTATGTCGGCCTGTGCAACATGCCGGCCTGGCTGATCATGAAGGCGATAGCCCATGCAGAGCGGCGCGGCCTGTGCCGATTCGAGAGCTGCCAGATGTATTATTCCATCGCGGGCCGTGACCTGGAACGTGAAGTGGTGCCGCTGGCGAACGACCAGCAACTGGCCATCCTGCCGTGGAGCCCGCTGGCCGGTGGATTCCTGTCCGGCAAGTTCAGCCGCGACGGCGCAGGCCCCAACGATGCCCGCCGCACGGTGTTCGACTTCCCGCCGGTGGACAAGGACAAGGGCTTCGACATCATCGACGCCATGCGGCCGATGGCCGACCAGCGTGGCGCGAGTGTCGCCCAGCTGTCACTGGCGTGGCTTCTGCACCAGCCGCATGTGACCAGTGTCATCATCGGCGCCCGCACGCTGGATCAACTGAAGGACAATCTTGAAAGCGTGAATGTCGAGTACACTATCGACGAGCTGGCCAAGCTGGACGATATGTCTGCGCTTGTGCCTGAATATCCGGGCTGGATGGTCGACCGGCAGGGCATGGACAGGCGCGGTTCCGTTTCCTGATTTTCCATCAAAGCTGGAATCACGCGCAAACATCGTCATACTGGACTGACCCGCCCGCGAGACGGCGGGTCAACTGATCCTGGGAGACGAAACCGATGCTGCGCTACCTCACACTGCCTGCCTTCATTCTTGCTGCTGCCTGCGCTTCGGCGCCTGTCGAAACGGTGGCGGTGCCAACGCTCGAAAAGCTCTGGGTCGCGGATGGGTTCCAGGGACCTGAGGGCGCGGCGCTCGCGCCGGACGGCTCGTATTTCATCTCCAACGTGTTCGGCGACAGCAGCGCTAAGGACGGCAATGGCTATATCGCGAAACTGTCGACAGGCGGGGTGATCGTCGAGCGCTATTGGAGCGCCAAGTTCGACGCACCGAAGGGCATGGCCGTGCTGGGCGGAACGCTCTACGTCACCGACATTGACAGGGTGGTGATGGTTGATGCCGAGACGGGCAGCCGCAAGGGCCAGATCCGCATCGAAGGTGCCAGATTCCTGAACGATGCGACGGTGTGGAACGGCAAGGTCTATGTGTCGGATTCCGGCACGGCGACGATCCATGTCGTGGAGGGCGATTCGACGTCGGTCTGGATGAAGGATGATGTACTGACGGGCGTGAACGGCCTGCTGGGCGACGATGACCGGATGCTGGTCTCGACCATGACCGCCGGAGACCTTCTCAGTGTGGATGCCTATGGCAATGCAACGCCCATCGCAACCGGTATGGAGGATGGCGACGGTGTCGGTCTCGTGCCCGGCGGCGGCTATCTCGTGTCCAGCTGGCCTGGCCAGATCCACTATGCCGGCGACGGCGGCACGGTTACCACGCTGCTCGATACGACGGGCGACGAAACACCCCTCACCCAGAACGATCTGACTGTGTTCGGCGATGTCGTCATCGTCCCGAACTTGCGCAACGACACTGTCACGGCCTGGAAAGTGGTGCGCTAGCGCCTAGTTCGCATTCCCGGCGCTGACGGCTACCATTGCCGCGCGCAATGTTCGGTCGCCGATCTTCCAGCCGGGCTGGAATACCGAAGCGATCGTCCCGGAGGGCTGTTCGGAGGGGATCTGCGCAACTGCCTGGTGCTGGTTCGGATCAAACGCAGCGCCGGGCGCAGCGTCGATCGGCTTGACGCCGTGACGCCCAAGTGCGGTTTCCAGTTCCTTGGCGGTCATCTCGATACCACTCAGCAGATTGTTGCCGGCATCCGACAGGTTGGCGCGGTCATCATCTGGCAGGGCCGCTAGGGCGCGGGCCAGGTTGTCGGACACGCTCAGCAGGTCGCCAGCGAAACGCTCTATGGCATACACCCGGGCTTCGGATACCTGACGCTCGGCGCGCTTGCGGGTATTGTCGAGGTCAGCCAGCGTGCGCAGCAATTGTTCGCGCAGGTCTTCGGCCTCGATCTTCAGGCGCATGGCTTCCTGTTCGGGCGAAATTTCCGCGTCAGCCTCGGCTTCCATGGTTTCAGCCGCCTGCGCCCGTGCATTTTTCAACAGGTCGTCAGCAGCAGACTTGAGGTCTGCCCTGGACGCGTTTGGATCGATGTCGGGGTTCTGGCCGGTCTTGGTCTCGTCGTTCATCACTTCCCATCCTTTGCGCGCCGGGCGGCGAGGATTTCGCCGATCACCTTTGCGGTATAGTCCACCATCGGTATCACGCGGGCATAATTCAGCCGGGTCGGGCCGATCACGCCGAGCGCGCCAATGACATGTTTTGCACCGCCCATATAGGGGGCCACGATCACACTTGAACCCGAGAGCGGAAAAAGCTGGTTCTCTGCTCCGATAAACAGGCGCACGCCGTCGGCCTCGCGTGTCGTATCAAGGATATCGAGCAGGCTCTGCTGTCGTTCAAGTTCGTTAAACAGTTGCCGCACCCTGTCGAGGTCTTCTGCGGCCCTGGCATCTTCCAGCAAGTTGGCGCGGCCGCGAATGATCAGCGAGCGTCCCCGGCCCTGCGCATCGCCGCTCCACAGGGCAAGGCCTTCCTCAACAAGGGAGGAGGCCGCTGCGTCCAGCGCGGCGCGGCGGGAATGGATTTCCTCGCGCACGTCGACCGCGGCTTCGGCGAGCGTGCGGCCCTTCATGCGGGTCGACAGGTAATTGCCGGCCTCGATCAGCGTCGTGGCAGGCAGGCCATCGGGTATCTTGACCAGACGGTTCTCGATATCGCCATCCTCGTTGACCAGCACGCAGAGTGCCTCGCCACTGGCCAGCGGCACGAATTCCACGTGGCGCACCGCCGTATCGCGGGTGGGCGATGCGACGAGGCCGGCGCCACCCGTCAGACCGGAAAGGATGTTCGACGCTTCGCCCAGTATGGACTGGAGGTCGCCGCCCGCGCCGCGCAGGCGTTCGTCGATCTCGCGCTTGTCAGCGCTGGACGGCTCTCCGATTTCAAGGAAGCCGTCAACAAACAGGCGCAGGCCGCGATGCGTCGGCGCGCGTCCGGCGCTAACATGCGGGGCATCCAGCAGGCCGAGATCGGTTAGGTCGGCCATGACATTGCGGATCGAGGCGGGGGAGAGGGCAATCACGCCCTTCGACAGCGTGCGCGAGCCAACGGGCTCACCTGTTGTCAGGTAACCCTCGACAATCTCCTTGAAGATGTCGCGTGAGCGCTGGTCGAGGCGCTGCATCAGGGACTGGCTGTCGGGTGTCAGGGGCATGCCTATTGATTAGGGGCGCGGTGGCGCCGGCACAATAGGGCTGTGTGCGGGCGCGCGTTCAGAACAGGCCTTCAATCAGGCCGTCGGCGTTGAGATGGATCGTCTCGGCGGCAGGATGACGCGGCAGGCCGGGCATGGTCATGATGTCCCCGCAGATCGCCACGACAAAGCCGGCCCCCGCCGACAGGCGCACTTCGCGCAGGCGAACCGTGTGGCCTTCCGGCGCGCCATGCAGGGCCGGGTCTGTCGAAAAGCTGTATTGAGTCTTGGCGATGCAGACCGGCAGGTGGCCAAAGCCATCAGCCTCCCAGCGGGCCAACTGGTCGCGCACGGCGCGGGGTGCCTCCACATGGTCGGCCCGATAGATGCGTTTGGCGACGGTTTCGATCTTGCTGAAAAGCGTCAGGTCATTCGCGTAGAGCGTGCGGAAGTCAGCCGGTTTTGTCGCCAGCGTCTCGGTCACGGCACGGGCAAGGGCTTCGGCGCCCCTGCCGCCATCGGCCCAATGGGTGCTGAGCGCCACCGCCACACCCACTTTAGCGCAATAGGCTTCGATGGCGACGATCTCGGCAGGCGTATCCTGCGTGAAGTGGTTGATCGCGACCACCACGGGCAATCCGTATTGCTGCAGGTTTTCGATATGCCGCCCGAGATTGGAGAGGCCGGCCTCAAGTGCGGCAACGTTCTCGGTGGCGAGATCGTCCCGCGACAGGCCACCGTGCAGTTTCAACGCCTTCACTGTGGCGACCAATACAGCTGCATCTGGCCGCAGCCCCGATTCGCGGCACTTGATATCGAAGAATTTCTCTGCGCCAAGGTCTGCGCCAAAACCGGCTTCGGTGACGACAAAGTCCGCCATTCTCAGCGCGGCCTGCGTCGCGATCACCGAATTGCAGCCATGCGCGATGTTCGCGAACGGGCCACCGTGGATCAGGCAGGGATTGTTCTCCAGCGTCTGCACCAGGTTCGGTAGCATTGCGTCTTTCAGCAGCACCATCAGTGCGCCGGTCGCCTTGATATCGGCGCAGGTGACCGCCGTGCGGTCGCGGCGGTATCCCACAATGATGCGGTCGAGGCGCTGTTCAAGGTCAGCCGCATCCGTCGCAAGGCAGAGGATCGCCATGATTTCGGATGCGACCGTGATGTCAAACCCGCTTTCCATCGTGGCCCCATTGCCGGGCCCGCCAAGGCCGGTGACGATCTCGCGCAGGTTGCGGTCATTCATGTCGACCACCCGGCGCCAGGTCACGCGCGCCGGGTCCAGCCCGCTGGGGCTGCCCCAGTGGATATGATTGCTGACCATGGCAGCCAGCAGATTGTGTGCTGAGGTAATTGCGTGAAAGTCACCGGTGAAATGGAGGTTGATATCCTCCATCGGCACGACCTGCGCATATCCGCCGCCTGCTGCGCCGCCTTTCATGCCGAAGCAGGGGCCAAGCGAAGGCTCGCGCAGGCAGAGCAGCGTGTTCGCACCAATCCGGTTCATCGCATCGGCGAGGCCCACGCTGGTCGTGGTCTTGCCTTCGCCGGCCGCGGTCGGGCTGATCGCGGTGACGAGGATCAGTTTGCCATTCGGCTTGTCGGCAAGTCCGGTGAGATAGCGCGCAGAGACTTTTGCTTTGTCATGGCCATACGGGATCAGGTCTTCCGCCGGGATACCCAGCCGTGCGCCGATTTCGATAACAGGCTTCTTTGCCGCCGCGCGGGCGATCTCGATATCACTGGCCATGAGGCCCCCTCTTGGTTCCCTGATGCCCCTCCGGTGTAGACAGGGCCGCCAAAACCCGCAATCAGGCGGGGCAGAAAAGAGGACCCTGTCATGACCCAGCTTATCCGCCCTTCCGGACGCGCCTTCGACCAGTTGCGTGAGATAACGCTCGAAACAAACGTGACAAGGTATGCCGAAGGCTCGTGCCTCGCGAAGTTCGGCAACACGCACGTGCTTTGCACGGCCAGCTGGGAGAAGAATGTTCCGGGCTGGATGAAGGGCAAGGGCGCTGGCTGGGTGACGGCTGAATACGGCATGTTGCCCCGCGCCACCCACACACGTGGACGCCGCGAAGCCGCTGCCGGCAAACAGTCCGGTCGTACGCAGGAAATCCAGCGGCTGATTGGGCGCAGCCTGCGTTCGGTTGTCGACCTGACGGCATTGGGCGAAAACCAGATCACGATCGACTGCGACGTTTTGCAGGCCGATGGCGGCACGCGTACAGCCTCGATCACGGGCGGCTTCGTCGCGCTGGCAATGGCCTGTCGTTACCTGAAGTCAGAAGGCGTCGTCCCGGCAGACCCGATCCAGAAACAGGCTGCGGCCATTTCCGTTGGCGTCTATCAGGATTTCCCGGTTCTGGATGTCGACTATCCCGAAGACAGCCAGGGCGAGGCCGACATGAATGTTGTCATGAGTTCGGATGGCGGTTTCATCGAAGTGCAGGGCACCGGTGAAGAGCGCCCGCTGACCCGCAAGGAACTGGACGAGATGCTGCGCCTTGCCGAGCAAGGTTGCAACGCCTTGTTCGAGGCCCAGCGCGCCGCGCTGGCCTAAGTCCGCTGGGGCAGGCCTGGCAGGCCGAACATGGCCAGCTGCAGGCTCTTGGCGATGCGTTCTGCGCGCTCCATGAAATAGGGGATGACGTCGGCGCTGGGGGCTGTCTCTTGCAGCGTTTGCCGGAACAGGCCCAGCCATATCTGGAAGTGGGACGCATCAACGCCTGTCAGTTTCGTATGGGCTGGCACCGGCTTGCCATTGTAGCGCCCGGCATTCATCGCCACCGACGCCCAGAAGTCTTTCATGCGGGCAAGATGCGGCACCCAATTGTCACCGATCTCCTTGTCGAAGATCGGGCCCAGTGTCGCGTCCGCGCGGACCCGGCCATAGAAGGTTTCGACCAGCTCTGAAATGTAGGCGTCATCAATGCCCATGCGGTCAGCATTCAGCTGGATGTCGCGGCGGCGTTCCTCGGCGGTGCGCAAGACATGGTTCATGCGGGTTCTCCTATTGCCAGCATTTCACGTAGCGCGGTGTTGTCGTGCACAAGGTCTGCGATCGAACAGGTGTCCAGGCTTGCGAAAAACGCTTCCAGCGCCTCGGCCAGCGCGCCCCGCAACCGGCAGGTCGGCGATATGCGGCAACCGCCCGCACCGCCCGGAAAGCATTCCACCAATGCGGCGCTGCCTTCCATTCGGCGCACAACGTGGCCCACCTTTATGTCCGATGCGTCCCGCGCCAGTCTGAGACCGCCGGCCCGACCGCGCTCCGTCAGGATGAATCCTTCATGGCTGAGCGCCAGAGCGACTTTCATCAGATGATTGCGGGAGATTCCGAAGGTTTCGGAAATCTCGGCAATCGTCACCCGGCGGTCCGTGTTGATAGCCAGATGCATCAGCGAACGCAGCGCGAAGTCGGTTTGCAGGTTAAGTCGCATGCCTAGGTGTTTTCGTCCGTATGTTGCGTATCCCAGACAATTTCATGCGCGCCTTCATCGAAACCGTTCCGCCTGCCAAGGATGAGGACCGTGCTGAGAACACCTGCGACGAGGAATGAAACCATCGTGCCGGCCAGCAGAGCGATCCAGCCATGATCCGACATGTCAGCGCCCATGGATGATTTGCTGAACGCCCATACGAGTCCCATAACCGTGATGGTGGCAATGACGGCGCCGACCGCGAGACCGCCGATGAGCTTGGTCGCATAATTAGGCTTGGCCATGGTTGAGGTCCTTGTTTACGCGGGCCGCACGGCGCGCGTTATGGAAGGCAGCATAGCCTGATCGATCAGCAATTCAAACAAACATGCACTTGAAACGCATGTTATAAATTGCCGCAGCCTATACCCGAAAAGGGACTATTGGACCGGCTTGCCGCGTTCCCATGTCACGTCGCGATCATACAGCGGAACGGTCGACAGGCTCATCTTGGCTGATCCGTCGACGGGTTTCCGGCTGAACGAGACATACATCAGGCTGTCACTGTCGGCATCATAGATGCGCCGGACCGCGAGCTGCTTGAATACAAGGCTCTGGTTCTGGTCAAAGACTTCTTCGCCAGACCGGTCGAGATCGATATTGCGGATCATCACAGGGCCGGTCTGCAGGCAGGAAATGGAAGAGTTGGAGGGGTTCTCGAACCAGTTGCCCTTTCCGATACGGTCCCAGACGCCTCGGTCGAAAAACGAGAGGTGGCAGATGACGCCGTCAATCTTCGGGTCTGTCAGGGACTTGATCTTGATCTCGTTGCCGAGCCAGTCATTTTTGAATTCGCCGACTTCCGTATTACCGCCACCACACGCGGCCAGAAGGCTGAGACTCAGGGCGATAGCGACGGAAGCAAGTTTCATGAGGCCTCTACGTTGGTGCAGGCGGCTGGTTCCATGTCACGTCGCCATCCCTATTCGGCGGCGACGCGCGTTCGGCCTTCTTCGCCTTCCTCGTCAAAGACGAGAAGGTCGCCCGGCTGACAGTCGAGCTCGCGGCACAAGGCTTCAAGTGTCGAGAAGCGCACGGCCTTTGCCTTGCCGGTTTTCAGGATGGAGAGGTTGGCCAATGTAACGCCGACACGCTCTGACAGTTCAGTCAGCGACATGCGGCGATCCAGAAGCACACGGTCGAGGGTTACACGAATAGACATATCCTACCC